>ENA-UOWK01000668-UOWK01000668.1-bioreactor-metagenome-genome-assembly--contig:-NODE-668-length-15302-cov-22.858005_pt1 | contig 15302 bp, 11 predicted proteins | sample MGYA00238157_ERZ761612 | MGnify/ENA primary metagenome ERZ761612 (study PRJEB28901, sample SAMN06268035) | bioreactor metagenome | isolation source: Joint BioEnergy Institute, California, USA... | reverse complement strand
GGGGGGGGGGGGGGGGAGAGAGAGAGAGAGGGAGACGAAAAAGGAAGCAAGTGCTAAATACCAATCGATAACATTGTGTACCCTATATCCTAACAATGGTAGATAACAACATAGCATAGCTAGCCTACCTAGCTACATCGACACGTATCGATAACATAACGGATGCGAGATGAGATGACGTGAAAAAGCAGAAAGAAACCGGTCTTTTTAATCCATTTATACTTTTTAAAATCTTAATCTTTCTTTTTGGGTGGTCACCGCTTCTTGATACTCACGTCGATCTGCCCGATCACCCACGTGGTGACGAAGACGACCAGGAAGCCGCAGAAGATGGTGATGGGCTTGCGCAGGCTCGCGAGGAAGGGGTAGTCGTATGTTACCTATTGTCGATCAGTATCCTTCCTATATATACATTGGTGAAGGGACAGGGGACGCTTACGATCAACTGCGCATCCCTCGCCTCGTCGGACAGGTTGTCAACCGTCAGTGTCAGCGCCGTGCGGCCCAGCGTGTCCATGTAGGTCACATGCCGGGTGATGTTGGCCGCGATGCGGCTCGGGTCCGGCAGGCCGGTGCTGGCGCGGCCGTCGTCGAGCGTCTCGTACCGCACGTTTGTAGCACCCTCGGGCAGGATGACGCGCACCACGACCCTCTCGTACTGGATGCCCTCGGGGATCTTGGGTCCCTCGAGGAAGGGGACCTTCAGGACGTACGAGTCCGTCCCCGTCGAGACGACCCGGCGCAGGAACGCCGACAGGTCGTTGTTCCACCCAACGCGGAAGCTGTACTTCCACCCGCCGAAGACCGGGTACCGCGGCTTCAGCTCCAGATGGGCCTCGCGGCCCGGCCTCGGGCTGGGTCGGTACCGGCTCGTGGAGACGTTGCCGATGTCGTCGGTGAAGTACGGGTCGACGGAGCCCGGTTTCAGCGGGTACTTGAGCTCGTGGAGCGCCGATGTCGGCAGGCCCTGGAACGACCTCGTCGTCCAGACGACGCGCGAGAAGTGGTTGGACAGGTTGGCGCCGTCGTTGCGCAGCCAGTAGCGCTCCTCCGTCGCAAGGTTGCCGCCCCAGTGCGACACCTCGAGGTCGCGCTCCAGCAGCGACGCCGTGAGCACGGGCTTGGTGAACTCGTACCGCACGGTGATCCGCTCTCCAGCAGTTCCCGGAGCGACATTGGCTGTGTCATATGGGCCGTAGGTGTACGTGCTGCCCTGGCGGTCCGGGTCGGAGCCGGATTTCAGCCCCGACGTCGTCGTGTAGTCGGGCACATTGGTGTTGGGGAATTTGACCTTCGTCTTCTGGCTCACGGTCGTGTAGGCCGAGGGGGCATAGGCGGGGAACGAGTACGTCAGGTATTGCCGGTCGTCCTGCTTGATGGCCGCGGGGAGCGGCTGCAGAGAGCCCAGGAGGTAGTATGAGATCCCCAGGGTGATCTGCGACGACGGCGCCAGGGGTTCGGGGAAGTGGATCATGAAGAATTGGGTGTCACTGTATAAACAGTGTCAGCTTCATTGGACCTGTTCAATGGCTGAATCAAGCAACCGTGGCATCGGCAAGTACAAGTCAACAGCAATTGAGGGCAGACAGCACCAACCTCGCGGATTCAAACACCGCAGCTTCGACCGCAAACCGTCCCTTCTCCGGAGCCTTCTTGTCCCTGACCTCCAGCCCCCCGACCTTGCTGACGTTCTCCGTCGGGAAGGGGAGGTAGTAGTCGCTCTGCGGCTGCGTGTCCACGTTCTCGACGACGACGTTGATTGTCTCCCGGACATAACCCTTCTCGAGATTCGTGTTGCGGAGGAGGTTCACGTTCTTGAAGACCTGCGGGGGCTTGAAATCCCGGGGCAGGACGAGCCGCGGGGATGAAGAGGGCGCTGTTGTGAGCTTGTCGTCCGCAGCGCATAGTATGCTGCTGGACAGCAGGCCGCAGAGCGCGGTGGCTGCGGCGAAGAGCCTCATTGCGACGGGGCGGCCGAGCAGCAGACCGCTCCGGGGCAATTCCTCGCCAGGAAATGCGCAAATGAAAAGAAGGAAGAAAGGCAAGGCGGGGGAGGGATATCGCTGTCTGTATCCACGTTGGATCGCGATGGAGCTACGGTGTCCGCTGCGGCCGCTGTACGGGAGGCGCCGCGGCCGCCGAGCGCGGTCCGGGCCGGCCTTATCGCTCGAGCCGTGCGGATCGCGGGGTGCGTTCACCCCGCTGCTCTATGCTCGCTTCCTTCCCCTCTGTTGTACAACAACAATGATCTTCTCGCGGGCGGCCGCGCGGGCCTGCCGCTGGTCAGAGAGGAGGTCGCTGGCCAGTCTTCCTCGGCCCCGGAGATATACTAATTTTGCTGCCAGCAAGTTCCTGCAGGTCTCGGAGGAGATCCAGGACGCCGTCGCAACGGGGAAACCCGTCGTGGCGCTGGAAACTACAATCTACACGCATGGTGCGCCCTCCTCGCTCTGTCCCTGAATCTCTGCAGCTAATTGAGTTACAAGGCTTCCCGTATCCCGACAACATTGCTCTTGCGTCACGCCTCGAATCCGTCGTCCGCGTCAACGGCGGCGTGCCCGCAACGATCGGAGTGATCAATGGCGTGGCGCGCGTTGGGCTGGAAGCGGAGGAGCTAATCGAGCTCACCTCGGCGGCGGAGAAGAAGGCCGCATTGAAGGTTTCACGTCGAGATCTCGGTTACATCTGCGGCCTGGTACAGCCACTCCGACACAGCGTTCCGGGACCAATGCTGAAGCGGGACAGGGAATGGCCGGGAAGAGGATACATGGCGGCACGACGGTCTCGGGCACGATGGTGCTTGCACATCTTGCTGGTATCAAGGTCTTTGGAACCGGCGGGCTAGGTGGGTTTCCCGTATGGACCGGGACGGTGCGGAGGGCTGACATCGCTAGGTGGTGTACATCGCGGAGGAGAAATCTCAATGGACATTTCAGGTAGCTATCTACAAAGTAATAGCTAGCCAGGTTGCCTGCTGACCTAGACAGCTGATCTCACTGAGCTGGGACGGACCCCTGTCACCGTCATCAGCTCCGGGTGCAAGAGCTTCTTGGACATCCCGCGGACGCTGGAGTACCTTGAGACTGAAGGCGTCTGTGTAGCGACATTCGCAGACGGCCGTGAGGGACCGGTCGACTTTCCCGCATTCTTCACCAGGGAGAGTGGGATCAAAAGCCCCAAGGTCATCCAGAATGAGGCCGAAGCTGCGGCTATAGTTTGTATGTGTCCTTTCCTCCCACGTCGAATTGACCTACTTACACGCAATTAGATGCCCAGTCCAAGCTTCCGGTATCGTCTGGAATTCACTTTGCCAACCCCGTACCACAGGAACACTCAATTCCCAAACACGAGATGGACAAAATCATCGAGGAGGCCCTCCGGCTTGCTGATGAGCAGGGATTCAAGGGGAGCGACAATACCCCCTTCGTGCTAGCCAAAATAAAGGAGCTTAGCGGCGGAAGGAGTGTGGCAGCCAACCGAGCTCTGGTCGAGTCGAATGTCGCGCGAGCAACCAAAGTCGCCGTGGAACTTGCTAAACTGGAGGAGTCGGACAAAGGCCGTCCTGACCGGTGAGCTAATATCCTGAAACCGGTTGAGGGATTCCGCTGATACTAATGTCTTTTGTAGGCGAATGCCGGCGCATTCTGTGATGCCTGCGCCTGCTCAACCTAGCCCAGCAGCGTCAGCCGTGGACGATTCGAAGACACCAGACACAGGCAGTGCCACTGTTGATCACATAGAGAAGGCCGATGTGCTAGTTGCCGGTTCACTTGCAATCGATTTCTCCTGCGACTATGCTCCCTTGGCCCAGCACAGCACCCAGGTGACACCTATCCCGCACACCTCGAATCCAGCTATTATCGGACAGAGCCTGGGCGGTGTCGGCCATAATGTTGCCATTGCTGCCAGCTACGTTGGCAGCTCCGTTGTCTTCTGCAGCGTTGTCGCGGACGACTTGAGCGGCCGCGCCGCCCTCTCGACACTGCAGAAGGAGAAGCTGAGCCCCGGAGGGATCAAGGTCCTGTCCCCCTCGATGGGGGCGCGGACAGCACAGTACGTCGCCGTAAACGATGCAAAGAAAGATCTCGTCCTCGCCATGGCCGACATGGGCATTATGGAAATGCCCGAGCACGATCTCGACTTCGATGGCTTCTGGGACCCGATCCTCCGCCGAACACAGCCCAACTGGGTGGTGGTAGACGCGAACTGGAGCTGCGGAGTTATGGGCAAGTGGATGGCTGCTGCCAGGAAGTACGGCGCTCGCGTCGCTTTCGAGCCCGTGTCGACGGCCAAGTCGACCAGGCTCTTCAGCAAGGGGAAGAGTGCCGGGCTCAGACCGGTTGTAGGACCCTCGGACGCGGTTCCCAACAACATCGTCAGTCTTGCCACCCCGAACAAGCTCGAACTGTCGGCGATGTATACGACAGCACGGGAAGCCGAACTTTTTGAGTCTGCAGGTTGGTGGCGCGTCATCGACGCATTGGGTATGACGGGCGCAGACTCCCATGACCGGCTCGTCGCGATAACATCCGCGGCGCTTGTCGACGAGGGCATCCCGCAGCAGAGCATCCAGCTGCTCCCGTTTGTCCCGTGTGTCGTTACGAAGCTCGGCGCACAGGGTGTGCTGTTGACCCAGCTGCTCCGCCCGGGCGATCCACGCCTGACGTCTCCCGATTCCGCGCCTTACATCCTTGCGCGCGCACCGGCAGACGACCTCATCGGGGGCGTATACATGCGGCTCTTCCCTCCTGCTGAGGTGCTGACCCACAGGGAGATGGTGAGCGTGAATGGCGCCGGGGACACGCTGCTCGGGGTGCTCGTGGCGGGGCTGTCGATGGATGCCAAAGGCGAGCGACGTCTGGAAGACATCATACCCATCGCGCAGAGTGCCAGCGTGAGGACGCTGAAGAGTCCGAATGGCGTGAGCGAGGACGTCAGGGGGCTTGCAACGATGCTGCAGGCGCTGTCTTGAAAGACACTATCCGGAGAGGCGTCCGACCTGGAGCAAGGTTCCCTCAACGCTGGCCATGTAGGCATTTAAAATATCTAATCCCACTTATCATACCGCAGGATAGAAAGAGCAGGATACGTCCGTCAAATTAAACGCTCAACAGCGGTCACGGGCCACGAGTCATGTTATCCTTCCTAGAGGTCCGTGGTATCATAGCTGTATCACATCGCCTTCCGGCAGCTCCTGGCTGGCTACCTTACCATTTCCCTGCACATATTAACTCCTTTTCCCTGGCCACAGGCCGCGCCCACCAGGTCCGCTGCCAGGTTCTCACCCTCTATATGCTACCAACGCGCCGACGAGAAGGTTTGACAGTTGAATTAGTCGTGCTCGACTTGCGGAGTGTGTCTGTGGAAATATAGTTTCGAAAATATTAGTTTGGGAGAGGGAAACAAACACGTATGATACTTGCCTCGTGCATATAGTAGCACCTTTTGGATTTTGCGATCCACGAAAAGAAACTGACGGCCAATAGACTAACGTTAGAGGGGATAAATAGTGAAAATTGTCGTGTCGCCGCAAAAACGAATCATGTGGATAACTGCAAAGTTGCATTTTCGTCATGTTATACGTGTAAGTACTGCGGGTCCAACCTAAGTGCCAATCTACCTCTTTGCCCTACCTATCCTTAAGGAAAAGCCCCGATGTGATATGATTTATCCCATTCTTTCCAGAAAAAAAAAAATAAGTGTACTCCGTAGACGGAACTAGATACAGCAACCGCAGACCACCCGTCCTGTCTGTTGTATCTAATCCGATCCCATGAATTATGTATACATTCTTTTCCGCTGACCCTATATATCACATCCAATAGCCAAGGCAATAAAAAAGAAACAAAAAGATATATTCCCACTGTCTAGACCAAGACAAAACTACAACCTATTCCTCTCCTCCCCTTCGGCCATCCTAAACCCCCCGGGGACAGGGACCACCCCCGGCTCCAACACCCCCACCTGCACCAGCACGCTCGCCTGGTCCCAGTACATGTGTACCCGTGCGATCTTGATCTTCTTCCCGCTTCCTCGCACAGTGACGACGGCCACGAGAACGACGCGCACCTCGCGGCCCGTCGGGGCCACGCGCGGCAGCAGCCAGGGGACCTCGTGCGTGTGGCGGAATGTGAGGAGCAGCTCGTCGACGAGGGTGTTGGATCCGGTCCCCACCGTGCGGGAGAGGGGGCGGATGTGTAAGCTTGGGAGATCGCGATGGGGGAGGAGGATGCTTGAGGAGTAGATGTGGCGGAGGGTTTTGTGGCCGGATCCTGTATATATCGACATCAGTATCAGTTAGGTACCTATCTGGATATCTGCATGTATGTATGGTATATGGATAGGTAAGTGGATGGAGATGGATATATACAGTATGTACATACCCTCGATCATACTCGGCACGAAATTCACGTACGGACTACTGCTCGGTCCGTCCCCGTCCCCATCCTCACCATCACCATTATCATCTGCAAACGTCGCCATCACCCCGTCAACATCGACATCCTTATCTTTATCCCCCGTCCCAAACCCAACCCCAAAGACCGCACGCAGATGCCTCTCCCACACCGCCTCCACCGCCGCGGAGACATCGATCCCGAACCCCTTTCGCAGGCAGGCCAGTGTCCGGCTCCATGCGAGGCGGGCGCTGGTTTCATCATACTTATCCTTGTCTTTTCTGCCTCCGTGGGGAGCGCGTTCGGCAAACCCAACCTCCGCGTCCGGGTAGGAGTAGAGGCGGACGTTGTCCCGCGCCTGCGTGGGATTGCCGTCGCCGGCGAGGTGGACGACGACGTGGAGGGAGGGCGGGAAGATGGTCGTCGAGGAGACGGCGGAGACCTGGGGAGGGACGCTGGAAGGATAATACGCGACAAGCGCGCAGAGTTTCGGCGGCATGGCTCTGCTGCTGCTGCTGCTGCTGCTGCTGCTGCTGCTGCTGGCGCGGCAGATGTCGAGGAGGAGAGCGGATGCAGCGGTGCGGTAGGCTTGCAGTCAGTCCACACCAGATAAACATATATCTCAGTAGTAGTATGTAAACAGATGTATGCACAGCAGTACATTTGGTACATGTACATACTGCACACACTGTATATACAGTAGTAGGTAGGTACGAAGGAAGGACAATATATACTAACCAACAACACCCCACCGCTCCCCCTCCTCCAGCTCCAGCTCGTCCTCAACGCGGTGCACCGCCGCCTCGAACGCCTTCCGCTCCTCCTTCCCATCCCCTCCCTCCCCTCCTTCCCTCCCAGCTCTGGACTGCAACCGGAGATACCTGACGACATCGAACCCCTCGTCCCCGAACCGCCGCGCGATGGTCCGGTCGAACCGGTCCTCGGGCACGTCGGACGCGATGACGAGGCGGGCGGGAGCGCCCTGTCCCTTTTCCCGGCCCTGTTCTTGTTCTTGGTCCTGTTCTTGGACCATGGAAGGGGATGATGGTGAGGGCGGTGGGGATCGAGATGGAGAAGTAGTAGAGGCGCGGACGCGGACGCGGCGGGCGAGGTCGGCGGCTGTGCGGCGGAGGGGTTCCATTTTTATAGTATACAGTATTTGTTATTTGTCGTGTTGTAAATGATGGACTTGGTGCTTATCCATTCTATGACGAAGTGACATATAAGACGAGTATGTGCTAATATATATATATATGTCCCAGCCGGCCGGCGGGAGGCGGGTCGGAGGCGCGGAGCGGGGGGGGAGGGGACGTAGGGCGGGGGGAAATTGACTTGTTGATTTCGATCAATTGCAAAAATTGAAGTAATATCATCAATAGGGATTGATGAATTAGTTAATTGGAGGAACATGAAAGGTGGGGAAACAAAACAGAAAAATAAAGGGAAAAGAGCAGAGCAGAACAGCAAGCAAGAAATGCTTTTCTCCACAATAACAACACCTTCCTGTCCCCGTACTGCCAGAATGGGCAAGGGTTGACGTCGACACCTTGCGAGGAGCGGAGCGGAGCGGAAAGCGGAGGGCAGGGGTCTAGGTCTAGGTCTAAACCTGTTTGCACCGTTTGATTCGGTTTGATTGCCGTTTCGCACGATGTACAGTACTCCGTGCGTGCTCCAGGGGGACGAAATAATGGTTATGAAATGGACTCGTATCTAGTTCTCCATACATTTATTTTTAATTCTTCCATTATCACCTATTGATGAATTTTTTTTCTTTTTCCTTTGCTTATATACTCTATTCCATGCAATAAGTCCCTTAAAGAAAGGGAAAAAAACAATATCATAGCGGAGATTTTTTTTTCTTCCGTCCGTTTAGCATCTTGAGGAAATAATGTCTTCTTCATCTGCAATAAAAGAAAAGAAAAACTTCTAATATGATCCGCTTTTTTCTCTCTTCTTTCTTCCAATTCTAGTCGTCTATGTTATGTATGTATGTATGCTGGAGCGAGATGCTCCTTCCTTTACTAAGTCTATAGATATAGATAGAACATCCAACGTCCAACACAGGCCACCCAGATAAGATAAACAAAAAATCTAAAAAAAACTCTAGACAGCTCCATAAATTCGTAAAGAAGAAAGAAAAGAAAAAAGAAATCATCGCTCATCACCCAAGGCCAAATTCAAGGCCGAAAAAGGCCGCTGACGAGCCGCTAAAACGTCCGCAACCACGCCCTCCCCTCCCTCACCTTCTCAGACACAGCATCCTGACCATCTTCATCCAGGTACCCCACGTACGCGGGCCGCGCCAGGCTGCGCCGCGCGACGTCGCAGTCAATGCGGATGTCGTCGACCAGCGCCTCGAGCGACACGTAGTCGTACTCGGGCCGGATGTAGCCCAGGATGAGCAGGTTGAGGCGGGTGCCGTAGAAGTCGGGCAGCTTGTGGAAGGTGGTGGGGAGGCGGGGTTTGTTTCCCTCTTCTCCTTCGGAGGAGGAGGAGGTGGTGGTGGTCGTCGTCGTCGGAGGGGGCGGCGGGACGGAGGAGAGAGGGGGGAGGATGTGGATTTCCTGGTCGAAGTTAGATCGTCATCTGTCTATCCGATGCCGGAGGTGAAGAATATGTATACGACAGGCATGCGATGAAGAACGCAGGGGACGTACCACCGACCGCACGGTATTCTTGTAGAACGGATTATACCCGATGCTCAGCACGGCGGGCAAGATGGTCGCCGGCCCGGCGGCCTCTCGCCTCTTCTTCTCCGCGTCCGCGTCGCCATCATCGCCGTCCACGATGTGCGCCGTCGACGTCGCCCTGTCGTAGACGAACCGGGCCGGGTCCAGCGCGACCACGCCGTAGTAGACGCCCGTCTGCAGGTCTGGGTACGCGGACAGGCCGTCCGGAGGGATGTTGGCGGTGGGAATGCCGAGCTGGATGAGACATTAGCCTTCGTATTCGCACTCGTCTTGCTGGGATCAGTCAAATACGGAAACCACCAAATTCGACAGAATAAAGAGAAAAAAAATCACAAAAAGCACAGCACGCAATGATGAAGACATACCTCCTTACTCCCCCTTCCAAAGCCCTTGATGACCGGTCCGGACAGCCTGATCGGGAACGGGGGCTCTGGACCGCTCTCCGGCCCCGCGACAGGATCGCGCGGTCCGTCAGGTCGCATGGCTCGTGAGTCGAGTCGAGAAATGTAGAGAAAATGCAAGTGGGAGTGTCGGGACTGTCTCTCGACTCTGGCTATCGGCGTTTCCAGGCGCGGAGGATCATAGAACCACGCGAGAAGAAACCCTCCGCTGCGCGGGCTGGGGTTCACGGCGGGGAGCGCACAAGAGTCAGATCGAGCGGGGTGGAAGGCCGCAGAACGGTCGTGTCTACCGATAAGGCGGGACGGCTGGGGTGCAAAGCGCGCGCGCTCATTGGTCGGGCGGCATGTCGCGAACGCTGCGTTCGATATCATTATTCTAAAGGCGCATAATTCGAGAGCTCCATACTTCTGTCTTTATAGTGATGCCATCGAAGAGTGGCAGGGATTGTAGGCTAAAACTCAACCATCCACATTCCTATATACTGAATGGAACGAGCACATGAACGGCAAGGGCACCTGGACAATTATATAACGGACTATATGCTCCTCTGCTTCTCATACTACCACTCGGAACCCCTAGACAGATGGGCAGAAACAATGGATATCAGGCGCCATGCTGGGTGGGCAGATGTCCGTGAGACCACAAACCGCTGTCTCGACGGAACCCTCCACAGAAGGCCTTTCATTCACCCAGTGCACGAGCACCTTCGACAGATCGCAAATAACTTTTAGACAACAAGCATCGCCTCGTAAAAAAAAAAAAAAAAAAAAAAAAAAAAAAAAAAAAAAAAAAAAATCCGCAATGCAATCCCGACCGCATACCCGTAACAGAAATAGCACATCGCGCTGGGAACAGTTCAGATACAACAAGAAATAGATCGGGAAAAGAAAAAGAAAAAAAAAAGACAAAATAAAGCTGTACAAGAAAGGCAGCGGTCTGCCCGAGAACAATATGTACGGGGAAAGTACAAATCAAAAATCAAACAAAGCCATCGTTTTCATCGTCGAAAGGGTATGAAACAAAGAAACTCCGCAAGACATAACAGTGGTATCCTTTTTTAATCCCACCCCCCATGAGAGATGCAGCAGGAGATCAAATGCACGGTAAGAACTGTTGGTCATCCATGTTAGTCCCAAACTTTTTTTTGTTTCTTCGCAACGAAGGTTGGCGACAGCGGGAGGCCTTACATTCATAACGATCAGCATCGGGATGTCGAATACGTCTCTTTTGACCGTCCAGCAGTAGCTGCATTCGACCTTCCCGTCCTTGGATCCGAGTTGATTGATTCCATCCTCACCCGCGATCCCCCCCTTGCCGTTCCACTTGCCGTTGGAACTCGCCTCCATCTGCCTCTCGCGCTCCGCATCTTCTTTGGTCTTGTATTTCAAAAGCTTGCACGTCGTCATGACGCTGCCGCGCGAGTCGCCAAACGCGAGTTTGGCAAAGTCCTCGTAGAACTCAATCACGCTATCGTCGTCCAGCAGCTCCGCGATGAACACCGGCTGCAGGCGACCGGGTTCGGTCCGGGGAGTGAAGGTGCCACGCCCCGCAGGGCCGGCAGATCCGCCGGTGTTGATGTTGAGGTTGGGCTCCTTCCCGAGCAAGACGTCTCTCTTCCACCCGGTGAGGATGCTGAATTCCTTCCCGACGGCCGCGATCTCTCCCGTGCGCCGACAGACGACGGTCGGCGTGCCGCAGGCATTGATGAAATCTTCGTACTCCCACAGAGTGCGCTGGAAACACTTCTCCATGAAGATCAGATCGTCCCGGTTGAGCGTCTTGGTGGTCGCGATGAAGGACGGACGGATCGAGGCCAGGGCCTTGGCAATCTGCAAGGTCTTTTGCGGAGAGAAGCGCCGCTGGATGAACGCGGTCAGGTTGTGGAAGCCGGTGGTGTACGAGTAAGGCTCCTTGACACTCTCGTAGATGGTCGATGGGTTGCGCTGTCGTCGCTTGATGCCCGTCTGCCAGTTCTGCTGCTTGAGACTGGAAATCAGGGACCGCTGTCCGTTCGGGTCGGAGAGATTGGACTTGTTGTTCTGGTTGAACGCCGCCGCCGCCGCCGCCGTGCTGTTGTCATCGTAACCGGTCGCCATGGGGGGACTCGTCGTCGAACTCGGGCTGGTGAAGTTCGGGGGATGGCTCTCGATCGCAAACGCATGTGGTGCCTCCTGCTGGGGCACCTGCCCGTGGACCACGTTGTTCTGACCGGATTGGCCGTAGATACCGCCCACGTTCACATGTCCCGGGGCCGCGGTCTGTCCATTCGACCAGTCGTCCATGAGGGGTTCCCCAAACGTGAACGGCTGCCGGTTCGACGGGCTCTCTCCGAAACCGGCTCCGGTCACGGGCGTGGTGGAAAATTGCACCGAGCCGCTCCGTCCGATCGAGCCACGCTGCGTCGCGGTGTCACTGGGCGGCGTCTCCCCAGCGCCGGTGGCCAAATGTCCGAGCATGCCAAACTCCATCGCGCCGTAACGGTTTCCGAAATTCATGCTGGCCAGGTCAAAGTTGAAGAGGGCAGGATCGCTCGGGTCGAAGAAGGCGCCCCCCAGCGTGTTCTGGGACTGCGACGGCCCTCCGGCGGTGGTCGTGTTCGGCGACCGCTGAGGAACCGAAGAAGAAGCCATGCCGCCGGGATTCTGCATGTTGAACGTCGGCGACACCGGCGACTGGGCGTTGAAGGAGCCCTGGTTCATGGCATTATTCTCCTGCAGGAGCTGGGGCGGGACCGGGTCGTGAGACTTGTTCTGCTGATAGACATTATACGAATTCGACTGCTGCGGGCTGTAGAAGTTGTTGTTGTTGTTGTTGGAGTTCTGCTGAGTCTTGACCACATTGGCGCCGGTCGTCGAAAGGTTCACATTGCTGCGCATCGCATTTGGATTGTTGTAGAAATTCCCGCCGACCCCGGGCATCAGAGCGCCGTCCGGCGCGTCGTGCAGATACTTGGCCTTTTTCCGGACGCCGTCCTGACATGCGTCCTGTAGGCCGCGCTTGATACATCGCTGGCACGGTCTCTCGTCGCCTGTGAATCACGTATCAGCACCCCGCGAATCGTACATGGAACACGGGAAGTCGGATGCGGATGGACCACGGGTGACAGCGTACCGCATGTCAGATGCGCCCGCTGGCAGGCAAAGCAGGCCCTCCTGGCCTTCTTCCTTCGCGGCCTCGTGGGATCCTTGGCGTTGGTCGCCGCGGGCTTCTGGTCATTCGGGGCGACCCCGTTCGCGTTGGCGTTGTTCTCGGTCGTGGACTCGGTGACTGGAGTGCGCTCCGCCATGTCTCCGGGCTCCTGGTCACCGCCGCTCCGGTTCACCGATGGGGACGGTGGACCATCCTTGATGCTGCCAGCCATGATAGATATATATATATATATATATATCTATATATATGGCGTAAAACGGGTTACTCGGAGGTGACTCGACGGCACGTCCACGTCTTAATTTCCGTTGCCGACCAGGAGACCCGGTTCGTGCGCCGCTGCAGGCAGCCGGTGTACCCTTTCCACGTCGACTTGCAGACCCTCGCAGGGTTCGAGAGACCGATGCACTGGGACGAGCTCCAGGGGCGACCGCTCACACAACCTGCGGTCCTGGATGCGGTCCGGACGAGAAGCCGCCGGTCGCACGGCAGGTCGAGTCGAGCGGCGGGGGGGGGGGGGGGGGGGGGCGACTCGAGCCAGCGACTCCAACGGCGGTCCCAACGGTCTGCTGTGCCACGGGGAGGGGAAGGGGGGAGGATCGAGGTTTTTCGAGGGCGGAAGGTGGTCACGGAAGGACAAGAGCAGGCGAGAGGGCACCGGGAGAGAAGAGGATGAGGATATACTGAAGGATCGGGCAACGCGAGGCGCCCTGGATCGAATCGCAATCGCGAGAGAGGGAGTGCTAGCGCGGGTGGAGCGTAGCGTGTCGATGCGTGCAGAGGAGGCGCGGCGACTGGAACGGACGCGGTTGGACGAGGGCGGGAGTGGAGAGAAGCCGGCTCTGCGGGGGAGGGAGGAAGCGGAGAGAGAGCACGCAGAGGCAGAGACCGGGAGAGGGGAGAGGAGGTGAGCGAGGAGCCGCAGCGGGAAACGCGGGGACGAATTTGGAGACCGCAGACACGCTGGTGGCGGTGGTGGCAGAGGCCGTGCTGCGTGCGAGGGTTCTGTGCTGGGCTGTTTTGCCGCACGTGAAGGAGGAGGATGGACGGACGGGACTCTGGATCTCAGGACGGCCCGAGGAGGGTCGGACACTTCGTCGCAAACTCTGGCGACGGCGGCTACTCAAGGACGAAACTCGGGGGCGGCGTGACGCAGGTACTCGGTCCCTTGTGGAGAGACGGTGCTAGAATCTACGAGGAGCAGCTGCTCCACCCGTGTTCCCACCACGTCGACGCCTGGGAACTTCTTGTACAGCTCCCATCCTCCAACCCCGGCAGCGGGGACCCAGCCTCGTCCTGCGACATCTGCAGATGTCGATGGACCGACTCTCTCAGGATGCATCGTCAGCGGAGCTGCTGCTGTGACCGGGCGATACCGACCCGCCGTCCGGGCCCGTCCTCCGGCCGTACGCCGACGGGCCCGTGACCGCCGGCTCCACGTCCTCGGCCGGGCAGCCTGCCCGATGCGGCAACCACACACATGCAGCGGCCAAGTCACCACCCTCGCCGCTCTGATCGCTCTCGTCGCCTGCTTCAGGTGGAGCGCTGGCCTGCAGCACGCGAGTCGTCCGTCAGGGTCATGACCGTATGCGGGGGAAGCTTCACGCCGCTGGAACCGCCGTGATCACCGCCGCCGTCCAACCCCGTATCCCGCCCGCCAGGTGCCGATCGTGCATGCGGTCCTTCTGATAGACTCTTTGCCTGAAGATCGATCGTCTCGTCCAGAAGAATACTATCCAGCGATAGACGGACAGCACCGGTGCGTTCCCACGGGGCGGTCCTCGCGACGTGGACCTCGGTTAGGCGTCTGCCACTGCAAGCTTCGCGGCTGCGGAACCGCATACTCGACACCGGTCAGCTGTCTCCTCGATCACTGGATGCGCGGCGCTCGTCCCTGGATTGCGATGGCGCCAGCCAGACGCACCCTTCAGGGCAGACGGACGAGCCCTATCTCTCACCCATACGCAGGAGGTCCGCGCAGATGACCCCCGTGCAGCTGGGCGGGTTTAAGATCCTTCGGGATGCCCGCGATCCCTGCCGCCCGCAGCGGTGGCAGGATGCCCTACAGACGCGGACTGTCCTGTCTGCCGTGCTGTGCTGTCGCTGTAGATGCCTGGATGTACCCTCGTACGGCGCGACATCAGCTGGTGCATGTCTCATTCGGCGGGGAACCAAGGTTCCCATCAGACACGGCTCCAGCTGGCCCGGCCCATCTCATATCATATCGGCCGGCACGTGCCGTCGCCATGACCTGCGTCCCTCGCTGCTTGGCGGGTGTGTCGTGCATGGGCGCGCGGGTAGAGGCATATCAAAGCATATCATAGTCTTTTCTTTTGGTTAAAATATATATCTACCTGCTATCCTTCCAAGCCTGCTTGCTCCGTATTCAGTGAGTGGTCACAACCATGTCCGGGCAGAAGACTCAGCCGCCTTGCGCATGCGCTGCGCAGGGACTCGCGAACTTCGTCAGCGCCGCCACAATTGCGATCCTCGACTCGACCCGCAGCTGAGCTGATCTCGTCGACCCCTGGCAAATTCAATTTTCAGGCCCTTCAAACTCTCCACGGCCATCCGTCGCCCTGTGTGCGCCAATCAGCTGCCCCCCCCCCCCTCCTGGGGACGCCCGGAAGAGTCCGGGCCAGTCCTGGTGACCTGATCCGGCAGATTC
>ENA-UOWK01000667-UOWK01000667.1-bioreactor-metagenome-genome-assembly--contig:-NODE-667-length-15324-cov-17.026000_pt1 | contig 15324 bp, 16 predicted proteins | sample MGYA00238157_ERZ761612 | MGnify/ENA primary metagenome ERZ761612 (study PRJEB28901, sample SAMN06268035) | bioreactor metagenome | isolation source: Joint BioEnergy Institute, California, USA... | reverse complement strand
CGCCGTAGGCGTCGACGGGGGATGCCGCCAGTGCCGCGATCGCGAACTCGTCGAGATCGCTCGTCACGGTGATCTTGGTCTCGGTCGCACCGAGTTCGTCGAGCTGCCGGCGCACGGAGGCGGCGACGGTAGGAAGGTCGCCGGAGTCCAGTCGGACGCCGCCGAGCCCGGTGCCGGCGACGCGGATCGCGGTCTCCACGCCCTGGCGGATGTCGTACGTGTCCACGAGCAGGGTGGTGTCGGTTCCGAGCGCGTCGATCTGGCTGCGGAATGCGTCCTCCTCGCTGTCGTGCAGCAGGGTCCATGCGTGGGCGGCGGTTCCCATGGTCGGGATGCCCCAGGAGCGGCCGGCCTCGAGGTTGCTCGTGGCGGAGAACCCCGCGATGTAGGCGGCGCGGGCCGCCGCGACGGCGGAGCGCTCGGCGGCGCGGCGCGAGCCCATCTCTGCGAGGGGGCGGTCACCGGCGGCGATGCTCATGCGGGCCGCGGCCGTGGCGACGGCCGAGTCGTGGTTGAGGATGCTGAGGGCCAGGGTCTCGAGGATCACGGCTTCGGCGAACGTGCCCTCGACCGTGAGGATGGGGGAGCCGGGGAAGTACAGCTCACCTTCGCGATAGCCGCTGATGGTTCCGCCGAACCGGTACCCCTCGAGGTAGCGGACCGTGGCCGGGCTCACGATGTCGTTGTCGCGGAGGTAGGCGAGCTCGGCATCGTCGAAACGGAAGTCGGCGATCTCCGACAGCAGCCGGCCCGTGCCGGCGACGACGCCGAAACGACGGCCGCCGGGCAGGCGTCTCCCGAACAGTTCGAAGACGCAGCGCCGGCTCGCGGTGCCGTCGCGCAGGGCGGCATCCAGCATCGTGAGCTCGTAGCGGTCGGTCAGCAATGCTGTGGACATGCCCATGCGGTCACTCTATCCAGGCGCGGACGAAGGCCTGACCGAGACTAGGCTGGTCGATCGTGACGGACGCACCGATCGGGATCTTCGACTCCGGAGTGGGCGGGCTCACGGTCGCCCGTGCCGTCTCGCAGCTCCTGCCGCGGGAATCCATCCTCTACATCGGCGACACGGCGCATTCGCCCTACGGGCCGAAGCCCATCGCGGACGTCCGCCGGTACGGTCTCGAGGTGCTCGACACCCTCGTCGACCAGGGCGTGAAGATGCTGGTCATCGCCTGCAACACCGCATCCGCTGCCCTCCTTCGCGATGCCCGCGAACGGTACGACGTGCCCGTTGTCGAGGTCATCGGTCCCGCGGTCCGAACCGCGATCTCCACCACGCGCAACGGCCGCATCGGCGTGATCGGGACGGCGGGGACGATCGGATCCGGTGTCTACCAGGACATGCTCGGCGTCAACGAGCGCCTCAGCGTGTTCGCTCAGGCGTGCCCGCGTTTCGTCGACTTCGTGGAGGCGGGGGTGACCGACTCCCCGGATGTCCTCCGGGTCGCGGAGGAGTACCTCGCGCCCCTTCGCCATGCCGGCGTCGACACCGTCGTGCTCGGATGCACGCACTACCCGTTCCTCGAGGGCGCGATCAGTTACGTCATGGGTCCCGATGTGTCGCTCGTCTCGAGCGACACCGAGACCGCCAAGGACGTCTACCGCCAGCTCGTCTCGCGCGACCTGCTCGCCGGGCACGACGCGACCGCGACCCACGTCTACGAGGCGACCGGCGATTCCGCCGACGACTTCCTCCGACTCGCCGACCGGCTGATGGGACGCGGCGTCAGCGCCGTGCGTCTCGTCCAGACCGGTGCCATCGACCTACCGAAGGGGACCCCATGACCGAGACCACCCGCGCCGACGGCCGTGCCGTCGACCAGCTCCGCCCCATCACGATCGAGCGCGGCTGGAGTGCGCACGCCGAAGGGTCTGCGCTGATCTCCTTCGGCGGCACGAAGGTGCTGTGTACGGCATCCTTCACCAACGGCGTCCCGCGCTGGCTGACCGGTAAGGGCAAGGGGTGGGTCACCGCCGAGTACGCGATGCTCCCGCGCGCGACCAACTCCCGCAACGACCGCGAGTCGATCAAGGGCAAGGTCGGCGGTCGCACTCACGAGATCTCGCGCCTCATCGGCCGTGCGCTCCGGGCGGTCGTCGACACGAAGGCCCTCGGCGAGAACACGATCGTCATCGACTGCGACGTCCTGCAGGCCGATGGCGGCACCCGCACCGCCGCGATCACGGGCGCGTATGTGGCCCTGGCAGACGCGATCGAGTGGGGTCGCGCGAAAGGCTTCGTCGGCAAGAACGCCAAGGCCCTGCACGACTCCGTCGCAGCAGTGTCGGTGGGCATCATCGACGGCGAGCCGATGCTCGACCTCGCCTACGTCGAGGACGTCCGCGCCGAGACCGACATGAACGTCGTCGTGACCGGTCGAGGCCTGTTCGTCGAGGTCCAGGGCACCGCCGAGGGTGCGCCCTTCGACAAGCGCGAGCTCGACGCCCTCCTCGAGCTCGGCGTGAACGGCTGCGGCGACCTCCGCGAGGCGCAGCTCGCCGCGCTGGCGCAGGAGCTCGCGTGACGACGCGCCGCATCGTCCTCGCCACGCACAACGCGCACAAGGTCGAGGAGTTCGGAGCGATCGTCGCGTCGACCCGTCCCGATCTCGAGGTCGTCGGATACGACGGCCCAGAGCCCGTCGAGGACGGTGTGACGTTCGCGCAGAACGCCCTGATCAAGGCGCGCGCCGCGGCCGCCCACACCGGCCTCCCGGCGATGGCGGACGACTCCGGGATCGCCGTCGATGTGCTGGGCGGGTCCCCCGGGGTGTTCTCCGCGTACTGGGCGGGGCACAAGAAGGACGGCGTCGCGAACTACGAGCTCCTGCTCGATCAGCTCGCCGACATCGCCGATCCGCACCGGACGGCGCAGTTCGTCTCGACGATCGCGCTCGTCGTCCCCGGTGGCGAGGAGCACGTCGTGACCGGAGTCTGGCCCGGTCGTCTCGCGACCGCACCGACCGGAGAGAACGGCTTCGGCTACGACCCCGTGTTCCTGCCGGACGACGCCGCGGGCCGTTCCGCGGCGGAGCTCACGCCGGCGGAGAAGAACGCGTCGTCACACCGAGCGCGGGCGTTCGACGCGCTCGGCCCCCTGCTGACGGCACTGTGACGCCGCGCGGGCTCTTCCGCTGAGGCTGAGAATCGGACTCATTCCCGAGTTGCGGGATGAAGCCGCCCGCCCCGGCGTGCCGTCCTAACCTCGTAGGTATGCACGATCACGCACCCACCGGCATCCGGGGAGGACACCCGCGGCGTCTGCTCGCGGTCTCCCTGGGGATCACCGCGACGGTGCTCGTCGTCCAGCTCGTCGGTGCGATCCTCACCGGGTCGCTGGCCCTCCTCGCCGACGCCGGCCACATGTTCACCGACAGCTCGGGACTTGTGATCGCGCTCATCGCCGCGTCGGTCGCGGCGCGCCCCGCGGACGAACGGCAGACCTACGGCTACCAGCGCGCCGAGGTGTTCGGCGCGTTGCTGAACGCCGTGATCCTCATCGCCCTCGGAGCGTGGATCGCGATCGAAGCCGTCGGCCGACTGATGCGACCCGCGGACGCCGAGGTGCAGGGCCTGCCGATGCTCGTCGTCGCCGTCATCGGCCTCATCGCCAACGGCGTCTCGCTCTACGTCCTGAGCGTCGCGCAGCGCACGAGCATCAACGTGCGCGGCGCGTACCTCGAGGTCCTGGGCGACCTGCTCGGGTCGGTCGTCGTGATCATCGCGGCCGGGGTGATCTGGCTGACGGGATGGATGCCGGCGGACGCCGTGGCTTCCCTCGTCATCGCCGCGCTCATCGTGCCGCGTGCCATCACCCTGTTGCGAGAAGTGTTCGCCGTGCTGGGCGAGCGGGCACCGGCGGGGACGAAGGTCACCGACATCCGCGACCACATCCTCGGCACCGAGGGGGTCGTGGACGTGCACGACGTCCACGTCTGGCAGCTCACGCGCGGCGCGCCGGTCTTCACGGCGCACGTCGTCGTCGCGACGGACTACTTCGCGGATGATCGCGCCGGTGCGCTTCTGTCCCAGCTGCAGTCCTGCCTCGCACGCCACTTCGACGTGGAGCACTCGACGTTCCAGCTCGAACCGGCGGGGCACGTCGAGCACGAAGCCCACGCCTGACGGTGGTGGTCAGCCTTCGGCGTGGACGTCCGTCGGAGCCTTGTCTGGGCGGAGCCCTCGCCAACGGGCATGACGGAGGGTTCCACTCGGCGTCGCCTCGGCGTACTCCACCTCGCCGACGACCTCGGGCCTGACCCACAGCGCATCGGATGCCTCGGCACGACCGATGTCGACGAAAGGGTTCTCGGCGGTGCGGAGGGGTGAGAGCTCGGCATCCAGACGTGCGAGCGTCGCTTCGCTGAAACCGGACCCGACGCGACCGATGTAGCGCAGCCCGCCGTCGGTGGGGATTCCCATGAGCAGCGAACCGATCTCGCCGGTGCGGCCGCCTTTGCCCGGTCGGATGCCTCCGATCACGACCTCCTGCATCAGGGTCAGTTTGACCTTGAGCCACTGCTCGCTGCGCACCCCCCGGCGGTAGGTGGACGCGGGGTCCTTCACGACGACGCCCTCGAGTCCGAGCTGCTGCGCCGTCGCGAGGGCATCGTCCACGTCGCTCGCGACGGGAGGTACGACGATGGGATCGATCGTGCCCTCGGCGACGCCCTCCAGCAGCTCTCGTCGTTGCGACAGAGGGAGTGGAGCGGCATCCGTCCCGTCGACCTCGAGGACGTCGAACAGCAGGAACTGCACGGGGATCCGGGCCGACTCGCGGTCGATCTCGCCGGCCTTCGTGAGGTGCATGCGGTGCTGGAGCAGCGAGAAGCTCGGCCGGTTCCGATCGTCGAGCGCGACGATCTCGCCGTCGACGACGCAGGGGGCGGCGCCGAACCCGGGGTCGCCGCCGGTCAGTTCGGGATACCGCGCGGTGATGTCGGCGCCGCTGCGCGCGCGGAGCTTCAGTCGTTGGCCGTCCCAGATCCCGAGGGCGCGGACGCCGTCCCACTTGAATTCGACCCACGGACCCCAGCGGGTGGCCGCATGCCGGGCGAGCGCCGCGTTCGACGACGTCGCGAGCATCGGTGCGGGTGCGGGTGCGGGTGCGGATGACGGCGTGGTGGCGGCAGGCCCCGGGGCGTTCGCCTTCATGCGGTGCAGCAGCCACTGCGACTTCTCACCGTCGCCGCTCGTGCGGATGAGGGCGAGCCTCGCTGTTCCGAGCGGCCCGTCGCCGCGCCCGGTGGCGGTGAAGATCACCTCGTCGGCGCGCCATTTCTCGAGCTCGAACGTGCCCGAGTCCCAGATCGACATCGAGCCCGCACCGTATTCCCCGGCGGGAATGTCGCCGGAGAACTCGAGGTATTCCATCGGATGCGGCTCGGTCATGACGGCGAGGTGGTTGGTCGAGGGCGACTCCGGGATGCCGCGCGGCACCGCCCAGCTGACGAGAACGCCGTCGTGCTCGAGTCGCAGGTCGTAGTGCAGCCGCCGAGCGTGGTGCTCCTGGATCACGAACCGGGAGCCGGCGGGGACGGCGGAGCCCGCGGGCGAGTGGGGGACCGGCTCCGGCGTCTTCGCGGCCGTCCGCTTCGCGATGTAGGAGCGCAGAGGACCGGCATCCGTCGGTGCGAGTGCGGCGAGGAGGTCGCCGTCGGCTGCGACCCGATCGAGCACCTCGTGGACGAGCAATTGCCGCAGGTCGGGGTCGCCGAGTTCTGCCCACGTGCGGGGAGCAGCGACCGTGGGCCGCTCGCGTCCACGGAGCGAGTAGGGCGCGATGGTCGTCTTCTTGCCGTTGTTCTGGCTCCAGTCGAGGAACACCTTGCCGGGCCGGGCCGCCTTCGACATCTGGCTCACGACGAGGTCGGGATGGTCGGCCTCGAGCACTCGGGCGAGCTCCTTCGCGAAGGCGCTGATCTCGTCGCTGGTCCGGCTGCCGTCGAGCGGGGAGTAGAGGTGGATGCCCTTGCTGCCGCTCGTCACGGGAAGCGGCTCCATCCCCAGATCGGTGAGGATCGCGCGCGCCCATCGCGCGACCTCGGCGCACTCGGCGAGGCCGATGCCGGGGCCAGGATCGAGGTCGAGCACGAGACGGTCGGGGTTCCGTCTCGCCCCGTCCGCGTCGAAGCGCCACTGCGGCACGTGCAGCTCGATCGACGCGACCTGTGCGAGGTACACCAGGGTCGGGACCCCGTCGACGAGCGGATAGTCCTTCGCCCCGGTCGAATGCTCGATGGGCCTCCGAGCGACCCACGACGGCGCGCCCGCCTCGAGGTGCTTCGCGAAGAACGAGCCTTCGCCCGTGCCGTCGGGCCAGCGGATGCGGGTGACCGGTCGACCATCGAGGTGCGGCAGCATCGCCGGAGCGATCCGCGTCAGATAGTCGATGACCTCGCCTTTGGTGGTCCCCGTCTCGGGGTACATCACCTTCTCGAGGTTGGTCAACCGCAGCCTGCGGCCGTCGACGACGACCTCCTGCGGTGCGGCTGGCATGGGGCCAGATTAGTGTGCAAGCCCTATGACGCCACCGCAGCGCGGGTGTCTACTGGGGGCATGAGATCGATCTGGAAAGGCGCGCTGACCTTCGGGCTCGTCAATGTGCCCGTCAAGGTGTACTCGGCGACGGAGGACCACGACGTGTCCCTCCACCAGGTTCACGCGGCCGACGGCGGCCGCATCCGGTATCAGCGCATCTGCGAGATCGACGGCGAGGTCGTGCCGTACTCCGACATCGACAAGGCCTACGACGACGGCGAGCGCACCGTCGTCCTCACCTCCGATGACTTCGCAGCGCTGCCCAGCGAGCGCAGTCGCGAGATCGAGGTCGTCGAGTTCGTCCCCACCGAGCAGATCGATCTGCTCACCCTCGACAAGGCCTACTACCTCGAACCCGACTCGAAGAGTCCGAAGGCGTACGTCCTCCTGCGTCAGACGCTCGAGCAGACCGATCGCACGGCGATCGTGCGGTTCGCGCTGCGGCAGAAGACGCGACTCGCGGCACTCCGCGTGCGCGGCGACGTCCTCGTGCTGCAGACGCTCCTGTGGGCGGACGAGGTGCGCGAGGCATCCTTCCCCGTGCTCGACGAGCCGGTGAAGATCTCGAGCAAGGAGCTTGAGCTCTCGGCATCCCTCGTCGACAGCTTCTCGAGCGACTTCGATCCGACCGAGTTCACCGACGACTATCAGAAGGAACTGCGCACCCTCATCGAGGCGAAGCTCGACAAGGGTGAGGCGTTCGACACCACCGAGACCTTCGGGGAGAAGACGGATGCCGAGGGCGGCGAGGTCATCGACCTGATGGCGGCCCTCCGGGCCAGCGTCGAGAAGAGCCGTGCCGCGCGGTCGGGGTCGGACCCCGCGAAAAAGGACGCCGGCGCCGACACGGGGTCGGCGCCGGCGAAGAAGAAGCCCGCGAAGAAGAAGGCGTCCTGATCAGAGCCGGGGAGCGTCCCCGCGGGAGCCGTCCTGCTTCTCGTCGAACGCCTCGGGCTCGAGGACGAGGTCGCGTGCTTCCTTCGGGTCGATGACGCCGTCCGAGCCCGCTGCCATCTCTCGCTTGACCTTGCGCTTCTCGGCGAAGTAGTGCCACACGATGAAGACGAGGGTCCCGGCGACGGCCGCGAGGAGGATCACGTCGATGTACGAGGCGACGAACTCGCCGACGCCGGGGATGAGGCTGACGAGGTAGCCGATGACGGTGAGGCCGAAGCCCCAGATGACCGCACCGATGAGGTTGTAGAGCGAGTACTTGTGCCACGCCATCTTGCCGACGCCTGCAGCGACCGGCGCGAAGGTGCGGACGATCGGCACGAAGCGAGCGAGGATGACGGTGACGCCGCCGTAGCGCTCGAAGAAGGCGTTCGTGCGATCGACGTTGCTCCGGCTGAAGAGTCCGGATTCCTTGCGTTCGAAGACCGCGGGGCCGCCCTTGCGCCCGATGAGGTACCCGACTTCGCCGCCGAGGAAGGCCGAGAGGCCGATGAGCAGGCCCACGATCCACACGTTGATGCCGAAGACGCCGTTGGGGGCGTGCGTCACCGGGTTGGACAGGAGCCCCGCCATGATCAGGAGGGTGTCGCCCGGGAGGAGGAACCCGACGAGCAGGCCGGTCTCGGCGAAGATGATGAAGCAGACCACGACGAGCGCCCACGGACCTGCGGCGTTGATGATGGTCTCGGGATCCAGCCAGGGGATCAGTGCGAAGGGGTGCACGGAGGTCCTTCAGGTCGCGACGGCTGGCCGGCCGGCGGAATGGGCGCAAGGTGTGAGACACGACGGTGCCTCGTGCGGAAGGGGGGACTTGAACCCCCACGCCCGAAGGCACAGGAACCTAAATCCTGCGTGTCTGCCGATTTCACCACTCCCGCTGGTGGGTTCAGTCTAGGGCGCCGGGTGGGAGGGACCTGGGAGGGATAACCCCCGAATCGGTAACCTCTGTCGCGTGACTGCGCCTCGATCTCTCATCCCCGTGATCCCGGTCCTCGCCCTCGCCGGCTTCCTCGCCGGATGCGCGCCCGCCGCCCCCGCCGTCTCCGGCGAGGGATCCGCAAGGCCGACCGCACCCGCCGCTGCGGGCGACGGCGGGACGGCGGCCGTCCGGGATCTTCCCGGCATCTCGAGCTGCGATCAGGTCGCCGCCGTCGTCGGCGACTACATCGACGGCATCCCGCTCGACCAGGAGAACTCCTACGTCCAGCCGGATGCCATCGGTTGCGCCTGGGTGACCCCTGCGGACGCGGTCAGCGAGCTCTCCGACATCCAATCCTTCACCGTGGACATCTCCGAGGGCATGGACGAGGTGCCCGATGCGGACGAGGCTGCCGGCCTCGGCATGGACATGTACTTCGACGACCCGCGTCTCGAGAAGGTCGGCGGCGTGGGGCTCTGGATGGATGCCGATTCCGCCGCCGTCGGCGGGGGAACGGGCTCTGTCCTGGTGCCCGGCGTCGACATCGTCATCAGCGACTCGCGCTGGGGGCAGGACGGCCGCCTCACGAAGGACAGTCTGGTGAGCGTCGCGCTCGCTCTCCTCGATCTCTGAGGCCTCCCGGCGGTGTGGATAACTCCCACGCCGAGGTGCGGGGGATTGCGATGATCCCAGGCCATGAGCATCGCGTCCCCCCTTGCGCCGACCCGCGGTCTCGCCGCGGTCGCGGAGCGGGTGCGGGAACGCTTGCGCAGCGAGGACGTCGATCCTTCCCGAGACCCCGACCGCGCGGCCCGGATCGCCCGGGCCGAGGTGCGCCGTCACAACGACTTCGCCCTCGCGCGGGGAGTCGACGTCATCGAGGACGAAGCGGCATCCGTCCGCGACATCCTCTCGACCGTCGCCGGGTACGGCCCCCTCCAGGCGCTGTTGGACGACCCCGACATCGAGGAGATCTGGATCAACGCCCCCGACAAGGTCTTCATCGCGCGAGAAGGGCGGAGTGAGCGGGCTCCGATCGTGCTCAGCGACACGGCGGTGCGAGACCTCGTCGAACGGATGCTGCACGCGACCGGCCGCCGCGTCGACCTCAGCCAGCCGTTCGTCGACGCGTCGCTGCCCGACGGCTCGCGTCTGCACGTCGTCATCCCCGATATCACCCGTCGGCACTGGGCCGTCAACATCCGGAAGTTCCTCACCCGCTTCCGCACCCTGGACGATCTGGTCGCAGCCGGGTCGGTCCGCCCCGAGGCGGCCTCGGTGCTGCGAGCCGCGATGCGCGACGGCACGAGCGTCATCGTCTCCGGAGCCACGCACGCAGGGAAGACGACCCTACTCGGCGCGCTCATCGCGTCCGCTCCTGCCGATGACCGCATCGTCACGGTCGAGGAGACGTTCGAGCTCAACGCCCAGGCTCCCGACCTCGTCGCCCTCCAAGGTCGTCAGCCGAGCCTCGAGGGAACCGGTGAAGTGTCGCTCCGCCGCTTGGTCAAGGAGGCTCTCCGTATGCGGCCCGACCGCCTGGTCGTGGGAGAGGTCCGCGATGCCGAGGCGCTCGATCTGCTGCTCGCCCTGAACACCGGCGTGCCCGGCGCGGCGACGATCCACGCGAACTCCGCGGGCGACGCGCTGCGCAAGCTGGCATCGCTGCCGCTCCTGGCCGGTCGCAACATCGACCGCGACTTCCTCCTGCCGGCCATCGCCGCGTCCGTCGGCCTGGTCGTGCATTGCCGACGGGATGTCGCCGGTCGGCGAGCCGTCGTCGAGATCATCGCGCCCACCGGGCGGGTCGTCGACGGCGCCGTCGAGACGCGTCGCCTGTTCGGGGGTGAAGGCGTGTGACGACCATCCTGGGGCTCACCCTGGCCGCCGGCATCCTGCTCACGCTCGCACCCTGGCTCTGGCCTCCGCGTGCGCGCCGTGCAGAGGCGCCGCAGCGCGATGGCACCGTCGCCCGGCTCCTGCAAGCCGCGGGATTCGGCCACGCGACGACGGGCCACCTCGCCTCGATCAGTCTGGCCGCCGCCGCCGTCGCAGGGGCGATCATCTGGTTGATCACCGCACTCCCCGCCTTCGCCGCCGTCGCCGCGGTGGCCGGATTCTTTGCGCCTGCGGGATGGCTCCGCGGGCGCGCGCGGCGATTGCAGAAGAGCCGCCGTCAGATGTGGCCGGATGTGTGCGACCTCCTCGTCGCCTCCGTCCGCTCGGGCATGTCCCTGCCCGACGCGGTGTCGGCGCTGGGGGAGGTCGGTCCGCCGTCGCTGCGTCCCGCGTTCAGCGCGTTCTCCTCGGACGTGTCGGCCTCCGGTCACTTCGATTCGAGCGCTCTCCGCCTGAAGGCGCGGCTCGCCGACCCCGTCGCCGACCGCATCATCGAAGCCCTGCGGATGGCGCGCCAGGTCGGAGGCACGGAGCTCACGAGCGTCCTCCGCGCCCTCTCGGCGTCCGTGCGCGCCGAGGCCGCGCTTCGGGCCGAGATCGAAGCCCGGCAGTCCTGGATCCGCGGCGCTGCGGTTCTCGGTGTCGTCGCGCCATGGGTGATCCTCGGTCTGCTCGCGCTGCGCCCCGAGGGCGCCGCCGCATACAGCAGTCCCGAAGGCGTCGCGGTCATCCTCCTGGGAGCGGCGGTGTCCGTCGTCGCCTTCCGCCTCATGGTCGGCATCGGCCGCCTCCCGGAGCCGCGGCGGTGGTTCGCATGAGCGGGCTGACCGAACTCGCGCTCGCCATCGTGCTCGGGGGCGCTTTCGCAGCCGGCCTCGTCCTGGTCTCAACCCGGATCCCGCGTCTGGCGGCGCCGACGCTCTCACGTCGGATCGCACCGTATCTGCGCGACATCGCCGATCCGCGGGGCCTCACCCCTTTGGCATCCGCCCGCGGCGACTGGCGCACCCGCCGGGACCGTGTCATCTCCTCTTTCGGCGGCGCCGCGCGACTCGAGCACCGTCTCCGTCAGGCCGGGTGGACGCAGGATGCCGCGGCATTCCGCGCCCGCCAGCTCACCTGGGTCCTCCTCGGTGGTCTCTTCGGCGGGGTCGTGCTGGTCGTCCTCGCCCTCGCCGGCCGGCTCACTCCCGGGTCCGCGCTCCTGCCGCCCGTCCTGGCGCTCTCGGCCGCCGCGGTGCTCGATCTGCGGCTCACGTCCGCGGCCCGCCGCAGGCGTGCGCGCGTCGAGGAGGAGCTCCCGACACTTCTCGAGTTCCTGTCCCTCTGCCTCGCGGCGGGCGAGGGTCTGCGCGACGCACTCAGGCGGGTGGGGGAGATCGGCACCGGCGAGCTCACGGTCGAGATCCGCCGCGCGGTCCTCGACAGCGGCACCGGCTCGAACCTGTCCGACGCGCTCCTCGATCTCGGGCGGCGCCTCGACGTTCCCACGCTCTCCCGTGCGATCGAGCACCTCGTCGCGGCGATCGACCGCGGCGCCCCCTTGGCGGGTGTGCTGCAGGCACAGGCCGGCGACGCGCGCGAGGACGCCAAACGATCGCTCATCGAGCAGGCAGGGAAGAAGGAGATCGCGATGCTCTTCCCGATCGTCTTCCTCCTCCTCCCCATGAGCGTCCTGTTCGCGGTCTTCCCCGGCATCGTCATGTTGCGCCTCGGGGTCGGCTGACCACCTGATCCGAAAGGAGAACATCATGATCCGTCCCTCTCTGGCGAGACTCCGCACCGCGTGGGGTGCCGTCCTCACCCGCCTCCGCGATGACGAACGTGGCGACGTCCCCGGCTGGGTGCTGATCACCCTCATGACCGCCGGACTGGTCGTCGTGATCTGGGCGCTCGCGGGACCTGCCCTGTCGCAGCTGTTCCAGCAGGCGATCGACCAGGTCTCCAGCTTCTGAGGGCGAAGGATGCGGCGGCTGCTCTCCGATGAACGCGGCTCGACTCCGGTCGAGTTCGTGCTCGTCGGCGTGTTGCTGACCGTCCTGACCCTCGGTGTCCTGCAGCTGGGGCTCGCCGTCTACGTCCGGAACGTCGTGCACGATGCTGCTGTCGAGGGCGCCTATTACGCCGCCCTGGCCGACGTCGACACGCAAGCGGGAGCGGCCCGCACGCGCGACATCGTCGAGCGCACCGTGGGCGGGGATTTCCTGGAAAGCGTGACGGCGACGGATTCACGGGGTCTGGGATACGACACCGTTTCCGTGACGGTGACGACCGCGCTCCCGCTCGTCGGCCTCCTCGGCGTTCCGCACGGGTGGGAGGTGACCGTCCATGCTCCGGCCGAGAGCTTCGACTGAGCGTTTCGCGGAGGACGAGCGCGGGTCCGCGGCACTGGAGTTCATCGTCGGCGGCGTCGTCCTGCTCGTCCCCATCGTCTATCTCGTCGTGACCCTCGGGCTCATCCAGTCGCACGCGCTGGGAGTCGAAGCGGCGTCGAGGCACGTGGCGCGGGCCGTGGCATCCGCCGAAAGCGCGGAGGACGCCGACGACCGTGCCGCGACCATCTTGGACGCCCTGGCGCGCGAGTACGACATCCCGAGGGACTCGCTCGCTGTCGACGTCTCGTGCGTCGGAACTGCTGCGTCGTGCCCGGCCGCAGGCGCGATCGTCCGGGTGACCGTCGCCTCGTCCGTCCCGTTGCCTCTCGTGCCGCCGGTCCTCGGCCTCGACCAGGCGGCCCGTGTGGGCGTCGAGTCGTCGTCGGTCCAGAAGGTCTCGCGCTACTGGAGAGACGGATGATCCGCCGCGACGAAGAAGGAAGCGTGCTCCTGCTCACGATCGGCTACGCGCTTCTCGCGCTCGTCCTCGTGTTCGTCTCGGTGGACGCCACGAGTCTGTACCTCGCGCACAAGCGCACGCAGGCCGCAGCGGATGCCGCGGCTCTCGCGGGCGCGGACGGGTTCACGCTCGACGTGGTGGCTGATCAGCCGCGCGCGCAGCTCACCGATGAAGGGGTGCGGGAACAAGCTGAGGCGATCGTCGCGGTCGAAGACGACGTGACGCTCGTGAGCGCGGGCACACCGGACGGAGTATCCGCGCGAGTGAGGGTGTCGACGACGTGGCATCCGCCGATATCCTCGATCTTCGTTCCCGCCGGGGTGGTGCTCGACGCGACCGCCACGAGTCGGACGGCGCTCGACTGAGCCGCATGCGGCCGCGGGAGTCCGGATGTCAGTGCGCGTCCGCGTTCCGGATGAGCTCGAACCGCCGGTCAGCTTCGGCTCGCTGAGCCTCGACGGTCGTCACGGTCTCCGGGTCGGCCGGCTCGAAGACGTCGACGAGATCACCGATCCGGTCCGTTCCGACGCGGTAGGCGCGGAGCCCGCCGCCCTGGTCGCGCGCCATCCCGCTCGGCCACACGTCTGTCCGCGCGCCGACGACACCGATGCGCCACCCGAGCGGTTCGAGGTGTCCGCGTACGCGGCAGAGCGCGTCGAACGCGTCGTCGGCGACCTCGTCGATCGTGTCGAACCGGGCGCTCGAGATCGTGACGGCGTACCGCCACCCCTCGCGCCGCCAGCCGATGGTCGCCGGAACGGTCTCCTCCCCACGGCGCACCGCGATCTCGAGGGAACGGCCCGTCATGGCACGTTCACGATGTCGGCGGGGTCTGTGGCGATGTCGACGACCTGCTGGAGGTTCGACGAACGGTTCGTGTTCCACGCGCTCATGGTCGCTGGCCCTTGTCGTCTACCGATTGGATGACGCTCTCGAGGTTTGTACCCAAGTTGCGGACGAGAAGGGTGCCCGGTCAGCGGTTGACGTGCGGCAAGAACCGCGGCAGCCAGCGGATGAAGGCGAGAGCTCCGAGCAGCCCGATGACGCCGACGGCCCCGGCGGCGAACGACAGCGAAGAGACCGCCGTGATGCCCGTGACGATCAGCGGGGTGGTGGCACCGCCGGCATCCGTCAATGTGCGCCACGACCCGAGGAAGGGCGCCGGATCATCCTTCGGTGCGAGATCCGCACCGATCGTCAGCAGGATGCCGCTGGACAGGCCGTTGCCCACGCCCAGCACCGCCGCGAACATCGCGAACCACATCTCGGCACTCGCGCCGTCGTGCGTGACCGAGAGGGCGAGGAAGCCGCTCCCCATCAGGACCATCGCCGGAAGTGCGGCCCAGAGTCGTCCGAACCGGTCCATCACCTGCCCGCTCGCGTAGAAGAGGGCGAAGTCGAGCGCGCCGGAGATGCCGACGACGAGGGCGATCGACTGTGCGTCCAGCCCGATCGATACGCCCCACAACGGCAGGACGACCTGACGTGCGGACCGGACCGCCGAGAGGCTCGCCGCAGCCAGTCCGACACGCGACAGCACCCGACGGTGCAGCCACATCGTGCGGAACACGCCCGCCCGCTCGGCGATGGGGATCGAGCCGGTCACGGGTTCACCGGAGTCCTCGGCCTCGTGGCTGCGGACCGTCTCGGCGACGAACTGCTTCTCGGGGTCGGGTCCGAAGGTCACCAGCACGATGAGGGCGACGAGGCAGACGGCGAAGAACCAGATCGTCGACCGCTCGTCGCCGAACAGTCCGATGAGTGCCGCCGCGATGAAGGGACCCGTGAACATCCCGAGGCGGAACGTCCCGCCCAGAAGCGACAGCGCACGAGCGCGGAACATGACCGGCACACGGGTGGTCATGAAGGAGTGGCGCGCCAGGCCGAACGCGGCGGCGCAGGAGCCGATGAGGAACACCGCACCGGCGAACACCGGCAGGGACGGCACCAGGGCGGCGGTCAGCGAGACGACGAGTGCAAGAGAGCCCGCGGCGATCATCGTCACCCGCTCGCCGAACCGGGCGACCGCCCAGCCCGCGGGCAGATTGCCGACCAGCTGCCCGACGACCAGCAACGAGGCGATGAGGGCCGACAGGGCGACATCCGCCCCCAGGTTGCTTGCGAGGATCGGGATGAGGGGGAGCACCGCTCCCTCGCCGATCGCGAAGAGGACG
>ENA-UOWK01000666-UOWK01000666.1-bioreactor-metagenome-genome-assembly--contig:-NODE-666-length-15326-cov-28.774082_pt1 | contig 15326 bp, 14 predicted proteins | sample MGYA00238157_ERZ761612 | MGnify/ENA primary metagenome ERZ761612 (study PRJEB28901, sample SAMN06268035) | bioreactor metagenome | isolation source: Joint BioEnergy Institute, California, USA... | reverse complement strand
GAAAACCCCCATGCAGAGCTGGCACCAATCCAGGAGGAGTTGCATCTAGCAGACCGCCTGCTACAGGCCAACTGTACCCATGAATCCCTGACAAACCTCCAGGCAGCAGCTGCTGAAGGAAAGGCTCCATGGTCCCTAGAGGAAGATCTGTTATTGTATGGCCAGAATCAGCTGGTGGTGCTGGATGAGGGAAATCTTCAAATACAGCTCCTGAATGAGATGCACTGCCAGGCTTCTACTGCCCACCCTGGAAGGAATAAGATGAGGAAACTGCTAGCAGAAAGGTACTACTGGCCAGGCATGACCCAGGACATTGATCAGTATGTTGCCAACTGCCACATGTGCCGGCGGATTCAGAACCCGCGTGATAAGCCCCCCAGACTGTTGCAGTCGCTGCCCATACCAGACCAGCCATGGAAACATATCTCAATGGACTTCTGAAGCTTTCCTAAGGACTGACATGGTTACGATGCTGTCTTTGCAGTGGTAGACTGCTTAGGGAAAAGGCCGATATCTATCCCATGCCACAAGACCACCATGGCCTGAGACATGGCAAGGCTTTTTATAATGCATGTCTATTGGTGGACTGGACCCCTGGACACCATTGTATCAGACTGGGGACCTCAATTCATCTCAGACTTCTGGAATGAATTCTGTCAGATCCTAGGTGTGAAGCTGAGGCTCTCCACTGCAAACCATGCCCAGACAGATGGCCAAACAGAGATAATAAACCAGCATATGGCACAGCGCCTTAGACCCTTTGTTAACCACTACCAGGATGACTGGTCAGATTGGCTACTGATAATGGACTTTGCGGCGGCAGTCCTGCCTCATGAGTCAACTGGGGTCCCACCATTCTTGATCAACCAAGGTGTGACACCGCAGACCTCCTTTGACTGGCAACAGCCCCAACTCCCAGACCAATCTGCCATGGAGTGTTTGAACCGGAATGATGCCCAAAAATGGGTCCAGCGCCTAGAAGCCACCTGGAACTATGCCCGGAAGCTCATTGAGAAGGCTCAGGACTCCCAGCAGCAACAGGCAGATCGGCACCGGAGGGTTGTTGATTTCAAGGTAGGAGATATGGTATGGGTGTCAGCCTGTACCTGGAAGACAGACTGTCCTAGCCGCAAGCTGGACTACCAGATGGCAGGCCCCTACTGCATTGTTGAACAGATTGGTAATGCCTATAAGCTGGACTTACCAGCCTCAATCCATGTGCATCCAGTGTTCTCACCAGACAAGCTCTGGAAGGCAGCCACCGACCCCCTTCCAGGCCAGATTGAGGATCCTCCCCCAGCTATAGAGGTTAATGGGGAATATGAATGGGAGGTAGAAGAAATTTTAGCAGTCTGTCTGCATTGGGGGAAGCTGCAGTATAAGGTCAAGTGGGTAGGCTATGACAATGACCCAACATGGTACCCGGCAGCAAATTTTATAGGCTCACCACACCGCCTATGAAGCTTCCATGAGCGCTACCCAGACCTGCCTGGACCCCCGAAGCGGCTAAAAGAGTGGTTAAGATGCTGGGAGGATGGTGAGGACCCGGAGGAGCATAGGGATGACAACAAGCCAGTTACTTAGGCCCTGAACGCCTGCGGGCAGGCGTTTTTGAAGGGGGGGGTGATGTGACGGCGTGGCGGACAAGTAGGCGGTGGGAGATACTGCCGGGACTACTTGGCGATATCAACCACCCCACGATGCCATGATTTCTCTCTTTTTCTTCTCCATGCTTTTGATTCTGTATGACAAGCTACCATAGTTTTAGCTAATAATACTATGACTGGGCGCCGTCACAGGTATCACAGATCAAACCAGCCTGTTTCTTTTCCGTTTCACCCTAAGAGAGGAAGATATCTACATACGCATGTGCTCTAAGTCCTATGGCTTCGACAGCCGATGACGCGTTCCAGATAGAACTCACGATTAGCATGAAACAAGCGTCCTCGGAGGTTTTGTAGTTAGTAGACAAGGGGGAGCCGTCCCGTCCGAACTTGACTTACTGTACTGTACAATAAGAACCGGACCCAGGCCCCGCTATCTGCGAAAAGAGCGGACCTAAAACATGGAGAGAACTCGTGTACCTCGTTTAGAGTTATTGGAATTAAGCACTTTTCTCGAGCGTGCTGATACACGGCACACCAAGAGGCGTGGGTACAAGGACGACGTCAACCCTGTCGCGGACCCGAGCCGTCCAGGACGTGTCCGCGGGTGTGGTTCGCCGTCGTTGGTAACTGGACGCGCGATGACCCCGTGGTGAAGTGGATCTGAGTCACGAAATGTTTGTGAAGTAGTGGCTGGTGTTGCGCACACCAGCCATTTTTCCTCCAGACTCTCCGGGTGGTCTCGAGACATGACGCGGCTACTAAGCGCAACAGTTATCGTAACATAATGCTGAGTTTGAGTTGGAGCTTGGCTGTCTCATCAGTTTGTTATCTCTGAACGGTCAGATAGCGTCCGATTTTTTGTGCCTTTTTTCGTCAACTTTTGCCGGGAGGTGTTTCGAGTTTGAACATCGATGTCTCTCTCTCCCCTTGACTAATCACCTAGGCAGTCCGTGGTATGGGCGCCGGCGGCCCGGCTTTGGCGGACTCCGCAAGGACGCTGTGGACACGGCGACACGCCATGCAGAGAGAGTAAACATTTCTAGCTCCGAAGGGTGGACGTCGGACGATTCGGGATGAGCCCAAGATTCTTGATCATGATTCTTGGCAACTGAGCAGGACCTTGAAGTTCAAAGGTCCAGCCAGGAGGCTGTGCGGCGCTGTCGTAATAGCCTAAATAATAATAGCCTGGGGTGCAACAATCAACCTGGTCATATCCTGGTCACAGAGCGTGCTAGCATAGTTTGTACGCTCGGGACATACGTCTGTTGTGAGAATAAACGACTACACAGTATATAGAAGCGCAGAAAGGCTGCAGAAAAGAGTCTACTGTCTACATCCGCTGGCCACTGCGTAGAGATTGTCATGACTGCATCTGCTGCTGGCCTCTGCGCCTGTCGCACGGCGGGGCCGACGATCCACGAAGATGAGAGATCTTATGGCGCCTGCCGGGGATTGGCTGCGGCCGCAGGGTGTCGAAACATGTCGTGATCCTCGGGCGGTTTCAGGTCCCGCCGTCCGGGTGCTGTGGAGGCCGATGGACTTGATGAACGGCGGACGGAGATCGAGTCCGCTCGCGTCCCTTGCTGGAGCATGCACAATGGCAACCTTGTTGCTCAAGGTGCAGTTGACGGTAATCTGTGAATGGTCCTACTGGCTGTCTGCTCCCTGCCCATGCAGCCTCTCCCCACCGTGGTCAGGCGCTCGGAGCGCAGCATGGGTGCAAGCCCTTGCTCCGCTGCCCGCTGCCCACGTATGCAGTCCTTCATCTCCGTTTCTTCCTCTGCTCTTGTTAACTGCCCTTCTCCTCCCTGGTTGGAGATTGACTCCGTCTTCTCTTTCTTCAATCTGCAGTTTCTTGTTGGCAAGTTCCACTTGAAGCTGCTGCATTCTTTTTTCCCACATTCGTGACTTTTCCCTTCTGTCCACGGCCCGCTCCAGTGACTGGTTCACATCACAGCATTCCTTTTTGTTGCCCGCCCGACGGAGATCGAGATCTTCCCCGCCAGTCTGACTTGTTGCAGATTGGCTTTCCCGACATATCTTAATGTTTACGGTCGTTGTCAACGCGGAAGTTCTGGACTTGTCCTGCCTTTGGGTTAAAGCCTGGTGGGCGCATTCATACAAAGGGCCGTTTTTTAACAATCGTCTTTGTCAACCTGCTTTGTGGCTGCGCTACAAACAATAAAGCCAATTTCGACTTTCTCTTGGCAGGGCCTATTGTCTTCTCAAACTTAATTCGGCTGAGCTGGTCTCACCCCCAGTCGGACACATACTACAAAATCTATGAAATTGGTGGCGGACAAGGTTAAGACACCATGAGGTACCTTTATGCATTGATTCCCCTCGCGGGGTTTGCTGTTGCAGCACAGGAGGAGAAGAGGGATGGCGGCAGTGGAGGAGACAACAACGGTGCATCGTTCTACGAGATGCTCAACGACAGACTGGCTCGCCTTGCGATCCTCGTTCTTGGATGCATGGCAGCGGTTGTCTACATCTGGCAGACTGCCTTCCGCTTCCACAGCCATATCAGGCGGCTGACGAGTCTCACCAACGAGACCCAGCGCTACTTCATCCTTCCAGATCTGACCCTGGCGAGGCTGAAGAAGCACTTGGTCTATGCGCCTCTGTTCCGGACTCGACATAACCGCGAGTTCCAGCTCTCTCGCGCGGTCAACATGGGGACGCTGCCCAGTCGCTTCCATACTCTCATTCTGATAGGGATCATTGCCATGAACGTAGTCCTCTGCGTTGTGACAGTTCCCTATCCGTCGCCGGAGAAGACGGTCTCAGGCATTATCAGAAACCGCACCGGCACCATGGCCACTGTCAACCTGATGCCTCTGTTGCTTATGGTCGGGAGAAACAACCCGCTGATCTCTCTCTTGCACGTCTCGTTCGATACCTGGAACCTCATCCACCGCTGGCTTGCGCGCATCGTTGTCCTGGAGTCAGTCGCCCATGTCCTGGCCTGGATGGTCCCAAAAGTACAGCAAAGTGAGTTTGTCTGTGTCTATTCCTCGACTGAGTGATGCTGACTATTTTTAATAGCTGGCTGGGTTTCTGTCCAGAAATCAATCCAGGCAAGCACCTTCATCATGACTGGCCTGGTGGTGAGTAATGCGAAGAACCTTTCAAATGAATCCTTCCTTACTGATTGCGCCAGGCCGCCATTGGCTTCGTCGCCCTGATGCTACATTCGTTCTCCGCTCTTAGGCATGCGTTCTACGAGACATTCCTTCATCTTCACATCATGCTTGTGATCGTATCGTTTGCGTTCCTCTGGGTCCATCTTGATGGATATCCCCAGCAGTACTATCTGCTTGTTGCCATCATTTTCTGGGCACTTGAGGTCAGTAGCTTCTACTAATTTCTCCCAGCGGAGAGAGAACGGGCAAAACTAACAGTCCAAAGCGAACTGCACGTTTTGTTATCATCGTGTTCAGGAACTGTGGCAATGGAGGAACCACTGCCATTGTTGAAGCCCTGCCAGGCGACGCTATGCGGATCACCCTGAAGATGGCCCGACCATGGAGGTTCAAACCTGGCCAGCATATGTATCTCTACGTACCGTCTGTCGGATTGTGGACGTCACACCCGTTCTCAGTCGCATGGAGTCAGACCGAGGAAATCGTTACTGACGAAAAGGGCATCGTCATGTCCCGCCAAGACGTCCTCGCGCTTCAGAAGCCAACGCTTTCACTTCTCGTTCGCCGCCGGACGGGATTCACCGATAAGCTCTACAAACGCGCTGAGAGGAGCGTTGACGGGCGAATTGCTCTTAAGGCCCTTGTCGAAGGGCCCTATGGAAGCATACATGCCCTCGACTCCTATGGGACAGTCGTCCTGTTCGCTGGCGGCGTAGGCATCACACACATCGTCCCATTCGTGCGCCACCTTGTTGCCGGCTACGCAGAGGGCACCGTTGCAGCTCGACGAGTCACACTCGTGTGGACTATTCAGTCTCCTGAACACCTCGAGTGGATTCGGCCATGGATGACGACCATCCTGGGCATGGAACGCCGTCGGGAGATCCTCCGGATCATGCTCTTCATTTCGCGTCCACGCAACACCAAGGAGATACAAAGCCCGAGCGCCACCGTCCAGATGTTCCCAGGCCGGCCGAACATCGATACTCTGGTTGGCATTGAGGCCGAGAACCAGATTGGTGCCATGGGCGTACTCGTCTGCGGTAACGGCAGCATGAGTGACGATGTTCGACGCGTGTGCCGCAAGAGACAGACAAAAACCCATATCGATTTCATTGAGGAGAGCTTTACTTGGTGAGGTGCTCTTTGCACTTGTTCTAGAGACATGGAATTGGCTACTTGGATCCATGATCTGGCAATGTCAAGTCGGTCCATGTAGACAGAGCGTCACACGTATGATAAGCAGTTATTCCCGCTCCAGGTCCATCATCACTGTCCCTTGCACTGGTACTCGATTAGATCTACACTCATAGATCTATGCCCGAACATGAATCTCTCGAGATTCGTGGAAGGTAGCCTGGTGCTATTTGACGTGTATATCGTTAGGTCTCTTTATAAAAGTTACGACACTGCTGTTTCTTTCAACGCCCATTGTTACATTAGTCTTTTCTTGTTTTCCATTTTGTTTTTTTAATGATTCTTGTGAATTCAGCTTCTTGACTCTCCATTTGTGTTCCTGTTTATTACCTATTTTGGTATGTGCATGGTTTGTTGATTTTCTGTTTATTTTTTGCCCTTTCTCTTGAGTGCTGCACATAGCTGGATTGGACGCTAGACTAAGGTAGCATCTAGCTTAGGTACGAAATGGATGGGAGCCAGGTTCTCCATTGTTGCCGTTGATGCTATCATAGGCTGTCGTTTGTAGTCTGCAGTGTCATCCACCCAGCCGCTCCTCGTATACATACTACTTCATGGCAGTTCGATGAGATGATGCAACATCACAGGTTCGCATAATAGACCAACCCTTAGCTTCCTGTGAGACAGAGCCGCGGGTGCTTTGACATCGATTGCGGATATATGTAAGCAGTCAGGTGGCGCTTGCCCTTTCGGAGAGTTCTGTAAGCCCGCATTATAAATCCAGCGGGAGGCCGACCCACCATGATGTACCCCGTACCCAGGCACATATAAACACTGCGGAGCGGGGTCGACACCCCTCAGTTCCAGCAGCTTTCGCTGTACCACGTCGCTGCCAAGCGATCCATCAATTGAATCTTTGTATCCTTTTTTTGTATGCTCTCCCGCCTCAGGCAGCACTTCCAGCATCTCTCCGCAGCTACGCAGGTACGAAACATGAGCGGCGCCAAGAGACCGGATATCACACTTTACACGGCGCAGACGCCGAATGGAATCAAGATCTCCATTGCGCTCGAGGAACTGGGGTATGACCTCACCTAACCTCTATCGTTTTCATCTGTCAGAAACTGACTTACCCCAGACTGCCCTACAAGGTCGAAAAGATCGACCTGAGCAAAAACGTCCAAAAGGAGGAGTACGTCACTGATCCGGTTTCGCAGGGCTCCCACCCTCCCTCCCCCTTCTCCCCCCTGCCCCGTGTAGTCGAGCGACTAACTGAGTAAACCCCCTTCTTAGCTGGTTCCTCGAGATCAATCCCAATGGACGTATCCCCGCCATCACGGACACCTTCGATGACGGCCAGAAGATCCGGATCTTCGAGTCCGGAAGCATCCTTCAGTACCTGGTCGAGCAGTACGACAAGGACTACAAGATCTCTTACCCGAAGGGCACCCGCGAGTACTATGAGATGAACAATTGGCTCTTCTTCCAGAACGCTGGAGTTGGGCCAATGCAGGGACAGGCAAAGTACTACCCCTACTTTATTGTTAAAAAGATGAATTGTAATTTTTTAAGTTCAATTATTAATTTATTTTAACTCATCAGTCATTTCCAGCGATATGCACCAGAGCGCATAGAATATGGTGTGAACCGCTATGTGAATGAGACAAGGCGCCTGTACGGCGTGCTGGACAAGCACCTCTCCACCTCCAAGTCCGGGTACCTCGTCGGCGACCACATCTCCATCGCTGACATCTCACTCTGGGGGTGGGTCGCCGCCGCCGGCTGGGCCGGTGTCGACATCGACGAGTTCCCGCACCTCAAGGCCTGGGAGGAGCGCATGGCCCAGCGCGAAGGCGTCGAGAAGGGAAGGCATGTGCCCGATCGTCACACGATCAAGGACCTCCTCAAGGACAAGGAGGCCATGGAGAAGCACGCCGCGGAGTCTCGGGCTTGGATCCAGCAGGGAATGGCGGCTGATGCGAAGAAATAAGCGACCATAGGATCACATAACTGCATATATTCGTCTAATGAGTATTACAAGCGTCGAAGGGGACATATTAAGTACTAAGGAAAAATGCGAATGATTCCAGCATGTGACAATTTCCTATCTAGGGCCGTGCTTATTACTGTAGGTAGCACTGCATCACCTCAGCTCAGAGAGACCAGTATCCCCTTTAAGTCAAACTGGTGCCTCCTACATTCTGGAATAGGAGGCTCTCTTAGATACATATAGAGGTAATATTTCGCCATGATCTGGTATCATCACCGGGAAGGGCTCCTTAGCAGTCTTTGTCTGAGCAGTATACAAAGACGACAAATTCTCCTACTCAAAAGGCCACCTGTAAATACTACAGGATCAACAAGTGATAATTGGCCTTTCTTCCAGGCTGCTGGCGTTGGATTGATGCAAGGGCGGGCTTCTTGTTGAACTAACTCGTCACGCGTTGCTGTTCCTCACCTCGGCTTGTACATGTACATGTACTCCGTACAGTAGCCCTGCGCTCCATGCGGCCGTCACAATTGTTTTTAATGGGAAATGGAAGAATCCCCTTGAATCCCCTGGCGGAACGGGCTGGGCAGGCGGAGTCATTAGTTTCCAATCTTCTGCGCTCCTTTTTCCTTCCAGTACCCAAATTGCGCGTGATACTGTTAAACGCGGTGGTTAAATTCAACAGAAACACATAAGGATATTACTGCGCTGGTCAAGATTTACTCACAGTGAATCCCATTGGATTTTATGATTCCTTTTCTGGATTTGGTGAACTTCTCGAGAGGTTTCAACTATGGATCACTCACGATGACCAATGGACGTTTTACAGTATCAGTGGAATATGCCCGGTCATTCACTCGATCAAAGTTGAGCAACCTCTTGCTGTCTCTTCGGTTCCAGAAAGTTATGGACATCTTGCACGAATGGCGCTTGATTTTTGGTGCTAAAGTCAGCTTCAGCAGCTTTGTGATGGACCAGGAAACCATTGAAGCGCGCGAGGGATCCTGCATTCGCAACACGACCTTGCTTTCGAATTCGTCTGGACTAGAACAGCAGTACACTATGAATTGTTGCGAACGCTAATTCCGGACCCTGATATATGCACAGGAATATGAGAGAAGGCATTCTCCCCCTGATAAATCGTCCAATTAGCATTACAAACGTCGAAGGGGCGAATGATTCAAGCGCGTGACGATTTTCAGCCCAGGGTTGTGCTTATGGCTGTAGGTAGCACTGCATGGCCTCGGCTCAGAGGGCGTAAAGTTGGGAGGCACAGTACGACAGAGAATAATTTGTAATTGTTTGCCTTTGACGGCTGGATTCATTCATTTGATAGTACTGAGTGCCACCTGCGATGTTCAAGGCGCCGTAGGCCTTGCTCGGTGAGATCATCGGATAATATGGGATCGAGACCCCCAATTGAAGGATATTTCCTCCCGGAATCCAGTGAGAACACGTCCACAGTTGGCATAGAAATAATGAGCCGGCTCATGAAACGTTGAATGGAACCAAGAATGCATGACGGGACGGGAACCACGGTACACCAATCACATCGCTGCCTGGTCTTAGTCAGCGGCCCGTCACGTGCCACACGTTCAAAAGCTCGCCACATGTCTGTCTGCCCGACTCCTTGTTTCGCGGCCATCGTCAACTTTCACCTCGTTTGCAGCCGACCAGCTAGCCATCCGGAAGCGATCAATTCTGCGGTCTGGGAGGCGTCATGTCCTGGCGCAATAATCAGGGAGTTACTGGTTCTAACAACATCCCTCTCGGCCGTCGCAGGTTCGGAGGCGACGAGGCCCAAGATGAAGGGAACAACAACTCGACGCCCGAGTCCTCGGCTGGCGAGAATGGGATCAAGCGTGGCCGAAGCCCTGTTCGAGGTACGTTCTGCAGTTGAACTTTTTCAAGGTCGGAATTTATATTTACTAACAATTCTCTACAGCAGATCCTCCGCCCGACGGCGTGAAGAAGCGCAAGAAGCGCAACCGTTGGGGAGATGTTCAAGAGAACAAGGCTGCCGGTCTCATGGGCCTCCCGACTATGATCATGGCGAACTTCACCAGTGAGCAGCTCGAAGCTTATACCCTGCATCTTCGGATTGAGGAGATCAGCCAGAAGCTTCGCATCAACGATGTCGTCCCCGCGGATGGTGACAGGTTTGTGCCCTATCCCCTTGTCGTGTTTAATGGTACTCGGTTGCTAACGGATGCAGGTCTCCGTCGCCGCCTCCGCAGTACGATAACTTCGGCAGACGTGTAAATACCAGGGAATACCGTTACCGGAAGCGGCTGGAAGATGAGCGCCACAAGCTCGTCGAGAAGGCCATGAAGCTCATTCCTAACTACCGCCCGCCTGCTGACTACAGGCGTCCAACTAAGACCCAGGAGAAGGTCTATGTTCCAGTGAATGACTATCCAGAGATTAACTTCAGTATGATAACTAACCCTCTAACTCCTAACCGTTTTCCCGTTCTTTCTTGTTCATTTGAGTCGGGCTCGGGAACATCGGTGGCCCGATGTTTCCGCTCGTTTCTTGCTAACCCTGTTTGATGTGCTTGTTGCTTTTTGTGAGAATTGATAAGTACTAACACTTAGCGCCTTGTTACTTTTTAAAGTTGGCTTACTTATCGGACCTCGTGGAAACACCTTGAAGAAGATGGAAGCTGAATCGGGAGCCAAGATTGCTATCCGAGGCAAAGGCTCCGTCAAGGAAGGAAAAGGTCGATCTGACGCCGCTCACTCTAGCAACCAGGAAGAAGATCTGCACTGTCTCATCATGGCCGATACCGAAGAAAAGGTCCAGAAAGCTAAGAAGCTGATTCACAATGTCATCGAAACGGTATGTTCTCATTTCCTTTCCCTTTCTTTTGTTTGTATTGTGACTCTCTGGCAAACTAACGCTCCACAGGCCGCGTCGATTCCGGAAGGTCAGAACGAGCTCAAGCGGAACCAACTTCGAGAGTTGGCTGCCCTTAACGGTACCCTTCGTGATGATGAAAACCAAGCTTGCCAGAACTGTAAGTTTTGCTCCCTCTCGTCCTTCCGCCGCAGGATCTATTCTGACTCCATTTTCAGGTGGCCAAATTGGGCATCGCAAGTACGACTGCCCCGAACAGCGCAACTTCACGGCAAACATCATTTGCCGTGTCTGTGGAAATGCCGGACACATGGCCCGCGACTGTCCCGATCGCCAGAAGGGTACAGACTGGCGTAATAACAATTATGGTGGGCGTAACCGGGCTATTGGCGGCGGAGATGCCGTCGATCGCGAGATGGAGGTACGTTTCATCCCTTTGATGCCACAATGACATTACTAACATGTTTTCAGCAACTCATGCAAGAACTTTCTGGCAATGCACCGTCGGGTGATGGCGAAGCTCCTCGCCGTATCGAAGGAGGACAGGGTGGACATGACCAAGGTGACGACGTGAGGCCGTGGCACCGCCCTCCTCCCGTCAGCGATGTGGCTCCATGGAAACAACAGCGGGATCGTCCTCGCGACGACTATGGTTCTCGTGACAATGCCGCTCCGCCATGGGCCCAGAACCGTGGCGGCGACTACGGATACGGTTCTCATGGTGCTGGCTACGCTCCTCCAGGAGCGGCTCCTTGGCACCAGCAGCCTCCACCACCACCTCCGCCCCCTGGTGGACAGGGCGGCTATCCATATCCCCCGTACCCGGGCTTTCCGCCACCTCCCCCGAATATGGGAGCTCCTCCTGGTGTTGGTATTCCACCACCTCCTCCCCCAGGCATGGCTCCTCCGATGTACTATGGCGGCGCTGGCAGCCCACCACCTCCGCCGCCGGGCGAAGGTCCACCTCCTCCGGTAAGTATATCCGTCCAGGCGCCCATTGGATGACCGTTACTAACGATTATACAGCCCCCGAGCGAGCAGCCTCCTCCCCCGCCTCCTCCCGCGTGATTCGATGCATGTTATCCTCCAGGTTCCTGGTCCTTATATTGACGTTTGTTGATGCACGTGATGGGGGACGCCTGGAAATGGTTTCCCTATGCGGCACGTCCTGCTTGTCTGGTAGCCTCGTTGAGAGGTATCATCTCTTGATACGCTTGGACAGTTTGAAAACCCCATTTCGGTTCTCGTGCTGTGTAATTAATTCTGAAATTGGACGCTTTATCCTCTGTGTGATTCAGATTAGCAGCTCTGGCGTATCGTAGTGAATCGTATGCTAATATGCCTGTTTGTTCCATCTTGTAAGTTCTTGCTTGGTTCAGTCTGTTGTTATCCGATCAGCATGGTCGGAAGTTCGGGGAGATGCGGGTGGCAAGCTCCATCCGGCCAGTAAGATGCTCCGTCGCTCTGCCAGAAGGCCAGGAGAATCAAATGGAAAGATGCGCTTCTCCAGCTCTCCAGGATCCTGACTCCAGCTGCTGGCCCAAGCCTGCACGGTCCACCCGATCGACTCCATGGTTCACCGCCCTCCGCAGCGCGGCGCTTCTTAAGGCCCGCTTTTTACCCTCTCCGCTTGCATCATATCGTCGCTTTTCAACGTTCTATCTATATCGCGCCCTTGTCCCCGGGGACGCCCTGCGTTTCTCCCACTTTCCCGGGTTCTACCCCCTGGTTTTTATGTTTCCTGGACGTTGCGCTGGATCTGCCGTGTCCAATTGACCCCTTCTCTGTGCGACATGGAGAGCCCCAGCCAGTCGCAACCTGTGTCGCACGGCGACTTCGCTCTTCCCTCGGGGCCCAACTTCCACCCTTCGAGTTCGACCGGACCGTCGCATCCCCAGCGCAAGTCTTGGCAGGCTCCAAGCATCTCGTCGCTTCGTTCTGTCCGGTCTAATGCGTCGCGTCGTGAGGGACAAGAGCCCGTCGCCCGAGAGCAGAGCCGCGCGGCCAGCGACGCCACCTCGAAGACGGCAAGGTGGTGGAGGATACGCTTCTTTCGAGGGATGGTGAACGACATCAAGAGGAGGGCGCCGTACTACTGGAGCGATTGGGCGGATGCGTGGGATTATCGCGTCGTTCCTGCTACGATCTATATGTATTTTGCAAAGTATGGCCCGCAGTCAATGCAACTAATTTTCTTTTCTTCTCTTCTTCCATCTTTGTCCACCCAGATCTTTTCCCTTCCAATCCCTCTGAATTTACTCTAGCAGAGCTACCTAAAACATAGAACGAACATGATGAAGCCATCGAGTGTACCCTCACAAGCAGTTTGAATGACGATGGGAATACTTACTGGCTCAACAGCATTCTGCCCGCGCTTGCGTTCTCTTTGGATATGTTCGAGAAGACACATCAAAGCTATGGAGTTAACGAGGTCCTCCTGGCCTCCGTCCTGGGAGCTGTGGTGTTTTCCCTCTTCGCCGCCCAGCCGCTGGTCATCGTCGGCGTCACCGGTAAGTTGAGCCGCGGGGGGAAGACCTCTCGATGAACGGGAAGGGGTTTCTCCCTCGTGCTGATCGCGCTCTTTAGGTCCGATCACCGTGTTCAACTATACCGTCTACGACATCATGACTCCCAGAGGCACCAACTATCTAGCTTTCATGTGTTGGATCGGACTGTAAGTGTCGCCTGGCTGTCCGGAAGTAAGCTGACCCTTTTTTCTAAGCTGGTCGCTCGTAATGCACTGGATCCTTGCCATCACAAATGCCTGCAATGGCCTCACCTATGTCACTCGGTTTTCGTGCGATATATTCGGATTCTACGTTGCCTTTATCTACTTGCAGAAAGGCATCCAGGTCCTGACCAGGCAGTGGGGTATGGCCGGCGAGACATCTGCGTATCTGAGCGTCATGGTCGCTCTGCTCGTCCTCATGAGCGGCTATCTCTGCGGTGTTCTCGGAAACAGCAGCCTGTTCCAGAGATACGTCCGTAAGTTCATCGAGGATTACGGCACGCCGTTGACGATCGTGTTTTTCACGGGCTTCGTCCACATCGGCCATATGAGAGAGGTCCACGTTGAGACCCTTCCCACCAGCAAGTCCTTCTTCCCGACAACCGACCGAGGCTGGTTCGTCCATTTCTGGGATATCGATGTCCGCGACATCTTCCTCGCGATCCCGTTCGCCATTCTCCTGACGATCCTCTTCTACTTTGATCACAATGGTTCTCTTTTAGCTCTTTCTTTTTCTTCTTCTGTCTTCTTCATCAGCTAACAGATTATTCTAGTATCGTCGTTGATAGCACAGGGCACAGAGTTCCCGCTCCGCAAGCCCGCTGGATTCCACTGGGACTTTTTCTTGCTAGGCCTGACGACTGGCGTCGCTGGACTTTTGGGAATCCCGTTTCCCAACGGACTTATTCCCCAGGCACCATTCCACACAGCGGCACTGTGCGTTACGCGCCAGGTCGCTGACGAGGACGAGACCAACAAGGGCAAGGCCGTCCGTGTCACCGACCACGTCGTGGAACAGCGCGTCAGCAACCTGGCCCAGGGCCTCCTCACCCTCGGGACGATGAGCGGCCCACTTCTCGTCGTCTTGCACCTCATCCCGCAGGGTGTCATGGCAGGCCTCTTCTTTATCATGGGTGTCCAAGCCCTCGAGGGCAACGGCATCACGCAGAAGCTCTTCTTCCTCGCGCAGGACAGGCACTTCACCCCGGCGTCCAACCCGCTGAAGCGCATCGAACGCCGGAGCGCCATCTGGGTCTTTGTCCTGCTGGAGCTCATCGGCTTCGGAGGCACATTCGCCATCACGCAGACCATCGCGGCCATCGGGTTCCCGGTCATCATTTTCCTCCTGATCCCTGTGCGGTCGTTCCTCCTACCACGCTGGTTCACGAGAGAGGAACTCTCGATCCTCGACGCGCCCACCGCCAGCCCCTTTACCATGGAGAGTGTCGGCGGCACCTACGGTATGGATGAGGGCGCAGACAGCAGTACGACGTTGGAAGACAACACCACCACCGCCACCACTAAAGGGGGACACGGCGGTACCTCGTCGGGAGGAGACAGGTCTGGAGTTTTAGGGCGGAGAGATGATTCGCGAGACTGCTCTGAGTCCTCGGTCGAGGATGATCTCGAGAGGGGCGAGCTCTATGAGCTGCAGACCAGGTCTTCTATGAGGAGAAGGAGCACGACTGGTGGCAAGCCTTGAGTATGCGTCTTATGTACACGTACACACCATATCTTCAGAGACGAGGGAATGGTATTTGGCTAGAAAAAGAGAGAAAAGAGTGATACTAATTTCGGAAATAGATCAGGGCATAAAATAGATTCGACTGGGGAAAGTCTGCTTTTACAAGCCAAGGAAAGTTAAAAAGAAAAAAAAAAAGAATCTTTCCTGTTGCTAATTACCTAAGAGAAGGCAGAGCCTACTCACCCATCAATCTGCTGTTAAGTTAATCTAGCCCTACTCAATACCCTCTTATACGACCTCTTTGGCCTTCTTGTTATGAATCTGAATTGGTTGTATTCAAAGTTTTTTTTTTTTTTTTTTTTTTTTTTTTTTTTTTTTTTTTTTTTTTTTTTTT
>ENA-UOWK01000662-UOWK01000662.1-bioreactor-metagenome-genome-assembly--contig:-NODE-662-length-15389-cov-17.119995_pt1 | contig 15389 bp, 13 predicted proteins | sample MGYA00238157_ERZ761612 | MGnify/ENA primary metagenome ERZ761612 (study PRJEB28901, sample SAMN06268035) | bioreactor metagenome | isolation source: Joint BioEnergy Institute, California, USA... | reverse complement strand
ACAGCCTGCCGCTGAGCTTCGAGGTGATCGACGCCGGTATCGGCCTGGAGAACGTCCGGGAAACCGACCTGTACCGCCGCTTTCATCAGCTCGACACCTCGATGACCCGCCAATACGGTGGTTTGGGCATCGGCCTGAGCATCTGCCGCCAGTTGGTCGACCTGCTCGGTGGCAGTCTCGCCTACGAGCCCAATCGCGCCGGAGCGGGTGGCAGCATCTTCCGTCTCGACCTGACCCTGGCGCTGCCGGTGCAGAAGCCCGCCGAGCAGCCGGCGGTACGGCGCAGCAGCGGTACCGCGCTACGCGCTGCCGAGCAGTGCACGGTGCTGGTGGTCGAGGACAATGCCATCAACCAGTTGGTGATCCGCGGCATGTTGCTCAAGCTCGGCTACCGGGTGCGCACCGCCGACAATGGCAACGAAGCGCTGGAGTGTCTGCAGCGCGAGCGTATCGACGTGGTATTGCTCGATTGCCAGATGCCGGTGATGGACGGTTTCGCCACCTGCCGTGCCCTGCGCCAGCTGCCGGCCTGCGCCGAACTGCCGGTGCTGGCGATCACTGCCCACAGCCAGTCGGGTGACCGCGAGCGCTGCCTGGCAGCGGGCATGAGCGATTACCTGGCCAAACCGGTGAAGTTCGACGAGTTGCGGGTATTGCTCCACGAATGGGTGCTGTGCCGCCCGGCCTGACCGAGGGGGCGATGCGGGGCTATGAGTAGCGCGCCAGCTCGCGGGCATCGTGGCTGCAGAAGATGGCCAGCTGCGGCTGCTGCAGTGACAGCGCACGCAAGCGGTGCTGGTTGAGCATCCGCTGGTGGTGGTCGGTGTCCATCAACCGCTGATACAGGCGCAGCCCGGGCGGGCATCGGCGCGCCGCCTGGCCGATCTCGTCGCGAAAGAAATAGGCGTCACCGGCGTGCAGCGCCCAGCCGTCTTAACCACGTACGGCGATACCCGCGTGACCGGCAGTATGGCCGCGCAGCGGAATCAGCAGGATGTCGTCGACCACGCTGCGCACCGACTGGAACCCGAACCACTGATCACCTTCCTCACGGTACAGTCGCCAGCGACTGACTCCATGCCATTGGACCGGGACGAAGCGTCGGCGCGGCAGAAATCCTCTCAGCTGTTGGACCGCAGCGTGCTCATCCTGCATCAGGTGAACGGTGGCGTTGGGAAAGTCGCCCAGGCCACCGGCGTGATCGAAGTCCAGGTGGGTGAGCAGGATGTGCTGCACGTCCGCCGCTTGAAAGCCCAGCTTGCGAAGCTGCGCAACGGCCGTGCGTGCGGGATCGAACTGGATATTGTTGAACAGCCGAAAAAACCGGCTCAGCCGCGTCGGGTCGCGCACGTCAGCTTCACCAAAACCGGTGTCGACCAGCACCAGTCCGTCACCATCGGTCTCCAGCAGCAGGCAGTGGCAGCACAGATGAGCCCTGGGGCCTTTGCTGAACCCGTCGAACAGCGCGCCGCCAAACGGGCACATGCAGCCGCAATCGAGATGATGGATCTTGATCATGGTTATTCCCGTGGCGCCGGGCATGCTGCGCCCGTCGGTCGCAAGGCAGCATGGCGAGACGGCAGGTCAATGATGCACGTGGGCACCAGTGGGGTCTTCGATCTGAAACACCTTGCCCTTCTGCCAGGCATCGGCGCCGGGCTGAACGGCGGGGCGTTCGATGTCGGCGCGGTTCTGGCGTTTTTTCGCGCTGTCGATGCCCAGGCGCTGGTCGCGCTCGTCGACCATGCGCGGGTCCACCTGGCCATCGGCAGTGAAGCCCATCATCAACTGCGGCACGCCGAGCGGCAGGCTCTTCTGCTGATCGGTATGCCAGGTGTGCCAGGTCTTGCCGTAGGTGCGCACCAGCTTGCGCATCAGCGCATGCTCGGCGACCTCGGGAATGCCGGGGGCCACCAGCTGGCCGGATTTCACCTCATGCACGTGACTGTGCCACAGCGCCTTTTCGTCATCGGGCAGGGTCTTGAACAGCCGTTCGCTGATGATGTACTCGACTCCCATCAGCTTGGCGTCCCTGACGTTGCCGTCGTAGATCACGCACTGAATCAGCTCTTCGCTGAGGATGGAGCAGTAGTGGTGGGCTTCCATCTGGGCGTCCGGTCTGCCGTTGTAGAAGTGAAAACCGTCGAGGTAGGCGTTCAGTGCAGCGATGGGCGGTTGGGATTGCAAGGCGGCTGCGCCGGCTTCAAGCAATCGGGTGTCGGCTTTGCTGGGAGCGCCCTCGGTGCCGACATTGGAGTGGCTTGCGGTGCCGAGGCAGGCGCTCAAGGGCAGGGTCGCCAGCAGCGGCAACAGCGTCAGGCGGATTCGCATAAGCATGGCCGTCCTTCGTCATGACCAGGCTCGACAGGTGCCGAGCCTGGCGTTGAAATTACTGGCGAGTCTTGCTTTGCAGCTCTTTGGCCATTTCCAGGTGATGCTCCAGTTTGGGCAGGGTCTTCTTGGCCCAGGCGCTCACCTCGGTGTCGTCGGAGGCTGCGGCTTGCTGATACAGCTCGATGGCCTGCTCATGGGCGACGACCTGGTTGTTGGCGTAAGCCTCGTCGAAGTTCTCGCCATCGCGAACCTGCAGGATCATGGCCTTGGCCTTGTTCATCAGTTCGGCGTCATCGGAGACCTCGAGGTTTTTCTTCTCGGCCAGTGCCTTGAGCTCATCGTTGGCACGGGTGTGATCATCGATCATCGTCTGGGCGAATTTCTTCACCTCGGCATGGCTACCTTTCTCGAGCGCCAGTTTGCTGGTCTCGATCTCGGCGATGCCCTTGGCCGATGCTTCCTCGGCGAAGTCGTTGGCGCTGACCTTGTCGGCGGCCTGGACGAGGCCGGCGAAAGCGAAAATCAGTGCGGCGGTTGCGCCGATCAATACAGCTGTGCGTTTCATGATGACTCCTTGATAAGTCGAGTGACCGGGTGCCAACACCAGTTGTGGTAATCGCCGGGACCCGCTGTCGGTTGGCGTAGGTTGATAAAAAGCACCTGGAATTAACGAAGCGGTCTTTGTACAGGCCGCTTCGTTAATTAGTTTAAAACGGGAGGGTTATAGCCCTCCCGTTCTCCAGGCTTAGCGTCCGCCATGGCTGTTGGAACCACCTTTACGGCCCGCTTCGGATGCCTTTTCACGATCATTGGCAAAGTTGCCGCCAGAGTGCTGGCCGCCTTTTTTGCCGGCTTCGCTGGCTTTCTCACGGTCATTGGCGAAGTTGCCTGGGTTGTTATTTCCGGTATTAGCCATTTCTCTATCCTCTTGGTGTGGCCTGCCCTCAGCGGCAGGTAAAAGTTCGAGGCAGTGGTGAAGCGTAATGTTCGAATAAAAAAGTGCCGGCGGCGATGAATGGTAGAAGTGATGGTGTTGTGATAGTAAGTTGTATAAGTGTTGTATATAACGTTGTCTGTTTCGCTTGCTGTCAGTGTGCTGCTATTTCTTTCTTTAATTTTTTGCGCGTGGCGAACGCCATGGTTTATATGCAGTCAGTTTTGGTGGGCGTGCTGTATGTGACACGCGATGAACCTAACGCCGCCAAGCGCTTTGCGCCATTGCACCGCGCAGGGCCTAGTCCGATAGCGAGGCATCACCATGAAAGGGCAGATATTCCTGATCAATTACATATGCGATAACCAGCCGATGCATCTCGAAGTGTCGTCCGATGCCGAGAGCATGACGGTCGAGCAGGCGCAACAGCATGTGCACGATGAAGGAGCCAGGGGCAAGATCACCGATGTGCAGGTCAGCAAGATCACCCGCACCCATGAGCCGGGTACCACGCCTGGGCATTATCAGCAGCCCTGAGCCCTGACGCAGAAAGCCGGCGCATGCGCCGGCTTTCTGTGGGGTGTGACAGGCAGCGCCTGGCGCTTAGCGCTTGGCCTCCAGGCCCGGGGTGTCAGAGCGGTCCAGGAAGGCCTGGCTCAATTCCGGCAAGTGCTCGCGTAGCCAATCGGCCATGGCGATTTCCTGTTGCAGGATCGTTTCGCAGTCCTGCTGGGTCTGTGTGTCGCCCACGGCTTTGGCGGCCGCGATCAGCACCGTGTAGGACGCGATCTCGAGGGTTTCGAATACATAACCCGACATGGCGCCCTTGACCACTTCATCGCTCATGGCCATGCCGCCCACGGCCTGACCGAAGGCCATCAGTTTGCCGCTCAGGTCCTTCATTGTGGAAGGCTCGCTGTCCAGGCGTAGCAATGCCTGCTCCAGCGTCTGGCGCTGGCCGATGGTTTCTTCGATATGTTTTTCAATGCGTGTGCGTAACTTCGGATAATTATGCAGTCGCTCTTTTTGTGCCGTCAGCATGCGTTCCGCTTGTTGTTCCATGGCATGCGCATCGCGCAGCCAGCTCACCAGGTGTTCAGGTTTAGTGGTCATGATCGACTCCGCCGTTTATGAGCAAGTCATGTTCCGAGGCGGTGACGGATACCAAGGTTCATTGCTTTTCGCCAATGGTATTAAACGAAGCGCTAATAAGCGAAACGGCTCGGTGGCGGAATGCCTGGACATTACCGTTTCGCTTAATTGTAAAGAGTGTTTTTCCTTGAACTTGGTGCGCACTTTTGCATTCGCTTATTACAAGCCCGAACAGGGCAAGGAGCAACACCAAGCAGGGAATTATTATGGGTGAGGAGAACAGTTCATGTTCGTACATAACAAGCGATTGCAGTACACGGTACGCGTTGCCGGGCCCAATCCGGGGTTGGCAAATCTGCTGCTCGAGCAATTTGGCGGCCCGCAAGGCGAGTTGGCGGCGGCCATGCGTTATTTCACCCAGGGCTTGGCCGAAGACGATGCAGGCCGCAAGGATCTGCTGCTGGATATCGCCACCGAAGAACTCAGCCATCTGGAGATCATCGGCTCCATCGTCGGCATGCTCAACAAGGGTGCCAAAGGCGATCTGGCCGAGGCGGTGGAGGAGGAGGCCGAGCTGTACCGTTCACTGACCGAGGGCGGTAACGACTCGCACATCACCTCCCTGCTGTACGGCGGCGGCCCGGCCCTGACCAACTCGGCTGGGGTGCCCTGGACGGCGGCCTATATCGATACCATCGGCGAGCCGACGGCGGATTTCCGTTCCAACATCGCCGCCGAAGCCCGTGCCAAGATCATCTACGAGCGACTGATCAACGTCACCGATGATCCGGGCATCAAGGATGCGCTGGCCTTTCTGATGACCCGCGAGCTGGCGCACCAGAAGTCCTTCGAGAAGGCGCTGCATGCCATCCAGCCGAATTTCCCGCAGGGCAAGCTGCCGGGCGTGCCGGAGTTCACCAGCCTGTACTTCAACATGTCCCAGGGCGAAGAGGATCGCCGTGGCCCCTGGAACGAGGGCGATCAGTGGGAGTTCGTCGCCAGTCCGCAGCCCGCGGTCGACGGTGGCGATGGTACTGCGCAGGTGATGTTGCCGGCCAAGCAGGCTGAAACCTTGCTGCAGATGGCCAAGCGCACTGCATCGGATCCGACCCTGGATTCGATCACCGGTGCCGACCTCGGCTCTGGCGCCGCGCGTAAACCCGAGTAGAACCTGCCCCGCCAGCCGTAGGGCAGGGCAACCGACCAGCCAGGCGAGCGATGCTCGGCCTGGCTTTTTTGTGCCTGAGCCTCGCCGGCCCTGGCCCGTGATTGCCGGTTACCGCTGATCCTTCGGGTTGAATCTTTTCCGGCGCAGGCTTCTCCCAATTGCATAAGGCCATGGGGGCGCACCCGCCATGGCCAAGCCAAGAATCAATGAGCGCCGTATCGCTTGGCGGGTGCTCCTGAACTGCCCACGCAAGGCTCCGACCATGACCACTTTGATGCCGATCTTCACCACATCCAGCCAAAGCTGTGATTTTCTCCAGGCCGGCCCGGCCCGCACGCTGTACGAGCGTCTGCTGCGCCCCGAGCTGGACGAGGGCGCGCTGAGCGAGGCGCGCAGCTTCCTGGACGGCCAGCTGGCCAAGGCCCAGGCGCTGCCCTGCGACGTGCCTGCGCAGCCCGAAGCGCTGCTGGACTGGATGCGCGGCGCCGCGCTGCGCACCACCGAGGCCTATGGGCAGTATCTGCAGGAGCGGCGCCAGGGTGCGCCACGGCGCTATTTCCAGAATCGCGCCCATGCGCTGTATTTCCTGCGCCATGTCGCCCCCACCAAACTGGTGGACGGCGCCTGGCTGTACGGGCTGCTCAAGCACTGGCAGGAGCTGCGTCTGCGCCCCTTGCTGCGCACCTACCTCGAGGAGTTGGGTGACGGCGTGCCGGCCATGAATCATGTGCTGCTCTACAAGCAGCTGCTCGCCCAGCATGGCTGTGACGAACTGGCCGAACTGGAAGACCAACACTTCCTGCAGGGGGCCCAGCAACTGGCGCTGGGCCACCTGGCCGAGGATTACCTGCCCGAAGTGATCGGCTACAACCTGGGCTACGAACAGCTGCCGCTGCACCTGCTGATCACCAGCTACGAGCTCACCGAGCTGGATGTCGACCCCTACTATTTCCAGTTGCACGTGACCATCGACAACGCCAGCACCGGCCACGCCCAGAAGGCCGTGCAGGCGGTGCTGGAAAACCTGCCGGTGATGGGCGATCGCGACGCGTTCTATCGCCGCGTGATGCGTGGTTATCAGCTCAACGACCTGGGTATCGGCTCCACTGCGGTGATCGGCGCCTTCGACCTCGAAGACGAAGTTTGCGCCATGCTCGAGCGCAAGCGCGAGGTGGCCACCCAGGTGCACTCCGATTACTGCCGAATCGAAGGGCGCACCGTCAATGAATGGCTGAGTGAGCCTGGCCAAGTGCGCGCCTTTCTCGATGCCTTGCAAAAGCGTGGCTGGATCCGCCGCGACCAAGACCCGCAGAACAGTCGTTTCTGGCAACTGGTGCAAGGGGATCGCGCCGCCATGTTCGGCGTGTTCAGCAGCTATGAGCTGCAGCTGCTGCATGACTGGATTGCCGGTAGCTGGGCGCCGGCGCGTAGCCGTGGCCGTCCACGCCGGCGCCCCGCCGCAGCGGCCGGCGAACAGGCCGTGGGCCTGGATGACGAAGCCCAGGCGCTGCATGGGGCACTTCGCGCAATGCCGGCTCAGCAGCAGGCCGGCAAGCTGATCGAGCTGATGTCGCCCGCCAGCCACTTCACCCCGGCGGGGCTGCTGGCCACGCGCCTGTTCAATGCCTATCTCCAATAATCATGTCCGGGGCACCGATGCATAGCGAGCAAAACACTGCACGACAACAGGCGCTACTGGGCCTTGGCCAGGCACTGGAGCGGCAAGGTTATCGATTCATCACCGCCACACCCTTGACCCATGAACGGGTCAACGCACGTGCCGAAAACCAGCAGGCGCGAGACCTGGCCGGCGTATTTGGCTGGAGCCGGCCGTTCGCGGCGCCGGTGGTAGGCGACGAACTGCTCGAATTGATGCGTGCAGGCGGCGTGCTGGTGCAGCAGGGCCAGCAGCTGGCCAGCGCGGTGCGCTGGTCCAGCCTGGGTGGCAAGCTGTTCGTGCATTCCGGCTACCCGACCGTGCAGACCGACGCCGTGTTCTTCGGCCCCGATACCTACCGCTTCGTGCGCGCCATCGACGCCTTTCTCGGCACGCCCGCGACCTCCAGGGTGTCGCGAGCGGTGGATATCTGCTGTGGTGCCGGCCCGGGTGCCCTGTGCATTGCCCAGGCAAGGCCCGCCGCCCAGGTGCTGGCGGTGGACATCAACCCTCGGGCGCTGGAATTCACGCGCATCAACGCGGCGCTGGCCGGGCTCGACAATGTCGAGGCGCACTACAGTGATCTGCTGAAAAACCTCGACGGCGAGTTCGACCTGATCGTCGCCAATCCGCCCTACATGCTCGACGCCGACAGCCGTGCCTATCGCGATGGCGGCGGCGAGCTCGGTGCCGGCCTTTCCGAAGCCATCGTCGAAGCAGCGATCGGCCGCCTGGCCCCCGGTGGCAGCCTGCTGCTGTATACCGGCGTGGCGATGACCGCCGCCGGGGATCCGTTTCTGGCCTACGTCAAACGTACCCTGAGCGATGCGTCGCTGGCCTGGCGCTACGAGGAGATGGATCCGGACGTGTTTGGCGAGGAATTGCTCAAGCCGGGCTATGAGCAGGTCGAACGCATCGCCGCGGTGGTGCTGACGGTTACCCGAACCGCAGCAGGAGTCTGAGGGCGGTGGTCCGCCCTCAGCGCCCAGGCTTCAGGCGCTTTCGATAAAGCGGCGAATGCGCTGCGCCGCTTCCACGCATTCCGCCAGCGGTGCGACCAGCGCCATGCGTACGCGCCCGGCGCCCGGGTTGAAGCCCGCCACCTCGCGGGACAGGTACGAGCCCGGTACCACGGTCACGTGCTCCCTGGCGAACAGTGCGCGGGTGAACTCGGCATCATCGCCCGGTGTCTTGGCCCACAGGTAGAAGCCACCGTCCGGGCGTTGCACGTCCATCACGCCTTGTAGAATCGCCAGCACGGCGTCGAACTTCTCGCGATACAGGTCGCGGTTGGCGCGTACGTGCTCTTCGTCCTGCCAGGCAGCGATGCTGGCCAGCTGGGTCTGCACCGGCATGGCGCAACCATGGTAGGTGCGGTACAGCAGGAAGGCCTTGAGAATCTCCGCATCGCCGGCCACGAACCCCGAGCGCAGGCCCGGCAGGTTGGAGCGCTTGGACAGGCTGTGGAACACCACGCAGCGTTTGAAATCGCTGCGGCCCAGCTCGGCGCAGGCGCTCAGCAGGCCGGCCGGCGGGTTTGCCTCGTCGAAGTACAGCTCGCTGTAGCATTCGTCGGCGGCGATCACGAAGTCGTACTGGTCGGCCAGGGCGATCAGCTTCTTCAGGGTAGCCAGCGGAATCAGCGCGCCGGTGGGGTTGCCCGGCGAGCACAGGAAGAGGATCTGGCAGCGTTGCCAGACCTCCGGTGCCACGGCGTCGAAGTCCGGGTTGAAGCCATGCTCGGCCAGGCATGGCAGGTAATGGGGCTGGGTGCCGGCGAGCAGGGCCGCGCCCTCGTAGATCTGGTAGAACGGGTTGGGGCTGACCACCAGGCCGTCGACGTCGCGCTGCGCCACGGTCTGGGTGAAGGCGAACAGCGCCTCGCGGGTACCGTTGACCGGCAGCACATGGCGGGCAGCGTCCAGCCAGCCGGCGGGTACCTTGAAGCGTCGCGTGCACCAGCTGGCGATAGCCTCGCGCAGCGCCGGGATACCCTGGGTGGTCGGGTAGACGGCCATCTGGTCGAGGTTGTCGGTCAGGGCCTGGGCAACGAATGCCGGCGAGCGGTGCTTGGGCTCGCCGATCGACAGGGCGATGGGCGAGCGATCTGCGGCGGGAGAGACGCCGGCGAGCAGGGCGCGCAGTTTCTCGAAGGGGTAGGGCTGCAGCTGGGCGAGGGCGTGGTTCATGATGATCCGACGGGTCCTTTGTGGGGCGGCGACAAAGCTGGCGACACTAGCACGTGAGCGGCCCCAGGAAAATTGCTTATCGGCGCCGAGCCGCCAGTGGTCGCGAAAATACCCAGCCTGCTGGCCAGCAGCGGGCCGATCCATGCGCCGCCTTTAAAGGCATGCCGAAAAGTGCCCCTGCAGCGCTCAAGCAGGCGCGTTTGCGCGCCATTCAGCGGGCTGACGTATCGTTCAGATTTTTTGTAAAGGCGCTAAAGACGCACCGCTTTGGGTCGATAGCCTGAGGGTAATTCCTCCCGGCATCCCTACAAGCGAGAGCTCATTCATGCGCACCCTCAAGTTCAGCCACAAGATCATGCTGGCTGCTTCCCTGGTGGTCATTGCGGCCTTCGCATCCTTTGCGCTGTACAACGATTATCTGCAGCGCACGGCGATTCGCGACAACCTGGCCAACTACCTTCACGATGTCGGTCAGGTCTCGACCGGCAACATCCAGCACTGGCTCTCCGGGCGCATGCAGCTGCTGGATAACCTGGCCGAGTCGGTGCAGGACGATAGCTCGCCGGCGCCATTGGCCAGAAACCTGCAGCACCGCAGCGTGGCGTCCGCCTTCCTGTATGCCTACTACGGGCAGAACGACGGCACCTATACGCAGTTCCCACCCAGCGAGCTGCCGGCCGGCTACGATCCGCGCCAGCGCCCCTGGTACAAGAGCGCCGCTGGCGCCAGCGGCCCAGGCCTGACCGAACCTTACCTGGCGGCCGACCCGCGCGATGGCCTGCTGATCACCATCACCCGGCCGGTCAGTGTCGGCGGCACCCTGCAGGGCGTGGTGGGAGGTGATCTCAAGCTGCAGACCATCGACGACATCCTCAACTCCTTCGACCTCGGCGGCATGGGTTACGCGTTTCTGGTCGACGACAAGGGCACGGTATTCGTGCACCCGGACAAGAGCCTGGTGCTGAAGAAGCTCGGCGACCTGTTCCCGGGTGGCGCGCCGCGCCTTGAGGCGGGGCTGCAAAACGTCGCCGCGGCCGATGGCAGTGCGCGCATCGTCAGCTTCCTGCCAGTGCAGGGCCTGGCCGGGGTGCGTTGGTACGTCGGCCTGTCGGTGGACGAAAGCAAGGCCTTCGCGGCGCTGCGCGAATTCCGTATCTCGGCGCTGACCTCCACGGTCATCGGGGTGATCGCCATCCTGCTGCTGCTCGGCGCGCTGATCCGCATCCTGCTGCGCCCGCTGCACGTGATGAGCGATGCCATGAGTGGCATCGCCGAAGGCGAGGGCGACCTGACCCAGCGTCTGAAGATCGATTCCGGTGACGAGTTCGGCCAACTGGCCGGGGCCTTCAACCGCTTCGTCGAGCGTATCCACGAGTCGATCCGCGAAGTGGCTTCGACCACCCGCGAAGTGCATGCCCGGGTCAGCACCGTGGTGCAGGCCTCCAATGCCTCCATGGGCAACTCCAGCGAGCAGGCTGCGCGCACCGACAGCGTGGCCGCGGCGATCAACGAACTCGGCGCCGCGGCCCAGGAAATTGCCCGCAATGCCGCCGATGCCTCGGTGCAGGCCAGCGAGGCCCGCCGCGATGCCGAGGAAGGCCAGGGCATGGTCGAGCGCACCCTGGGCTCGATGGGCGACCTGTCGGACAAGATCCAGGCCTCGGGCAACCATATCGAGCTGCTCAGCGAGAAGAGCAACGACATCGGCCAGATCCTCGACGTGATCAAGGGCATTTCCGAGCAGACCAACCTGCTGGCGCTCAACGCCGCCATCGAGGCCGCGCGTGCCGGCGAGGCGGGGCGCGGGTTTGCCGTGGTGGCCGACGAAGTGCGCAACCTGGCCCAGCGTACCCAGAGCTCGGCCCAGGAAATCCAGCAGATGATCGAGCAGCTGCAGGCCGGCGCCCGTGATGCGGTGGCGACCATGGGCGAGAGCCGCCGCTTCAGTGACGACAGCGTGCGCATTGGGGGGCAGGCCGGTGAGAACCTGCGTGGCGTGACCCGCCGCATCGGCGAGATCGACGGCATGAACCAGTCCGTGGCCACCGCCACCGAGGAGCAGACCTCGGTGATCGAGAGCCTGAACATGGATATCACCGAGATCAACACGCTCAACCAGGACGGGGTGCGCAACCTGCAGGCCAGCCTCAGCGCCTGTACCGAGCTGGATCAGCAGGTCGGGCGGCTCAAGCAGCTGGTCGACAGCTTCCGCATCTGACCCCCACAGCACGGGCCCCGAATGGGGCCCGTGCTGCATTCAGATGCTGATCGGTGTCGGGCTTGGGCTGCTGCTCGCCGACAGCTTGGTGATGATGGTCTGCTGCAGGCGCGCGCACAGCTCGGGGTCGGACAGCGGCTGGTTGTTGGCATCGGTGACGAAGAACACGTCTTCCACCCGCTCGCCCAGCGTGGCGATCTTGGCGTTCTGCACGGACAGGTCGAAATCCAGGAAGATGCGCCCGATCTTGGCCAGCAGGCCCGGGCGATCCGGGGCGGTCAGCTCGACTACGGTGACCGGCCGCTGGGCATCGTTGTGGATGGTCACCTGGGGTGCGAAGGCGAAGTGCTTTAGCTGGCGTGGCACGCGGCGCTGGATGATGCTCGGGTACTCGTCCGGGTGCATCAGGGTGTCGATCAGGCTCTGGCGGATCTGCTGGATGCGCTTGGGGTTGTCACCGATCGAGCCGCCTTCGGCTTCGAGCACGATGTAGGTGTCGAGGGTGAACTGGCTGGTCGAGGTGAGAATCCGCGCGTCGTGAATGTTCAGGTTCAACTGCGCCATGGCCGCCACCGTTACCGCGAAGAAGTCGTGCTGATCCGGTGCGTAGATGAAGATCTGCGTGCCGCCTTCGAACTCGCGCTGGGTGGTTTCCTTGATCAGTACCAGTGGGCCGCCGTCAACCGGCTGCTGGAGGATCGCATTGGTATGCCAGGCCACGTCCTCGGCGCTGTGGCGCAGGAAGTAGTCATCGCCCAGCTGCGACCAGAGCTGCTCGACATCATCCGGGTCGGTGCCGCCATTGACCAGGGTATCGAGCGCGGCGCTCTGGGTCAGGCGAATCTGCTCCTCGCGCTCCACCGGATTTTCCAGGCCGCGCTGCAGTGCGCGCTTGGTCTCGGTGTAGAGCTGGCGCATGAGGCTGGCGCGCCAGGAGTTCCATAGCGTCGGGTTGGTGGCGTTGATGTCGGCCACGGTCAGCACGTAGAGGTAATCCAGATGCGTCTGGTCGCCCACGAAGGCGGCGAAGTCGTTGATCACCTGCGGGTCGGACAGGTCCTTGCGCTGGGCGGTGGTCGACATCGCCAGGTGGTTCTGCACCAGCCAGACGATCAGCCCGGTGTCCCAGGCGGGCAGGTGGTGGCGCTGGCCAAAGGCCTCGGCATCCAGGGCGCCGAGCTCCGAGTGGTCGCCACCGCGGCCCTTGCCGATGTCGTGGTAGAGGCCGGCCAGGTAGATCAACTCGGGCTTGGGCAGCTTGTCGATGAGCTGGCTGGCCAGGGGGAATTTCTCCGCCAGCTCCGGCCATTTGAACTTGCGCAGGTGCTTGATCAGGTTGAGCGTGTGGGCGTCGACCGTATAGATGTGGAACAGGTCGTGCTGCATCTGCCCGACGATATGGCCGAACTCCGGCAGGTAGCGACCGAGAATGCCGTAGCGGTTCATGCGCCGCAGGTTGCGGTGGATGCCTTCCTTGCACTTGAACAGCTCGATGAACAGGCTGGTGTTGCGAATGTCGCGGCGGAATTCGTCGTCGATCAGGTAGCGGTGATCACGCAGCAGGCGGATGGTGTCGGCGCACACGCCATTGAGCTCAGGGTGCTGGGCCATCAGCACGAAGATCTCGAGGATGGCGAACGGCGTGCGCTTGAAGACGTTGGCGTGGGTCACCTCGATATAGCCGTCACGCACCTGGAAGCGGCTGTTCAGCTGCTTGGCCGGCGTGCTGTCGTCAGCACGGAGGATTTCTTCCTCGAAGTGCTGGTTGATCAGGTCGCTCAGCTCGGCGATGCCCATCACCACGCGGTAGTACTTCTGCATGAAGCGTTCGATGGTGCGCTTGGTATCGCTTTCGTTGTAGCCGAGCAGCTCGGCGACCTTGCTCTGGTGATCGAACAACAGCCGATCCTCGGCACGCCCGGCCAGCATGTGCAGGGCGTAACGCACCTTCCAGAGAAACTCCTGGCTGGAGGCAAGCAGGGCGTATTCGCTTTCCAGCAGGAAGCCCTGGCCGACCATCGCATGCAGGTTCAGGGTGCCGAAATGCCGGCGCGCCACCCACAGGATGGTCTGGATATCGCGCAGCCCACCGGGCGAGCCCTTGACGTTGGGTTCCAGGTTGTACTCGGTGTCGTTGTACTTGGCGTGGCGGGCCTTCTGCTCGTCGCGCTTGGCCAGGTAGAAGGCCTTGCTCGGCCACATCTGGGCGGTGGACGTGACCTCCTGCATGCGCGCGCGCAGGTGCTCGGGCCCGGCGATGGTGCGGCTTTCCATCAGGTTGGTGATGACCGTCAGGTCGGCGCGCGCCTCGACGCCGCATTCGGCCACCGAGCGCACGCTCTGGCCGACTTCCAGGCCGATGTCCCAGAGCAGGGTGAGAAAGCCTTCGATCGATTCGCGGAAGGTTTCCTGGTCATCGCTGCCAAGCAGGATCAGCAGGTCGATATCCGAATAGGGGTGCAGTTCGCCGCGGCCGTAGCCGCCCACCGCCAGCAGGGCGATCTCCGCCTCGCTGCTCCAGTTGAAGCGCTTCCAGGCTTCGAGCAGGATCTGGTCGGTGAAGCGTGCGCGGTCCTCGACCAGGCGGCGCACGTCGCGCTTGTCGCGAAAGCGCGCATCGAGCACCTCGTGGGCGCGGCGAATGGCTTTCTTGAAGGCGCCGATGGGGCTGGACTTGAGTGCCAGTTCCGCCTGGAACTGACCGCGATCGAACAACTCGGCGTCTAGCAGCGACATGCGGCGGCCTTCCTTCATCTATAGAGTGATGCTCGTATCAGGCTGAGGTGCGGGCGATGGTGTCGTCGCTGCGCAGGGTGAAGATCTCGTAGCCGTCGGCGGTAACCAGCAAGGTGTGCTCCCACTGGGCGGACAGCTTGCGATCCTTGGTGATGGCGGTCCAGCCATCGCCCAGTACGCGGGTTTCCGGGCGGCCCTGGTTGATCATCGGCTCGATGGTGAAGGTCATGCCTTCCTTGAGCTCCATGCCGGTGCCGGCGCGGCCGTAGTGCAGGACCTGCGGGTCTTCGTGGAACACCGAGCCGATACCGTGGCCGCAGAATTCGCGCACCACCGAGAAGCCGTTTTTCTCGGCATGCTTCTGGATCACTTCACCGATGTCACCGAGGCGCGCGCCCGGGCGAACCACCTCGATGCCCTTGTAGAGGCATTCCTGGGTGACGCGCGACAGGCGTTCGGCCCACTCCGGCACCTTGCCGACGTGGAACATGCGGCTGGTGTCGCCGTAGTAGCCGTCCTTGATCACGGTGATGTCGATGTTCATCACATCACCTTCCTTGAGCGGCTTGTCGTTGGGAATGCCGTGGCACACCACGTGGTTGAGCGAGGTGCAGATGGATTTTGGAAAGCCCGGGCGGCCCGGCGCTGCGCCGTAGTTGAGCGGGGCGGGAATGGCCTTCTGCACATCGACGATATAGTTGTGGCAGATGCTGTTGAGTTCGTCCGTGGTGACGCCGGGTTTGACGTGTTCGGCGATCATCTCCAGTACGTCGGCGGCCAGGCGACCGGCGATGCGCATTTTCTCGATTTCGTCGGGCGTCTTCAGGGTGACGGTCATGGTGATCTCGGTAGTTCTGTAAAGAGCGGCATGGTAACAGTTTGCGCCGGCAACCTTGAAGCGCTGGCGCGCAGCGGGGCTGGCGAGCAAGAGTGTGTCGGCATATAGCCTAAGGCCGGTTTGTGTGGTATAAAACGCGCCGCTTTACGGGGTAGCCCCCGAAAGCCTAACCCCACACACGTATCGACACGATTTCCTGGGTGCCCGCAAGGGTTGGAAATTG
>ENA-UOWK01000655-UOWK01000655.1-bioreactor-metagenome-genome-assembly--contig:-NODE-655-length-15459-cov-28.334783_pt1 | contig 15459 bp, 14 predicted proteins | sample MGYA00238157_ERZ761612 | MGnify/ENA primary metagenome ERZ761612 (study PRJEB28901, sample SAMN06268035) | bioreactor metagenome | isolation source: Joint BioEnergy Institute, California, USA... | reverse complement strand
CCTCGGTGTCGATCTCGTCCCACAGGTCCTCGTTGAGCGCATCGGCGAAGGCGGGGCCGACCGGGCTCCACGACGCATGCGTCCACTCGTAGATCCGGGCGTTGGTGGCCTCGATCACCGCGCGGTCGACGGCACCGACGGCGATTGCGGCCGGGCCTGCGCGCAGCGCGGTCCGCGCCGCCGTCGTCGTCTGTGCAGGCGGAACGACCTGGATCGTCCGTGCGCCGAGCGCGTCGGCGAAGGCGAGCCCCGGATCGTCCACATACCCGCGTGTCATGAGGGCGAGCGGCGCTGCGCGGAGCGACGTGAGGTGCTGCACCATCGCCGTCCCGATCCCACGGCGGCGATGCGCGGGGTCGACCACCACGTTCACCCAGTAGCGGTCACCGTGCACGCGGCTCGTCCACATCAACCCGACCGCGACGATCCCATCGGTTTCCGCGACCACGGCCCGGGTGTGCTCGCCTCGCCACAGATCCGGTCGGAGCTCGTGTCCGGCCGTCCAGGCGGGAGTTGATGTCAGATCGCTCTCACGCAGTGGTCCGATGTTCACGGGAGGATCCTTCCCCGCGCCCGGGTCAGAGCTGGGCGCCGTCGTCGTCGCGGTCGTAGATGCCCTGATTCCGTCCGCGGCGCGACTCGTACGCGATGAGCCAGCCGATCGAGATCGCCGCCGCCAGGACGAGGCCGACCCACACGTTCTGCCAGATGAGTCCGAACAGGATGCCGCCGGCGAACAGCAGAACCGTCCCGAGGATCCAGAACCCGCGTCCCCGCTGTCGCTGCACCATGCGGCCAGCCTACGGTTCCCGTCGCCCGGCGCTCGCGCTTCGGACCGTAGGGCGTTCATCTCGAGGTCGAGCAGTTCGATCCGAACAGCTTCGTGGAGGCGGACTACCGCGCGCTCGAAGGGACATGGGCGTCGCTGGGCGAGGACGTCGCTGCCTCCGCGCAGTGGGGGTCTGACGGATTGGTCGACGATGACGTCGCCTTCACCCGGCCCTGGGGGTTCGCGCTCGCCGATGTCGTCGCCCCGGTGGTGGTGGTGCAGGGTGAGCTCGATCGCGTCATCCCGCCGTCACATGCGACGGCGATCGCCGGCGGCATCACTCGCGCGACGCTGGTGCGGATCCCCGACGTCGGACACATCGCGGTCCTCGACCATCTGCCGACGGCGCTCGCTGCGCTCCGCGGCCTCTGACCTCAGCGGTTCCGATGATCCTCCGGTGCGAGGCGCGGTCCGCGGCGCGGCTCGGTGACACCGCTCGCCCAGATGAGACGGATGACGCGTTGACGCTGTCCCTTCCATGGCTCGAGGAGTTCCGCCATGCCGTCGTCGTCGACGCGCGACCCGGTCAGTGCATACCCGACCTGATGGGCGACGTGGTAATCCCCGAAGCTGACCGCGTCGGGGTCGCCGAAGGCGCGGATGCGCGCTTCGGCGCTCGTCCAGACGCCCACGCCCGGCAGGCTCATGAAGACCCGATCGCGGTCGTCCCCGGTCGTCGCGGCCTCGGCGGCGCGCTCGATCGACGCGCGACGGCGGGCAGCGTCCACGATCGTGCGCGACTGCGGCGGTTCGAGGCCGGCGCGGTGCCACGACCAGCTCGGGATCATCCGCCAGTCCGCCGGGGGCGCATACATCGGCCGAGGTGTCGGGCCGGGCGCGGCGTCGCCGTAGCGGGTCAGGATCCAGCGCCACGCCCCGAAGGCCTGCAGCCCCGTCACCTTCTGCTCGAAGACGCTGCTGACGAGCGCGTCGAAGACGAGGTCGGTCGCCCCGATCCGCAGGTCGGGCCGGCGGTGGTGGGTCGCCGCGATGAGCGGATGCCGCGACGCATCGAACTCGCCGGGGTCGTCGCCCGAGCCGCACAGCCGTGGCAGCTGGTCCAGCGTCCATGCGGCACCCGGCCCCCAGGCGGCCGCCCGCACCGTCCGCAGTCCCGGGCGGATCGCGATCGTCGCGACCCCCTCGGGAGTGCGGGTCGCGCGCCAGATCACGCCGTCGACCGTGGTCTGCGACGGGTCGTGCGCACCGCGCTGCTGGTACCGGATGGCGCCCAGCACGTCGGTCGGGACCTTCGGGCGGTACTCCGCTTCGAGCGGCTTCAGGTGCGGGGACGGCGACGGATGCGGCATCCGTTCACGCAGTCCCGACCTCATGCCGACACCCTACGTCCGGGCGCCGACAGCGGCCTGATCAGAAGCGGTCGGGCGAGGGGGTGCCGTGGCCGTAGCGGATCACGACATCGGCGTGCCGGTCGAAGCGGTAGCCGATGCCGCGCACCGTGCGGACGATGTCCTCGTAACGGCCGAGCTTGGAACGCAGGCGGCGGACGTGCACGTCGATCGTGCGCTCGCCGGGGGTCTCCCCGTCGTCGGCGTGGCTCCACAGCGACGAGACGAGCTCTGTCCGTTCGATCGTGCGGCCCTCGCGGAGGACGAGGTACTGCAGCAGCTCGAACTCCTTGAACGTCAGCGACGCCGTCTCGCCGTCGATGTGCACGCGGCGACGGGAGATGTCGATCGTCACGCCTCCGGGCACGTGCTCGTCGAGGGGCTCCTCGGGCTTGGTGCGGGCCACGGCGGCGGGCTCGTGGAGGGCGAGTCGGACGACGTCGACGTCGCGGCCACCGGCGCCGACGGGGGCGAGTGCGACCGTCGCGTGGGTCTCGGCAGACGGGGCGAGCTCGGCGATCGTGCGGCGGAGGGCATCGACGATCACCGAGAGGCTGACGCCGTCAGCGGCCGCCTTCAGCTCGTCGAGACCGACGTAGAGGGCGAAGCCGCGCGGCGCGGTGCCGGCGGGGAGTCCCTTGGGAGCGGGGCGCTCCGTCACAGGCGAGGTGGCGATGTCCTCGACGGCGCGGAGGTGACGGGGAGCGGCGGGGGCGGAGAGGAGAGCGGAGGTCGACATGGCGATGTCCTTCGAAGGGGGAACCCGGAGCGGGACGCGGGTTCGAGAGTGTTGCGCGGGTGGCCTCGCATAGGCCGATGTGCGAGAAGCCGGCATCCGCGTTGTGGGCGGGAGGGCCGGAGTCTCGGGGGTCGGTTCGCCGTGTTCAGAAACGGCGGCGCGACCCGGCGGGGATCACCGTGTCAGCGACACATTCGGCAACACATGACAGCACGCTGCGGCATCATGATGCCGGCAGTTCCGTTCGCCTCCCGGGCGGACAGAGTGCGTGCGAAGTCAGTCATGTGGCCGATTATGACGAACCGCGTCGGGATGTGTCAAACCGCCCGCCCCCGGCGACCTCTGCATGACGGAATGTGACAGATTGCTCAATCCACCGCAGATCGCGTGCGACACCCGGCGATCGGCGTAGCGTTAGCGCATGAGCGAGCTGATCTTCACCGACGAGAAGGATGCCGCCCGGTACAGCCTGCACCGCGGCAAGGATCTCGTCAGCATCCTCGATTACAACGACGACGGCACGACGATCGCGCTGACCCGCGCGTACACGATCCCCACCTTCCGCGGCTCGGGCTATGCCGCGGAGCTCGTGCGGCGTGCGGTGTCCGATCTCGAGCGTCGCGGCGATCGGCGCGTCATCCCCGTCTGCTGGTACGTCGCCGACTGGTTCGACGCGAACCCGGGTCACGAGTCCCTCCTGAAGGAGCGGCGGACGGCCTAGGCCTCACCGGGCTTCGGATCGCGGATCCGCCAGCCCAGGTTCTCGAGTGCTCCCTTGAGCCTGTCGGCTGCGGCGCGGGCGACGGCGGTCGACTCGTCGGAGCAGACGTCGATGGCCAGCGGCGGCGGGTCGGCGAATTTCGGGATCTGGACTTCCGCCCACGCGCCGGGGGAGAGGCTCACCCGCGGATAGGCGGTCCGCGCATGCTCGACGACGCCGTCGCACGCGAAGGCGATCGTCTCCAGCGCATCGGGCTTGGTGATCGGCAGATCGACCACGAGTGTCACCACGAACGGCCCGCTCGCCGTGTCGCGCCCGTGTCCCGACATCCGCTCCCCTTCCTGTGCTGCCTCCTCGTTCGTAGTCGCGTCGAGCCGATGCGGTCAAGCCCGTGTGCCGCACGTCGCCCGCGGGTCACCATGAGTGACGACCACGATGAGGAGACGGCCATGGAGCACGACGCAGACGACCGCACGAGCGAAGCAGCACCTGCCGGCGGGTGGTCGGAGCAGGATGCTCCCGTCGTCGCCTCCGGTGCCGTGACGAACGAGCAGAAGGAAGCCGAGGACGAGGCCGACCGGGGACGCGGTGAGGGCGCTCCGATGCCGGATGCCGCTCCCGACCCGTTCGTCGAGAGCGCCGAGATCCAGCAGGGTCTCGACCCCGACGTGCTCACGGACGAGCAGGCGGATCGTCGGGCCGAGTGAGCCGCGTCCGCCGGGCGGCCGGTAGCGTGGGACGGTCATGACATCGCCTGTAACCGCCAGCATCCCCCTGTCCTCGTCGCAGCGCTGGCGGGCGTTCTGGGTGTGCGTGTCGGTCGCGGCGTTCACGATCCTCGACCTCAGCAAGGTCAACGTGGGACTTCCGGCGATCGAGTCGTCTCTCGATGCGACCTCGACGCAACTGCAGCTGGTGGTCTCGGGGTACATCCTGACCTTCGGTCTCGCGCTCGTCCCGTTCGGGCGCCTCGGCGACCAGCGGTCGCGGAAGGCGCTGTTCATCGTCGGGCTCAGCCTCTTCACCGTCATGAGCGCCGCGTGTGCGCTCGCTCCCAGCATTGAGATCCTGATGGCGGCCCGTCTCGTCCAGGGCATCGCGGCCGGCATCCAGATGCCTCAGGTGATGGGCACGATCCAGCAGCTCTTCACGGGCAAGGAGCGGGGCCGCGCCTTCGGTCTGTTCGGCGCGACGATCGGCATCGCCACCGCCTTCGGCCCCACCCTGGGCGGCCTCATGATCGCCCTGGGCGGCGAGACCGACGGGTGGCGCGGCATCTTCTGGTTCAACGTGCCGCTCTGCCTGCTCGTGCTCGCCGGTGTCATCTGGCTGCTGCCGCAGACCCGGAAGGCGACCGGCCAGCCTCTTCAGCTCGATCCGATGGGCATCGTCCTGTTCGGGTTCATGATCGTTTCCCTGATGTGGCCGTTCCTGTTCACCACCGGTTCGCCGGACGACGACCCCAACCGCTGGTGGCTGCTGACGGCGTTCGTCCTGTTCGCCGCGCTGTTCTTCTGGTGGGAGAGGCGATACGCGGCATCCGGTCGTCAGCCCCTGATCCCGTTCCGGATGTTCCGCATCCCCTCGTATCGCAACGGCACGTTCGTGGTGGTCGCGTACTTCACCGCGATCCCGCCGATGTTCCTGCTCGGCACACTGTTCCTGCAGATCGGCGTCGGTCTCGAGCCGGTGTTCGCCGGGATGGTCTCGATCGGCTTCGCGGTCGCCAGCGCCGTCTCGTCGTACTACGGCGGCCTGCTCGTCCACCGGTTCGGGCGCCAGCTGGTGACGATCGGGCTGCTGACCGTCCTCGTGAGCGTCGTGGCGCTCACGATCGTGGCGTACACGATGCCGCCCGAGACGGTCGCCTACGGCATGGCCGCCGCACTTCTGGTCGCCGGCGCCGGCGGTGGCCTCGTGGTCTCGCCGAACCAGACCCTCACCCTGTCCGAGATCCCCGTCCGCGAAGGAGGACTCGCGGGATCCGTGGGCCAGCTCGGCCAGCGCGTGGGTACGGCGGTCGGTACGGCCATCGGGCTGTCCCTGTTCTATGCGACGATCTACCGCGAATCGGATGCCGGCCTCGAATCGCTCGCGGTCTTCCACGACGCGTACGCCTACGGGATGGCGGCGGTCGGGCTCTTCCTGGCGATCGCGACCCTCATCTCGGTCGTCGACCTGATCAACCTGCGTCGTCGAGGAGCGGTGTCACCCGCCTCCGAGTGACGCCTGCGCGGCACGCCTCGGCGGCGATGTCGGAGCCTCGACCTAGCGTGTGAGCATGCGCATCCTGCACACCTCCGACTGGCACATCGGGCGGACCTTCCACGGTCACTCCACGCTCGATGCGCTCCGCGGTGTGCTGAGCGAATTGACCGCCCAGGTCCGTGAGCACGGCGTCGACGTCGTCATCGTTGCGGGTGACGTGTTCGACTCCGCCACCCCGGCCGCCGCGTCGTACACGCTCCTGTCCGACGTCCTCCGCGGTATCGCCGACGCGGGCGCGCGCGTCGTGGTCACGAGCGGCAACCACGACTCCGCGGCGCGGCTCGGGTTCCAGGCAGGGCTGCTGCGCGACGGCATCCACGTCCTGACCGATCCGGATGCCGTGGGTACGCCCCTCACGATCGACGACGCTGACGGGCCCGTCCACTTCTACGGCATCCCGTACCTCGAGCCTGCACTGCTGCGCCACCGGTGGGAGGGGGTGCGGACCCAGGCCGCCGTCCTCAGCCGAGCGATGGACCTCGTCCGCACCGACCTCGCCGAGCGGGGCGGGCGGTCGGTGGCGATCGCGCACTGCTTCGCCGCGGGCGTCGAGCCGACGCCGCAGCTCGAGCGCGACATCCAGCAGGGCGGTCTCGACGTCGTGCCGCTGTCGACCTTCGACGGTGTCGACTACATGGCCCTCGGGCACATCCACGGGCGGCAGCGTCTCTCCGAGAGTGTCCGCTACGCCGGCGCGCCCTTGCACTACAGCTTCGGCGAGGGCGACAAGCCCCGCGGTTCCTGGCTCATCGACCTGGATGCCGACGGCATCGCTGCCGTCGAATGGCTTGCTCTGCCGGTGCCCCGCCGCCTCGTGACCCTCCGCGGTCCGTTCGCCGAGATCCTGTCCGACGAGGTCCACGCCGTTGACGAGGATGCGTGGGTCTGCGTCGAGTACACCGACGATCTGCCCGAGGCCGACCCGCTCCGTCGGCTGCAGCAGCGGTTCCCCTTCTGCGCGAAGGTCGTGCACGCACCGTCGAGGGTCCGCACCGGCGACACGGCCACCTACGTCGAGCGCGTCCGCGCAGCCCGCTCCGACCGCGAGCTGGTCGAGGCCTTCCTCGAGCACGTCCGTGAGGGGCAGGGGGCGACCGAGCGTGAAGCCGGCCTCATCGACGAGGTGCTCGACGAGCGCGTGCGCCAGGAGGCGATGGCGTGAAGCTGCACCGCCTCGAACTCACCGGGTTCGGGCCGTTCCGCGAGCGTCAGGTCGTCGACTTCGACGCGTTCGACGACGACGGTCTCTTCCTGATCTCGGGGCGCACGGGCGCCGGCAAGTCCAGCATCCTCGACGGCGTCAGTTTCGCGCTCTACGGGTCGGTGCCGCGGTACGAGGGGGGCGACCGGCGGCTGCGCAGCGACCACAGCTTCCTCACCGACCCGACCGAGGTGCGTCTCGAGTTCACCGTCGGCGGCACCCGGTGGCGGGTGACCCGTGCGCCCGAGTACGAGCGGCCTGCCAAGCGCGGGGGAGGCCTGACTCTCGAGCCGGCACGTGCCGAGCTCGAAGAGTGGGTGGACGACCGGTGGGTCGGGCGTGCCGCCAAGCAGCGCGAGGTCGGGATCGCCCTGGACGAGGTGCTCGGGCTCAGTGCGCAGCAGTTCCAGCAGGTCATCCTGCTCGCGCAGAACAAGTTCTCGCGATTCCTGCTGGCCGCGAACGCCGAGCGCCAGCAGCTGCTCCGGACGCTCTTCGGGACCAAGCGCTTCGAGGCGTACAAAGACGCGCTCGACGAGCGCCGCCGAGAGGCGCAGAAGCGGCTCGACGAGAACGGCGCCCGTGTGCGCACGCTGCTGGAGGTCGCCGAGCGCGAGATCTCGGCGAACGACCTCCACGGCACGGACACCGGCGCCGCGCCCCTCGACGCGGACGTCCTCGGTCGGAAAGAGGCCGTCGAACGAGCTCTCGCTCGGGCCGAGTACCGCGTCGATGCACGAGGCAACGAGCGAGCCGTCGCGACCACCCGGGCGGAGCAGGCGGCGGCCGAACATCAGCGACTCCGCCAGATCGCGCAGCGTCTGGCCGAGCTGCAGAGCGCTCGAGCCGACCTCGCGGCGCGCGAGGCGGAGACCCGAGAGATCGACGGGCTGCGAGAACGCCTCGCGCGGGCGCGCGCGGCGGAGGTCTTGCGGGCGTCCGTCGAGAACGCCATCCGTGCAGGCGCGGAGTGGTCGGCGGCGCAGGAGACCCGTCACGCTGCGGAGGGTGCCTGGGTCGACGCCGGCGGGTCGGCCGACGACGACCTTCCCGCAGTGATCGACGAGCTGACGGGACGCGTCGCGCGCGCCGAGGCCGCCGCAGAAGCGGAACGGGATGCCGCGGCTCTGGGCGACGGGCAGCGGGTGCGCCGCGATGAGCTGGACGGCCTCGGTGAGGCTCTCCGCGACCTCGAGACCGTCCTCGCGGCCGTTCCCGAGCGGCGCCAGGACGCGGCCCGCCGGCTCACCGAAGCCCGCGCCGTCGCCGGGCGGCACGACGACCTCGCCGCCTCGCGCACCGACCTCGTCGCCCGGCTCGATGCCGCCCGTTCTCTCGACCGGCTGGCTCCTCTCGCGGCCGAGGCCGACGCGGCGTACGCCGATGCCAACGCGCGTTCCGCCGCGGCATCCGCGCACGTCGGAGAGCTGCTCCGCCGGCGCCTGCGCGGCTACGCGGGCGAACTCGCGGCATCCCTCATCGAGGGTGAACCGTGCGCGGTGTGCGGATCCACGGCCCACCCCCGCCCGGCGACGCATGACGGCGAGCCCGTGACCGACGACGATCTCGCCGCCGCGGAGAAGGCGCGCGACGACGCCGCTCTCGCCGAGAGGGCCGCTGCGCAGGCAGCCGCAGCGGCGCGGGAGGACGTCACCGCTGCGGCGGCGACGTCGGGCGGTCGCGAGGCCGACGAGCTGGCCGCGGCCGTCGCCGACCTCGACGAACGGCTGGCGGCTGCCGTCGCGGCGCGCTCCCGCGTCGACGACCTGACGCGCGATGCCGAGCAGATCGACGCCCTCGAGGCTGAAGCGGTGCGCGAGACCACCGCCCTGCGCGAGCGTGCGAGCATCCTCCGCGAGGAGCTCGCCACGACCGAGGGAGCCCTGGAGACGGCGCGGAAGGCGGCGGATGCGGCGCGCGGAGAGTACGAGAGCGTCGCCGCCCGCATCGCTGCGGACACCGAGCTCCGTGGGTTCGCCACGCGACTGCTCGACGCTCGCCGCATCGAACAGACCCGTCGCGAGGCGGCGGGTGCCGCGGAGGCCGATCGCGACGCCCGCATCGCGGACACGGCATTCGAGACTCCCGACGACGTCCTCGACGCCCTCCTGCCGCCCGCTGAGGCGAGCCGGCTCGCGGGGCGCGTCGACGAGCATGCGGCCGCGCTCGCCGCCGCACGAGCGCGCGCCCTCGAGCTCGAACTCGAGACCGTCGACCAGACGGTCGAACCCGATGCCGTATCGGCCGCTGCCCGCGTCGCGGCCGAGGCGGACGCCGCCCGGTCCGCCGCGATCACGGCGGAGGCCGATGCCACCGGCCTCGCGAAGAGCCTGCGCGACCTGGTCGAGCGCATCGACGACGCCGCCGGCGCCGTCGCGACGCAGGCCGAGGATGCCGCAGCGATCACGCGTCTCGCCGACACCGTCGCGGGCAGGGCGCCCAACACGATGAAGATGGACCTCGAGACGTTCGTCCTCGCAGCCGAGCTCGAAGAGATCGTCGCTGCGGCGAACCTGCGGCTGGCCGAGATGTCGTCGGGCCGCTACACCCTGCGACACTCCGATGCGAAGCAGGCCAGGGGCGCGGCATCCGGTCTGTCCATCGAGGTCCTCGATGCGCACACCGGCAGGCTCCGCTCGCCGCAGTCGCTGTCGGGCGGTGAGACCTTCCTGGCCTCGCTCGCTCTCGCCCTGGGACTCGCCGAGGTGGTCACGTCCCGGGCCGGCGGCATCCGCCTAGACACCCTGTTCATCGACGAAGGCTTCGGCTCCCTCGACCCCGAGACGCTCGAGCTCGCCATGCGCACCCTCGACGAGCTGCGCGCCGGCGGCCGGATCGTCGGCGTCATCAGCCACGTCGAGGCGATGAAGGAGCAGATCCCCGCCCAGCTCGTCGTCGAGGCGACCCCCGAGGGGCCGAGCATCGTCCGGCAGGACGTCGTGACCCAGCCCTTAGGCTGAGAGCATGAGAAAAGGCACGATCTGGACCATCCTCGGCGTCGTCGTCGCCGTGATCATCGCGTGGATCGTCGTGGACATCGCGCTCAAGGTGGTCTTCTTCTTCGGGAAGATCCTCATCGTCGCCGTCGTCGCGCTGATCGTCTTCTTCGTCCTGCGCTCGCTGTTCAGCCGCCGCGACGCCTGACGCCGGGGTGCTGAGCCGGCGTCAGACGCCGTAGAGCTCGGTGATCCGCTCGCGCAACTGCCCACTGCAGATCGCGACGGCGTCACGCCAGTCGGTGATCGCATCGTCCTGTGCGCTGTCCGAGACCGCCTTCAGGATGCGGATCGGCACACCGAACTGCTGCGCCACCCAGATGTAGGCGTACGCCTCCATGTCGACGAGCGTGCCGCCGAGCGTGCGGATCAGCTCCACGGTGTCGGCATCGTCGACGAAATGGTCTCCCGTTGCGATCGTCGTGCCTTCGCGGCCGGCGATCGACACGGTCGCGGGCAGCGAGACGTGCTGGCCGGCGACGCCGTCGACGTTCGCGACGTCGTGCTGCAGCGCGGTGGTCACCTCGTGAACGCCCACCGTCTCGGCATCCACCGACCCGGCCGTACCTACGACGACGATCTCGTCGTAAGCCGCCCGATCGAGGGCACGCGTCAGCGCGTACGTCGCCTGCATCTTGCCGGGGCCGGTGACGAGCCGGTCGAAGCCCGGGAGCTCCTCAGGGAAGGCGACGAGTTCGGAATCAAGAGCGGCGACGAGGAGCTTCACCGAACCATCATCCCATCCGTGCGTCAGTGCACCTCGTCCGGGAAAGCCGCATCGAGCTCGGCGAGCCACGCTGTCGCGTTGCCGTCGGACGGTGCGCGCCAGTCGCCGCGCGGCGAGAGCGAGCCCGCAGGCGAGACCTTCGGTGCGTTCGGGACGGCGCTGCGCTTGAACTGCGCGAACCCGAAGTAGCGCTTCAGGAAGACCCGCATCCACTTCACGATGATCGCGCGGTCGTAGGCGAACCGCTCGTCGGTGGGGAAGCCGGGAGGCCAGGCCCCGGCATCCGCGTCCGACCAGGCCTGCTCGGCGAGGAAGACGATCTTCGACGGACGGAAGCCGTAGCGCAGGACGTGGAAGAGCGTGAAATCGTGCAGGGCGTAGGGGCCGATGGTGCTCTCGGTGGACTGCACCTTGCCGTCTTGGCCGGCCGGAACGAGTTCCGGGCTGATCTCGGTGTCGAGGACGGCCTGCAGCACCTCCTTGGCACGGTCAGTGAGGGTCGCTCCCGACTCGTCGCTGTGCGCGACGACCCAGCGGATGAGGTGCTGGATGAGCGTCTTCGGCACGCCCGCGTTGACGCCGTAGTGCGCCATGTGGTCACCGACGCCGTAGGTCGCCCAGCCGAGCGCGAGCTCGGACAGGTCGGACGTCCCGATGACGATGCCCCCGCGCTGATTCGCCAGGCGGAAGAGGAAATCGGTCCGGGCGCCGGCCTGCACGTTCTCGAAGGTCACGTCGTAGACGGGCTCGCCCTGCGCGAACGGATGCCCGAGCCCCGTCAGCAGCTCCGTCGCCATCGGACGGATGTCGATCGTCTCGATCGTTGCTCCGATCGCCTCGGCCAGAGCGATCGCGTTCGACTTCGTGTGCTCGCCGGTCGCGAAGCCGGGCATCGTGAAGGCGAGGATGTCGCTGCGCGGCCGTCCCATCCGGTCCATGGCTCGCGCGACGACCAGCAGAGCGTGCGTGGAGTCGAGGCCCCCCGAGACGCCGATGACGGGTTTGGGCTGTCCGATCGCGCGGAGCCGCTGCTCGAGACCGGAGACCTGGATGTTGAACGCTTCGTAGCAGTCGAGGTCGAGGCGGGCCGGGTCGTCCGGCACGAACGGGAACCGGTCCAGCGGGCGACGGAGGCCGTGGACGGATGCCGCGGGTTCCACCGTGAACGGGATGCGGGTCGGCCACGAGGATTCGCTGCGGGCGTTGTCCTCGAACGTGCCCTGCCGCAGACGGTCCTGGCGGAGCCGGTCGAGGTCGATGTCGGCGATCGCGTGCCGGGGCCCGTCGGGGAAGCGCTCGGTCTCGGCGAGGAGCGTGCCGTTCTCGTAGATGATCGTCTGCCCGTCCCACGACACGTCGTTGGTGGACTCGCCCTGACCTGCGGCGGCGTACACGTAGGCCGCGAGACAGCGGAAGGACTGCGACTGGACCAGGATGCGTCGGTCCTCGGCGCGCGCGATCGTGATGGGGCTGCCCGAGAGATTCAGCAGAACCGTCGCGCCGGCGAGGGCGGCGTGGGAGGACGGCGGCACCGGCACCCAGAAGTCCTCGCAGATCTCGGCGTGGACGACGAGCCCGGGCACGTCGGTCGCCTCGAACAGCAGGTCGGTGCCGACCGGCACCTCGTCGCCCGCGAGGATCACCGTGTCCGGGGCGCCGTCGCCTCGCGCGTACCAGCGGGACTCGTAGAACTCGCGATACGTGGGCAGGTGGGATTTGGGTGCGACGCCGAGCACGCGCCCGCGGTGGATCACGACCGCGCAGTTGTAGAGCCGGTTCTGCATCCGCAGCGGCGCGCCGACGACGAGGAGCGGAGAGAGGTCGGCGGATGCCGCGACCATCCGCTCGATGGCGGCGAGGACGGCATCGAGGACGACGTCCTGCATCACGAGATCCTCGATCGCGTAGCCCGAGAGGCAGAGCTCCGGGAAGACGGCGACGGCGACTCCCTCGTCGTGACAGGCGCGCGCACTCTGCAGGACCGCCTCGGCGTTGGTCGCCGGATCGGCGATCGCGACCGGCACCGTGCACGCGGCGACGCGCGCGAAACCGTGCCGATAAGGGTTCTCGAACGGAAGGTCCTGGGTCACGACCCCAGTCTGTCAGGTGACCGTCGGCGTGCGGCAGCCTGTGCTTTCATCGTCTGGTGCCCACCCGTGCCGCCGGATACCCGCCGCTCCCGCCGCCGTATCCGCTGCCGGAGGACTGGCGGGTCGGCATCCCCGCTCGCATTCGTCCCTGGACCGTCGTCGCCTACTCGGTCGTGGTGATCGTCAGCGCGACGGCGTCGGTCGTCGCGGTGCTGGCGGACGACATCGGCTCGGCGACCTGGCGGGCGTTCGTGTTCCTGGCGGCGACGGCCGGTTTCGGTGTGCATTTCGAGCGTGCGGGCGGGGAGCGGGATCTGCCCGAACTCCTCAACGCCGTAGCGCTGACCCGCGCGAAGGAACGGCCGCGCGATTCGTGGGTGCACTTCTTCCGCGAGCGGGGTGCCGGTGCGTGGCTCAGCGGTTGCTTCACGGCGGCGGGTGCGGTCGGAGCCGTCATCTTCGGGTGGGCGATCGTCCGTTCCGTCATCACGGATGCCGCATTCGCGCTCATCTGGCTGATCCCGCTCCTCCTGCTGGCTCTCGTGCTGCTGCTGGCCGGCGCCCTCGCGATCGTCTCGACCTGGCGCGCGGCATCCTTCGGGCGGCTGCCGATCGGTGTCGGGATCGGACCATCGGGCGTGACCCGCTACTACCTCGACGACACCGACGACATCGAGTGGTCCCGGATCGCTCGCGTTGTTCCGACGGTGTCCGCCGTCGACGAGAAGACGGGGGACTTCACCCCCTCCGTGGAAGTCCGGGCCGCCGACGACGAGATCCTCCTCGATCTGAACATCAGCGGGTTCCGGGCACACGCGTGGCTCATCTACGCGTCCATCCGGTTCTGGGCCGAGCATCCCGAGATGCGCAACGAGCTCGGAACGACGTTCGCTCAGCAACGGATGGACTCCTGGCGCCGGGGCATGCTCGGCGAGAGTGTCGGAGACCGCGGATAGTGTCGATTCCCGGAAGGGGATCATGCGATACATCGAAGACGACGGCCGGATCGTCTGGAGCGCGAGCGACCTGAAAGCCGCGGCCGAGTGCGAATTCGCCTGGCTGCGGGCGATCGACGCGAAGCTCGGCCGGATCGCGGCGGTCGAGGACCCCGCAGACCTCACCCTCGAGCGGGCGGGCCGCCTCGGGACGCAGCACGAGCGGCGGGTCTACGAGGCCTACCGGGACGCGCATCCGGGTGCGGTCGTCGAGATCCCCGAGACCAGGTCGTCCGATGCCGTGGGCATGGCTGCCGCGGTCGCCGCGACCGATGCGGCGCTCGCCGACCCCGCTGTCCACGTCGTCTACCAGGCGGCGTTCTCCACCGAGGAATTCGTCGGTTTCGCGGACTTCCTCGTCCGGGACGACGACGGGCGGTGGATCGTGCAGGACACCAAGCTCGCTCGGCACGCGCGCGTCACGGCCCTCATGCAGCTCGCGGCATACGTGGATCAGCTCGACCGGCTCGGGGTGCCGCGCGCCGACGAGGTGCAGCTCCTCCTCGGTGACGGCACGACCTCGACCCACGCGGTCCGCGACCTGATGCCGGTCTTCTCGCTGCGGCGCGAGCGTCTCCGTGCCCTCATCGCCGACCGGGACCTCGCCGCCGGGGCCGCAGGCGAGCCCATCCCCTGGGGAGACGACCGCGGTGATCTCCGCGTCGTCGCGTGCGGGCGGTGCGCGACCTGCGACCTCGAGGTCGTCGCCCAGCGGGATCTGCTCCTGGTCGCCGGGATGCGTCCCGTGCAGCGAGACCGTCTCCGCGCTGCGGGAGTCGCCACGATCGACGACCTCGCGGCGTCCCGCGAGGCACCGCCGCGGATGTCGTGGGACACCTTCTCGGGGCTCCGCACGCAGGCGCGGCTGCAGCTCGAGAGCCCGGCCGGCGGCGTGGACGACGCCTTCCCGGGCACGGAACCGGCGATCCCGACGTTCGACGTCGTCTTCCCCAAGGCCCTGGGCGCTCTCCCGCGACCGGACCACGGCGATCTGTTCTTCGACTTCGAGGGCGATCCGCTCTACACCGAGGGTGCTGCCGTGCAGTGGGGGATCGACTACCTCTTCGGCTGGGTCGATGAGACCGAGCAGTACTCGTCCCTGTGGGCGCACTCCTTCGCCGACGAGAAGCGCGCGCTCGAGGACTTCCTCGAGTTCGTGGCCGTCCGTCGTCGCGCCCACCCGGGCATGCACATCTATCACTACGCGCCGTACGAGCCGACGCACCTGCTCGCGATGGCCGCACGGCACGGCGTGGGCGAGGCCGCCGTCGACCGCCTCCTGCGCGACGGCGTCTTCGTCGATCTCTACCCGATCGTCCGGCGTGCTCTGCGCGTCGGCTCGCGGTCGTACTCCATCAAGAAGCTCGAACCGCTCTACATGGGCGACGAGGTGCGCACGAGCGACGTGCAGCGCGGGGACGACTCGATCGTCCGCTACGTCGAGGCCCGCGGATTGCAGGATGCCGGCGATGACGCGGCTGCCCGCGCGATCCTCGACGACCTCGCCGACTACAACCGCTACGACTGCGTGTCGACGCGGCGCC
>ENA-UOWK01000651-UOWK01000651.1-bioreactor-metagenome-genome-assembly--contig:-NODE-651-length-15526-cov-8.561438_pt1 | contig 15526 bp, 13 predicted proteins | sample MGYA00238157_ERZ761612 | MGnify/ENA primary metagenome ERZ761612 (study PRJEB28901, sample SAMN06268035) | bioreactor metagenome | isolation source: Joint BioEnergy Institute, California, USA | place... | reverse complement strand
GCAAGACGACATCGTCGGCGGCGATCTCGGCCGCGCTGGCCAAGAAGGGCTTCCGGACCGTCGTCATCGATTTCGACGTGGGTCTGCGCAACCTGGACATGACGATGGGCTGCGAACGCCGGGTGGTGTTCGACTTCATCAACGTCATCCAGGGCGACGCCAAGCTGAAGCAGGCGCTGATCAAGGACAAGCGGGTCGACACGCTGTCGATCCTGCCGACCTCGCAGACCCGCGACAAGGACGCCCTGACCAAGGAGGGCGTCGAGAAGGTCCTGAACGAGCTGAAGGCCGAATTCGACTATGTCGTCTGCGACAGCCCGGCGGGGATCGAGCACGGCGCCCAGATGGCGATGTATTTCGCCGACGAGGCCGTCGTCGTGACCAACCCCGAGGTCTCGTCGGTGCGCGACAGCGACCGCGTCCTGGGCCTGCTGAGCAGCCAGACCAAGCGCGCCGAGACCCAGGGCGCCGAGCCCATCAAGGCGCAGGTCCTGATCACCCGCTATGACCAGGAGCGCGTCGACCGCGGCGAGATGATGACCGTCGACGACGTGCTGGAGATCCTGGCCGTCCCGCTGCTGGGCGTCGTGCCGGAAAGCAAGGCGATCCTGAAGGCGTCGAACGTCGGCACGCCCGTCACCCTGGACGGCCCTTCCGCCGCGTCCCAGGCCTATAACGACGCCGTCAGCCGCCTGACCGGCACCCAGGTCGAGATGCGCATCCAGGGCGAACGCCGCCCGGGCCTGTTCCAGCGTCTGTTCGGGCGGGCGTCATGAACCTGTTCGGATTCGCCCGCAAGAAGACCCCGCCCGCGACCGCGCAGACGGCCAAGGACCGCCTGCAGATCCTTCTGGCCCATGAACGCAGCAGCAGCGGCACCGCCGAGGCGGATTACCTGCCGATGCTGCAGCGCGACATCGTCGCGGCGATCCGCAAGCACGTGCCGATCGGCGACAAGGATGTCGACGTCCGCATGGAGCGCGGCGACAACATGTCCAGCCTTGAGATCAACATCGACCTGCCCGCGGTCAAGTCGAACTGATCCCTGCGGCCGGCCCCTGCGCGGGGCCGGCCCTTTGCGTCAGATCAGGCTTTCGGGATGGATCGGGAACCGCGTCGGGCGGATGCCGGTCGCATGCCAGACGGCATTGGCGATGGCACCCACCGTGCCGGTGACGCCCAGCTCTCCGACACCCTTGATGCCAAGCGCGTTCACGAACTCGTCGTCCTCGTGGACGGTCAGCGCCTCGACATGCGGCACGTCGGCATTGACCGGGATGTGATATCCGGCAAGGTCGTTGTTGGTGAACCGCCCCGTGCGCGGGTCATGGACCGCCTCCTCGTGCAGCGCAAAGCCGATGCCCCAGATCATCCCGCCCAGCAGCTGGCTGCGCGCCAGATGCGGGTTGACGATGCGACCGGCGGCAAAGGCCCCGATCAGCCGGCTGACCCGGATCTGGCCCAGGTCCGGGTCGACCAGCACCTCGGCAAAGACCCCGCCATGAGAGAACATGGCCCGTTCCGGCTCGCCCTCGCGGGCGCCCCTGCCCTCTCCGCGCAGCAGGTCCAGCCCGGCGCGGGCCAGGATGTCCTCATAGGCCTCGCTGCGGCTGTCGTCGTCGTTGCGGTACAGGCGCCCGCCCCGCGCGGTGACGCCCGCATTGCCGGCCCCGAACAGCGGCGATCCGGGATCCTTCGTCGCGATGTCGGCCAGCTGCCGCACCGTGTCGGCGCCCGCGTTGAACAGCGCCGTGCCCGCCGTGGCCGTGTGGCCCGATCCGCCCGCCACCCCGGCATCGGGCAGGTCGGAATGGCCCGACCGGAACTCCAGCCGGTCGACATCGATGCCAAGCCCGTCGGCGGCGATCTGCGCCAGCGCGGTCCAGGCGCCCTGCCCCATGTCCGCGGCCGAGGTTTCGACCACAGCGCTGCCATCGGCACGAAGCGTCGCATGCGCCGCGGCCTGGAACATCGGGCAGGGAAACTGCGCCGTGCCCATGCCCCAGCCCTTGAGGAGCCGCCCCTGGCGCATCTGCCGCGGCGCGGTCGGGCGGTCGGCCCAACCGAACAGGTCAGCGGCCCGCGCATAGCAGTCGCGCAGCGCCTTGGACGAAAACGCCATCCCCGATGCCGGGTCGGTTTCGGCATAGTTCAGCAGGCGGAAGGCCAGCGGGTCCATGCCCATCGCATGGGCCGCCTGGTCGATGGCCACCTCCAGGGCCGCCGATCCCGGCGCCTCTCCGGGCGCGCGCATCGGGCCGGGCGTGCCGGTATCGGCGCGCACCGCGCTGTGCGTCGTGCGCATCGCGGTCGTGGCATAGACGCTGTGCGAGGCGTTCGATGCGCTTTCGATGAAATCGTCGAAGCTGGAGGCGACGGCCAGCGTGTGATGGTCCAGCGCCATGATGCGCCCCTGGTCGTCCAGGTCCAGCCGCAGCGTCTGGCGCGTGGCGGGACGGTGGCCGACCGGGCCGTACATCTGGTCGCGCCGCAGGGCCAGCTTGACGGGCCGGCCCAGGTCCCGCGCCGCCAGGACCACCATCAGCTGGGCACCGTAGAGGATTGCCTTGGACCCGAAGCCGCCGCCCAGGAACGGGCTGCGGATCACGATCTGCGCCGGATCGATGCCCAGATAGGCCGAAAAGCTTTGCTTGAGCAGGCCGATGGCCTGGTTCGGCGTGTCGATCTCCAGCCGGTCGCCGATCCATCGGGCGGTGATGGCATGGGGTTCCAACGCGTTGTGATACTGGGCCGCGGTTTCGATCACCGTGTCGACATGGTGGGCGGCCCGCGCGCGGACGGCGTCCATGTCCCCCACCAGCAGCGATGGCGGGCGGCCGATGCTGACGGTCTCCGGCTCATAGGGCGCATCGCCGTCCAGGCCGATCCGCGGCGGGTCGGCACGATACTGCGGGTTCAGCAGGCGCGCGCCCTCGGTCGCGGCCTCCAGCGTCTCGGCGACGACCAGCGCGATGGGCTGGCCGGCATAGCGGACCGTGTCGTCCTGCAGCGCCTCGGTCTTCCAGGCAAAGCCGTGGATCTTGGTGTCGGGATGGACCGCCAGCGGGGGTCGGTTCGCGGGGGTATAGACCCTGACCACGCCCGGATGCGCCATGGCCGCGTCGGTGTCCAGATGCGTGACCGTGCCCCGCGCGATGCCCGCGACGGCGGTGACGGCATGCAGCACGCCCTCGGGCCGCAGGTCGGCCGCATAGGGCGCCCGGCCCGTCACCTTCAGCACCCCGTCCCGCCGGGTCATCGGCTGACCCGCGTTCGAGCCCAAGCGCACATGCTGCTGGGTGGTCGTCATGTCAGCCATGGTCGTCTCCTTCGAAGACAGAGGCGGGAAGCGCCGGCATCCGGTCGGGCGTGCCCTGTGCGGCCAGCATCAGCGCGCGCAGGGCGATCCGCTGTGCCAGCACGATCTTGGCGGCATTGTCCCCCGACGGCGCGGCACCCTGCACCGCCAGCGCGGCGGCATGGGCAAAGGCGTCCCCGGACGCGGGCTGGCCGATCAGGGCGGCCTCGGCCGCATGGGCGCGCCACGGGCGGGCCGCGACCCCGCCCAGGGCCAGGCGGGCGGCCACGATCCGGCCGTCCTCCACATGGACCCCCGCCGCGGCCGAGACGATGGCAAAGGCATAGGACGTCCGCTCGCGCAGCTTCAGATAGCGGGCGTGTCGGGCCATGCCGCCGGGATCGGGCAGGGTCACATGGGTGATGACCTCTCCGGCCGAAAGGGCGGGCGGCACGCCGACCGCATCGGGCAGCGGGTGGAACCGGGCCATCGGCACGCTGCGGGTGCCGGTCGGGCCCGTGACATGGACCACCGCGTCAAAGGCCGCCAGCGCCACGCACAGATCGGACGGGTGCGTCGCGATGCAGGCGTCGGACCAGCCAAGGATCGCGTGGTTGCGCGTCACGCCGCCGATGGCGGAACAGCCCGATCCGGGTTCGCGGCGGTTGCACGGCGACAGCGGGTCCTGGAAATAGCTGCAGCGGGTCGCCTGCATCACGTTGCCGCCCGTGCTGGCGGCGTTGCGCAGTTGCGGGGACGCGCCGGACAGCAGCGCCTCGGCCACGGCGGGAAACCGGGCCAGGATGCGCGGGTCGCGCGCCAGATCCGCATTGCTGACCATCGCGCCGATGCGCAGGCCGCCGTCATGGTCGTCGATCTCCCGCATCGGCAGCCGCGAGATGTCGACAAGCCGCGACGGCGTCGCCACGCCGATCTTCATCAGGTCCAGCAGGTTCGTCCCACCGGCCAGGATCGCGCCATCGGCGCCCACCGCGGCCTCCAGCGTGTCGGCGCGGGTGTAATCGAACGGGTTCATGCCGCGTCCTCGCGGGCGGTCATGACGCGGGTCGCGTCCAGCACGGCCTCGGTGATGCCGGCATAGGCGGCGCAGCGGCACAGGTTGCCGCTCATCCCTTCGCGGACGCGCTCGGGGTCCAGCCCGGCCTCGCCTTCGGCGATCAGGGCGACGGCGGACATGATCTGGCCGGGCGTGCAATAGCCGCACTGGAACCCGTCATGGCGGATGAACGCGGCCTGAACGGGGTGCAGTTCCTCGGCCTGGGCCAGGCCCTCGACCGTGGTGATGCTGGCCCCGTCATGGGACAGCGCCAAGGCCAGACAGGCATTCATGCGCCGCCCGTCGATCAGCACGGTGCAGGCGCCGCACTGGCCGCGGTCGCACCCCTTCTTGGTCCCGGTCAGGCCGATCCGTTCGCGCAGCACGTCCAGCAGGGTCGCGCGCGGGTCGTCCAGGGCGATCGCCCGGGCGGTTCCGTTGATGGTCAGGTTCAGGGTCTGTGTCATCTTTCCCTCGTTGGCGGTAAGCTATCGGGAAGTCGGGCCGGTGGCGGCCATGGCATCACTATACGGAGGCATCCTCCGTTTCGCAACAACGATGAAGGAGACGCCGGGGGATGGGCGAAGACACGCCAGTCGCGCGCAAGCCGCGGGCCGATCAGGCCCGCAACCGCGACCGCCTGCTGACCGCCGCGCGCGAGGTCTTTCGCAGCGACGCCGCCAGCCTGGAGGCCGTGGCGCGGCGCGCGGGCCTGGGCATCGCGACGCTGTACCGCCATTTCCCCACGCGCGAGGCGCTGTTCCAGGCCGTCTATGCCCGCGAGGTCGAGGCGCTGGAGGCACTGGCCCGCGCCGACGACCTGCCCGTCTGGATGCACGCCGCGCTGGACATGATGGCCACCAAGCGGGGCATGGTCGCGGCCCTGGCCCCGGTGCTGGACAAGGAGGCGCCGTTCTTCACCGAACAGTCGGCGCGCATGCTGGCGGCCGTGGGCGGGCTGCGCGACCGCGCCGTGGCCGCGGGACAGGTCCGCGGCACGGTCACGGCGGACGACCTGATCCGGGTGCTGCTCAGCCTCAGCTATGGTCCCGGCGCGGACCCGGCGCGGGCCGGCCTGCTGCTGGACGTGTTCCTGGACGGGCTGCGGCCGCGATAGGACCGCGGACCATCACGCACGCCCCGCGTCGCGGACCATGGCCAGGAACGCCGAAAACCCCGCCGACGGGTTGCGCCGGTCCGGATAGTACAGGCTGAAGCGCGCCCGCGGCGGCGTCCAGTCGGCCAGCAGGCGCACCATCCGCCCGGCGGCAATGTCATCGGCCACGTCCTGTTCGATGAAGAACCCGATGCCGGCGCCATCCAGCACCGCGGCGCGCGCGATGGCGGCCTCGTCCAGGGTCAGGCGGCCCTGGGCCTCGACCTGCACCACCTCGGCGCCGCGCTGGAACGGCCAGCGCAGCAGCGCGCCGTTGGGCAGCCGCACCCGGATGCACTCCGCCGGCGGCAGATCGGCCGGCGTCAGGGGCGTACCATGTGCCGCGATCCAGTCCGGCGATGCGACGACGGCATGGCGCTGCGGCCGCCCCACGGGCAGGGCGATCATGTCACGCGGCACCAGGTCCGCAGGGCGCAGGCCCAGGTCGAACCCTTCGGCCACGATGTCGACCAGCCGCCCTTCGGTGACCAGATCGACCTGCATCCGGGGGTGACGGCGCAGGAAGGCCAGGACCAGCGGCGCCACCTCGCGCCCCGCCTGGACGGATGCGTTGATGCGCAGCAGGCCGGAGGGGGTCGTCCCTTGCGACTGCGCGGTCTCCATCGCGGTGCGGATCTCGGTCACCGCGGGGCCGATGCGGGCGACAAAGGCGCGGCCGGCATCGCTCAGCGACACGCTGCGGGTGGTGCGGTTGAACAGGCGGACGCCAAGCGACGCCTCCAGCCGTGCGATGCTGTGCGACAGGGCGGTCGTCGACATGCCCAGGTCCAGCGCCGCTGCCCGGAATGATCCGCGCCGCGCGATGGCCAGCACTGCCTCCAGCGCCTTCAGCCCTCCATCCATCGCACGACGCCCATTGTCCCGATCCTGTCATCACCAGATGCCGATCTATCCCGATTATCCGCATGACCGTCCAGCGCTATGTTGGGGGCAGCAGACATGAAAGGACGTCCCATGCAGATGCCGCCCCCGATCCGCACCTATTTCACCGCCCGCGCGCCCCAGGATGGCGACGCCCTGGCCGCCGCCTTCGCCGACGATGCCGTTGTCCACGACGAAGGTCGCGACCATCACGGGCCGCGGCAGATCCGCGACTGGTGGCTGGCCGCCAAGGCCAAGTACCGCCACCATGCCGAACCGATCGACATGATCCAAGCCGATGGCAGGACCATCGTCCGCGCCACCGTCACCGGCGATTTCCCCGGCAGCCCGGCCGTGCTGCGCTTTGCCTTCGCGCTGTCCGACGATCGCATCACCGCATTGGAGATCGGCGCATGACCGGGTTCCTGACGCTGGCGGGCAAGCGCGCCCTGATCACCGGCGGCACGCAGGGCGCAGGCGCGGCGACGGTGGCGCTGTTCCGCGACCTTGGCGCGCGGGTGCTGACCACGGCGCGCAAGGCCGCCGACCTGCCGGACGACCTGTTCGTCGCTGCCGACCTGACCACCCTGGCGGGATGCGACAGCGTCGCGGCCGCCGTGCGGGATCGGATGGGTGGCGTCGACATCATCGTGCACATGCTGGGCGGATCGTCCGCCCCCGGCGGCGGCTTTGCCACCCTGGGAGAGGCGGAGTGGGAGGCCGAACTGGACCTGAACCTGCGGCCCGCGCTGCGTCTGGACCGGGCCTTGATGCCGGGCATGGTCGCGCAGCGGTCGGGGGTGGTGGTCCACGTGACCTCGATCCAGGCGCTGCTGCCCCTGCCCGAGGCCACGACCGCCTATGCCAGCGCCAAGGCCGCCCTCTCGGTCTACAGCAAGAGCCTGTCCAAGGAGGTCGCGCCCCATGGCGTGCGCGTGGTCCGCGTGGCGCCGGGATGGATCGAGACCGAGGCCTCGGTCCGGCTGGCCGAACGCGTGGCGGCGGATGCGGGAACGGACCTGGACGGGGGCCGGCGGATCATCATGGACAGCCTTGGCGGCATCCCCCTGGGCCGCCCGTCCCGACCCGCCGAGGTGGCCAGTCTGATCGCGTTCCTGGCGTCCGATCGCGCCGCCAGCATCACCGGCACGGAATACGTGATCGACGGGGGGACCGTGCCGACCGCGTGACGGTCGGCGCCATTTCCGCCCGGCGCGCGTTGCAGCAGATCGGCGGGCCGCAGCCATGCCCGCCCCCACCAGTCCGGACCGGAGAGAGCAGAATGCAGACATTCGTCATCGCCCTTGGCGCCGCCCCGCACATGAAGCTGTCGCAGGCAGGCGACGGCTTCACCGCGACCGACGCGCCCATGGCATTCGACAGCCATCAGGCGGCCTATGACTATCTTGTCCGGCACACCGAGGACGACCCGCTGAAGGGCGTGCGGGCCGAGATCATCGAGGATCTGTCGCTCTAGGAGATCTTGCCCGCATAGGGTGAAACTTTTCCGGACCCCGCCCGTAAACTGTATGTGCAGGGTTTGCCCGATCAGCGAGTTCCCTCTCCTCTCAGCCTTCATTAGGCGGGTGGATCAGGCCCCTGCAGCGGCCCCCGGTCCCGTTTCCGGGGGCCGGTCTTGTTCGTGCCGTCCGATATGCGATCACCCCACCCTGTCGAAACAGATAGGCTGACTGGTCAATCAATTTCAGGCATAAGGTACATAACAACCGGGGACGTTGATTGGTGTTGTTTTAGGTTCTTTCCCCGGTTGTTTATCTGCCCGAACCGGTTTTGTACGCGACGCGTGCGGGACGGGACCGCCGATCGATCCATCCGCGATCATTGCTACGCCCCCTGTCATCATCACGACACTGTGCCGCCCTTCGGGGAACCGGCTGCGATCCCTCCTGTTGAGGTGGAACGCAAACGGGAGATGCATGATGGATGACACACGGGTCTGGAACTTTGAGGAAAGCCTGTGGCGCGCCTCGGAAGGGCGGTACCATGAGCGGGTCGACCCCGAATGCGTGATGGCGCTGAGCCATGCGCCCTATCTGTTTCACGGCGAGGCCGCGGTCGAGGCCGTCACCGGCACGCCGGAATGGGACGAGGTCGCCTTTTCGAACCGCCATATCTCTCGTCCCCAGGAGGGTCTGATCGTCGTCGGCTATGAGGTCAAGGCGCAGAAGGGCGACACCACCTTTACCGCCGCCTGCACATCCGTCTATCGGCAGAAGGCTCATGAGGACTGGACGGTCGTCCAGCACGCGCAGGTCGTGCAGGGGCATGGCGATCAGGCCTGATGACCGGTCAACAGTTCAGGCAGTAGGATCGATCCCGGCAGGAATGCCGGGATTTTCTGTTGGATTTGAATGGTTCGGGATCGAACCTTTCCGTAACGCATTCCATGCAACGGTCCTGAAGGACGCTCGAATGGCCGCGCTGGAGGGCGGACAGGCGATCACCTTTTGGCGTCGGGCATCAGGGCGACGATGTCCGTCGAACCTTGGGTGGTGCATCGGATGCCGTCTTGCTCTATTCCCTGCCTGAACGGACGAAGACGGCATGAACCGGCAGTCACCAGATGAGGCAGCATGACTGACACGACGATGTCCTCCATGGCGGATCACCTGGGCATGGTGGCGACGGGGCTGGAATGGATCGTGATCGCGCTGGAGCTGTTCGCGATCGGGATCCTGCTTCTGGGTGTGGCGCGTTTCGCCACGCGCTTCGTGTCGGGCGACGTGATGCACCGCGACGCGCATGACCGCCATCATCAGCTGAACCATGGGCGGCTGGCACTTGGCCGGCACATCCTGGCAGGGCTGGAGGTGCTGATCGTGGCCGACCTGATCCGCACCATCCTGCATCTCAGCCTGGCGAACATCCTGCTGCTGGGCGCGATCGTGGTCATCCGGTCCTTCATCTCGTTCATGATGGAGTACGAGATGAAGGCGCTGAAGAACGACTGACGGCCCCTGGCGCTGCCTGATCCGCAGGGGTCAGGCAGCGTCGGGTTCGATCGGCCGTTCCGCCGCCAGTCCGCCTGTCAGATCCCGAAACAGCGCCGTTGCCACCAGATCGTCCAGTGGCATCGACAACTTGCGCCGCCAGTTGGGATATTCGTCCACCGTCGACGGCACGTTGACCGGGTGCAGCTCGGCCGCCAGATCCTCCAGACGCACGGCGAACAGGCGCGACGGCGCGCTGGCCAAGTGGCGATGGACGGCGATGGTCAACGCGGTGGGGGCGTCGCTCGGGTCGATCCCCGCCGCGACGTCGGCCGTCAGCAGCCCTGCCGCGACAAGATCGGCCAACAGATCGGCGCGTTCCACCGTGCGCGCATCGCGCTGTTCGGTCGCGGCCGCGTCGCTGATGAAGCCGAACCGCTGGCGCAGGGCCACGTCATCGCCCTTCCACCAGCCGCGAAACGTCGGCAGGTCATGCGTGGACAGGCAGGCCAGCGCATCGCGCGGATAGTCCGCGGGCGGGATGAAGCCGTCCTCGCGTCGTTCGAAAAAGAAGATGCGATAGGACAGGATGCGGCACGCCTCCATCACCTCGCGGAAGCCCGGGGGGACGTTGCCCAAGTCCTCTCCGATGATGGTGGTCCGGTTCTGCCGGGACGCCTCGGCCAGTGCGGACAGCATGTCCTCCAGCGGATAGCGGGCATAGGTTCCGTCGGCGGCCCCGGCCCCCTCGGGCATCAGGAACAGCTGCCACAGCCCCATCGCATGATCGATCCGCAGCGCGCCTGCCTGCCGTGTCGCGTGCCGGATCAGGTCGCGGAACGGCGCCGCGCGGGTCGCGGCCATGGCGACAGGAGACAGCGGTGCCAGACCCCAGTCCTGCCCCTGTTCGTTGAAGTAATCGGGCGGTGCCCCGATGCGCACGTCGGGCAGCACGATGTCGCTGCCCCAGCTGCCGGACCCGTCGGCCGCCTCTCCGACGGCGAAATCCAGATAGAGGCCGATCGCCATGCCCAGGTCGCGACAGCGGTCGCGCAGGGCCTGAAGTTGCGACTGGCACAGATATTGCAGCCACATGTGAAAGGCGACGTCATCCGCCCGTTCCTGCGCCAGCTGCCGCATGGCATCGCCATCGACATCGCGCCATGCCTTGGGCCAGCCAAGCCAACCCGCGCCGTGACCGGCATCGACCATCGCGGCCGAGGCGACCTCGAACAGCGCATGACGGCGCAGATCGTCGCCGCCTTGGGCCACGAAATCGTCCGGCAGGGTCGCGCCTGCGGACCAGATGGCGCGCAAGGCCGACAGCTTGGCCGCGGCTACGCCCGGATAGTCGACCAGTTCCGCGGCGCGCAGATCCTCAAGCACCGCCGCATCGGCCATGTCGGCGCGAAATCCCGGCACCTGATCGACCGCCAGGTACAGCGGGTTCAGGAACCGGCGGTTCGACGGAGAGAACGGGCTGCACCGTGACGGGTCGGCTAGAAACATCGCGTGCAGCGGGTTGAGGCCCAGAAACGCCGCCCCGGCTTGTGCGGCATGACCGGCCAGCACGTGCAGATCGCCGAAATCGCCGATGCCCCAGTTGCGGTCGCTGCGCAGTTGGTACAGCTGCAAGGCGATGCCCCAGTGACGACCCTGACCGGGCACATGGCATTGCGCATCGGCGGGCGCGGTCAGGCGTGGCTCTGACGCCAAGGGCGGCAGCGTGTCCGCGTCGAACGCCTCCAGCAACCCGCGCAAAGTTTCGTCGGGGGCGTCATGCACGGCGCCCCCGACCAGGTCGTATTGCGGCTGGATGCCATAGGCGCGGGCGCGGGCATGCAGGTCGCTGCCATCACCCTGCGCCGGAGGGGCAGAGGTCATGCCTGCACCGGCATCAGCACGATGGTCGCCAGCGGCGGCAGGGTCAGGCTCAGCGACTGGTCGCGACCATGCCAGACGACGGCTTCGGCATCGCGCACCGCCGCGTTGCCGACACCCGATCCGCCATAGGCCTGATCGTCGCTGTTCAGCACCTCGCGCCAGGCACCGGGAACCGGAACGCCGATCCGGTAATCCTCGCGCACGACGGGGGTCAGGTTGCACACCACCACCACCGGGGGCGCGCCGTCGTCCGACTTGCGCATCCAGACCAGCACGCTTTGGGCGCTGTCGCTGCTGTCGATCCATTCGAACCCGTCGGGATCGCAATCCAGCCGGTGCAGCGCGGGCGTGTCGCGATACAGCCGGTTCAGGTCCCCGACCAGCGCCTGCACGCCGGAATGCATGGGGTCGTCCAGCAGATGCCAGTCCAGCGACTGGTCGTGGTTCCATTCGCGGTCCTGCGCGAATTCGCAGCCCATGAACAACAGCTTCTTGCCCGGATGGGTCCACATGAAGGCATAATAGGCCCGCAGATTCGCGAACTTCTGCCAGCGGTCTCCGGCCATCTGGCGGATCAGCGATCCCTTGCCGTGCACGACCTCGTCATGGCTCAGCGGCAGGACGAAATCCTCGGAGAAGGCATAGACCAGGCCGAAGGTCAGATCGTGCTGATGATACTGCCGATGGATCGGGTCCAGCCGGAAATAGGCCAGCGTGTCGTGCATCCAGCCCATGTTCCACTTGAACGCGAAGCCCAGGCCCCCCTGGTCGACCGGACGGCTGACCATCGGGAAGGCGGTCGATTCCTCGGCGATGGTCACGGCGCCGGGATGGTCGGTGGTGACACGGGTGTTCACCTCGCGCAGAAAGTCGATGGCCTCCAGGTTCTGGTTGCCGCCATGGCGGTTGGGCACCCATTCGCCGGGCTGGCGCGAATAGTCCAGATACAGCATCGACGCCACCGCATCGACGCGCAGCGCGTCGACATGGAACTTGTCGACCCAGTACAGCGCGCTGGCCTGCAGGAAATTGGCAACCTCGCGGCGGCCGAAGTTGTAGATCAGCGTGTTCCAATCCTGATGGAACCCTTGGCGCGGATCGGCATGTTCGTACAGCGCCGTGCCGTCGAACTGCGCCAGACCATGCGCGTCGGACGGGAAATGCGCGGGCACCCAGTCCATGATGACGCCGATGCCCGCCTGGTGCAGCCGGTCCACCAGCCGCGCGAACGCCTCGGGGGAACCAAAGCGGCTGGTCGGGGCGAACAGGCCCACGGGCTGATAGCCCCATGATCCGGTAAAGGGATGTTCGCCCACCGGCAGGAATTCGACATGGGTAAAGGCCATCTGCTGGACATAGGGCACCAGCAGATCGGCCATCGCGTCATAGTCCAGGATCTCGGCATCGCCGCCCCGGCGCCATGACCCCAGATGCACCTCATAGATCGAGATGGGCGCCTGGCGGTCCTGCCGGCGCGCGCGTTCGGTCATCCATGCGCCGTCGCGCCAGTCGTGATCGGGCAGCCCGTGGACGACGGACGCGGTTTCCGGCGGCTGCTGATGGGCAAACCCGACGGGGTCCGCCTTGAGCGGCAGGCGTTCGCCATGCGCGCTGAGGATCTCGTACTTGTAGACCTCTCCGGTCGTCAGGCCGGGGATGAACAGCTCCCAGATGCCGGGGCCAAGACGGCGGCGCATCGGGTGGCGGCGTCCGTCCCATGCGTTGAAATGGCCGACCACGCTGACACGCCGGGCATTGGGCGCCCAGACCGCAAAGGCCACGCCGGCGACGCCCTGATGGGTGACCGGATGGGCGCCCAGCTTGTCGTACAGGCGGCGGTGGCTGCCTTCGGCCAGAAGGTATTCGTCCATCTCTCCCAGCACGGGGCCAAAGCGATAGGGGTCGTCGACCTGCCATTCATGATCGCCCGCCCGCATCGCCAGTCGATAGTCCCCCTGCGGGGCGGGCCCGCAGAAGAACCCCTCGGGGTGGATGCGTTCCAGCGGAAAGACACCGCCATCGGCCACCGCGCGGACCTCGGCGGCCTGGGGCGCAAAGACGCGCAGCTGCCCGTCATGCGGACCCAGGATCGCGAAGGGATCGTGATGCTGGCCCCGCAGGATCGCCTCGATCCCGGTGGAGGTCAGCCCGTCGGGCAGATATGCGACATCGGTCATGCGTTCTCCTGCGTCAGCAGTTCCAGGATACCGGCCAGCGGGATGCCGACCCAGGCCGGGCGGTTGCCCAGCTCGTATCCGGTCTCGTAGATGGCCTTCTGCAGCAGGAACAAATCCAGCAGTGCATCGGCCGCGGCGCGATCGGACGGCAGGTTCGCGGACCCGTCGACATGCTGGCGATAGCTGTCCAGGAAGGCCGCGCTGGCGGTGCGCCGCCAATCCTCGATCCGCTCCAGCGCCTGTTCGACCGTCGTGCCAAAGCTGGCGCGATGCCGTGCCACGACCGTCATCGCGGCATAATCAAAGGACCGCAGCATGCCCGCCACGTCGCGCAAGGGCGACGACAGGGCCCGACGTTCGTCCAGCGACCGCGCGGGTTCGCCTTCGAAATCGATGATCGCCACATCGTTCTGCGCCAGCAGGACCTGGCCCAGGTGATAATCGCCATGGATGCGCGACAGCCCGCCGGACGGGGTCAGCTCCGCAACCCGGCGCAGCCGGTCCAGCAACGCGTCGCGCTGCGCCAGCACCTGTTGCGCCAAGGGCGCCGCGTCGTCCGGCAGGTCGGCCTGTTCCAGCCGGGCCAGCATCGCCTCGGCATCGGCGACCGCATCATCGGCCCAACCGCGCAGCGTCTCGGCGGTCAGGTCCTGCAGCGCGAAGGCCGGATCGTCGGTGGGCGTCGCCAGGGCGCGGTGCAGCTCGGCGGTCCGCTGTCCCAGCAGGGTGCCGATCGACAGCGGAAAGTCGTATCCGTGCCGCACCGGCGCGGCATCGCCCGCCGAGGTCCAGCCGTCGCTTTCGTTCAGCTCCAGCATCAGCGCATCGACGATGCCCGTCCAGGCGTCGCCCCGGTTCGGAACGAAGGCAAAGGCGGCCGCCAAAGTCGTGTCCTGATCACCCTTGTGATCCAGATGGCCCAGATAGCGCGGCGTATGGGCAAAGCCCGCGACCGTGGTCAGGAACTGCGCCACCTCGACATCGGGCTGATGCCCGGTGCGCAGGCGACGATACAGCTTCAGGATGATCTGGTCCGAGAAGGCGATCGACAGGTTCGACTGCTCGACCCCCATCTGGCGCGGAGTGCCCGGTTCAGTGATGGCACGCAGGGCATCGGTGCCGTGGAACTGCAGATCGCCCTGGGCCTTGCCCTCGACCATCCCGTCCAGCAGCAGCTGCGGCAGGCGTTCGTCGAAGGCGCCGTCGACCAGCGCGCCAACCCGTGCGGTGTGGCGGATCTTGGCCAGCGTCCAGGACAGCTTGGGCGCACCGGGACGCAGGTTCTCGTCGCCCCACCGGGCCGACAGGGGCAGGAAATAGCTCTGCTCCTCGCCCTCGCCGCCGGGGGTGACGTCCAGCGCGACCATCGCATGTTCGCCCTGCCCCAGATCGCCCAGCTGACGCAGACGGACACGGGCCGGGACGGACTGATCCTTGGCCGCGAACCAGCGCTGCAGCGGCAGCCATTGGGGCAGAACCTCTGCCTGCAGCTGCGCGCCCTCGCGGCCGGCCAGCGCGGTGCTGACCTTGCCGTCGCGGGTGGTCAGCGTCATGAATTCCGGCAGGATGTCGGGCAGCTGTTCGTGCCAGGACGGCATCTCCTCCTCGCCCGACAGGGCGAACCAGAAGAACCCATAGGCCGGCAGCGTCAGCATGTAGGGCAGATCGCCGATCGGCGGAAAGGCCGACCGGCCGGTCAGCTCCACCGGCACCATGCCGCGGCGGCTGGCCAGGTCCAGCTCGACCGCCTGCGCGCTGTCCGACAGGTTGGCGACGCACAGATAGGCGCGCCCCTCGTGTTCGCGGACATACGCCAAAATCTTGCGGTTGCGCGGATAAAGCAGCGTCATCTCTCCGCGCCCGAAGGCCGGATGCTGGCGGCGCACGGTGATCATCCGGCGCATCCAGTTCAGCAGCGACGACGGGTCGTCCGCCTGCGCCTCGACGTTGATCACCTGGTGGCCATAGACCGCGTCGATGATCGTCGGCAGATAAAGCTGCTGCGGCTTGGCCGTGGAAAAGCCCGCATTGCGGTCGCCCGACCACTGCATCGGCGTGCGGACCCCGTCACGGTCGCCCAGGTAATAGTTGTCGCCCATACCGATCTCGTCACCGTAATAG
>ENA-UOWK01000648-UOWK01000648.1-bioreactor-metagenome-genome-assembly--contig:-NODE-648-length-15568-cov-18.645910_pt1 | contig 15568 bp, 13 predicted proteins | sample MGYA00238157_ERZ761612 | MGnify/ENA primary metagenome ERZ761612 (study PRJEB28901, sample SAMN06268035) | bioreactor metagenome | isolation source: Joint BioEnergy Institute, California, USA... | reverse complement strand
TGTCGGTGCGAGCGGCCTCGAGCTGGTCGACGGTGACCTTGTACTCCTGGTCGGCACCGGCGAACACCTCGACGGGCACGCCGTCGGCGAGGGCGATCGCCTCGGGGTACGTGGTCCAGTAGGGGGCGGGAAGGAGGATTTCGTCGCCCGGGTTCACGACGGCCTGGAAGGCCTGGTAGACGGACTGCTTGCCGCCGTTGGTGACGATGACCTGCGACGGCGCGACCTCGAGCCCCGAGTCGCGGAAGGTCTTCGCCGCGATCGCCTCACGGAGCACCGGGAGGCCGGCGGCGGGCGTGTAGCGGAAGTTGGCGGGGTCGCGCAGGGCCTCGGCCGCGGCATCCACGACGAACTGCGGCGTCGCGAAGTCGGGCTCTCCGGCCGCGTACGAGATCACCGGGCGACCGGCGGCCTGCAGGGCCTTGGCCTTGGCATCGACCTTGAGGGTCGCGGACTCGGCGATGGCGGTCAATTTGCGGGAGAGCGGGGCGCGTTCGGTCACCCTCCGAGCGTAGCGTCGCGGGGTGGGCACGCACAGCGCGTCGGCCCCTGTTACAGCGTCGTCGGGAGCCACACGCGCATCGTCGACGGTCCCCGGTCTCCCCAGTCGCGATATGGCACGAGCCTGACCTCGCGCGCCGCTGCGGCGGAGAGGTCAGCCGGGCCGTACGGCCACGTACGGGCGTCGTCGTCACGAATCCCGATGGGCAGCCAGACCTCGCCGTCGCGTTCGACCGGACGCGCCCCTCGATCGACGACGGCCCGGTCGACGGAAGCGCCGAGGTCGGTCGATTCGAGCGCGTAGACGACCGGACCGCGCTCTATCGCGACACTCCCGCGCACCGCGTCGATGAGCGGATGCGGATGCGTCACCCTGGCCTCCAAGGGCAGACGCAGCTCGATCACATCACCGGCACGGAAGACACGATGCACCGTCGCCATGCCCGGGGCGAGCGTCTGCACGTCTCGTCCGTCGGTCAGGGTCGCAGAGTCGGCCCAAGACGGCACCCGGAGACTCAAGGTCCACGGGTCCTCCGGCGACTCGGTGATGCGCACCCGGATGAGTCCGTCGTCCGGGTACGCCGTCTCGACGTGGAAGGCGATGACGTCTCCGAACGGCGCGGTGGTGCGGATCTCGGCATCGGCGTATTGGTGGACCTGGATGCCGCGATCGTCCGCCGTGGCGACGTAGGCGCCCAGCGCGGCGATCGTGCGTGCCAGATTCGGCGGACAGCACGAGACCTCGAACCACGGCGCACGCACCGACGACGAGGCGCGCGGCGACGTCGTCTCGGGATCGACGGGTTCGCCGGGGGTGCGCTGGTGGAGCGTGTTGGCATAGAAGAACGAGCGGCCGTCCGACCCGACGGCGGTGGCGACGACGTTGAAGAGCGTGCGCTCGATGAGGTCGGCGTGCGCAGGGTCGCCGTCGGCGAGCAGCAGCCGCCACGACAGCATCACGGAGGAGACTCCCGCGCACGTTTCGGAGTACGCGCGGTCTGGCGGCAGTTCCCAGTCCTCGCCGAAAGCTTCGTCCTGATGATGCGAGCCCTGGCCACCGGTCAGGTAGGTGCGCCGCGCGACGGCGTGCAAGGTCTGGCGGCGGACGGCATCCAGCAGCTCGTCGTCGCCCTGCTCGACGGCGACGTCAACGGCACCCGCGGCGAGGTAGTTCGCCCGAACGGCATGGCCGCGCAGAGAGTGCGCCTCCCGGACGGGCACATCGTCTTGGAAATAGGCGCGGCCCCACTCGATGTCGGCCAGCGTGCCGCGGCCGCGTCGCTCGATGAACAGTGCCGCTTGCGCGAGGTAGCCCGGCTCGCCGAGGGCGCGACCGAGTTCGGCGAGCCCGGTCTCGATCTCGGCGTGGCCGCAGACCCGCTCGATCCCGCCGGGTCCGAACACCCGGCAGACGAGGTCGGCTGCCCGCCGCGCGACCGCCACCAGGCCGTCGTCGGCGTCCGGTCGCGTGCGGTGCCGGGCGACGGCGGCCTGGAAGAGGTGACCCAGGCAGTACAGCTCGTGTCCCCACTCGAGTTCCGACCACCGGGGTGCCTGTCCCGTCCGTCCGAACATCGTGTTCAGGTATCCGTCCGACTCCTGCGCAGCCGAGACTCTTGCGACGACACGATGGAACGTCTCCTCCGCGGCCGCGTCGGGCCGGCGTCCCACCTCCCACGCGAGGGCCTCGAGGTACTTGTAGACCTCGGAGTCCGAGAACTCCCGCCCACGACGCCCCTCGGGGAGCCCGCCGCGCGCGGCGAGATCGAAGTTGCCGAGCCAGCCCTCGGACTCCAGCCGTGCATGGATGTGGGGGAGGGTCTCGGTGGCGTTGAGCCGCTGACGCTCGGCCCACAGCCCCCCCGTCACGGTGACCTCGGACAGGCCCAGCGGGCGCACACGCCCACGACTGGGGCTGGCAGGCGCGACGGGCGGAGTGATCGCAGTGTGCGGGAACAGAGGAGTCATGGTCATCCCTTGAAGGCGCCGGACATGAAGCCGCGGACGTAGTGGCGTTGCAGGATCAGGAAGAGCAGGATGCAGGGCAGTGCCAGCACGACGACCCCGGCCTCGGTGGCGCCGTAGTCGACGACTCCCTGGGCCTGACCGCGGAGGTTCGCGACGGCCAGGGGGAGGGTCATCCGGGCGGAGTCGTTGATGAGGATGAGCGGGGCGAAGAAGTCGTTCCACGCCGTCAGGAACGCGAACAGGCCGACCGTGATGAGACCCGGCTTGACCGCGGGGATGAGGACCCGCCACAGGGCACTCAGCGGTGTGCATCCGTCGACCATGGCGGCCTCGTCGAACTCGCGGGGGACCGACTCGAAGGAGACCCGCATCATGAACATCGAGAACGGCAACTGGAACATGGTGATGACCAGCGCCACGCCGACGAGCGAGTTCTGCAGCCCGACGGCGTTCAGCAGAACGTAGAGCGGGATCAGGAGGGTCGCGTAGGGCACCATCAGGATCGCCAGGACGAGCAGGAACAGGACGTTCTTCCCGGGGAAGTCGAAACGCGCGAACGCGTAGCCGCCCGTCAGCGAGAGCAGCAGTGTCAGGGTCACGGTCAGCAGTGAGACGAAGAGCGAGTTGCCGAGGTACACCCAGACGCCGGCTTGATAGTCGGCGAGAGCGAGGTAGTTGCCGAAGCCCCATCCGTCGGTCTGGCTGGTGCCGGCCCGCGGGCCGACGGACGAGATCGCCGTCCAGATGAGCGGGTACAGGAAGATGATCGCGAGGGCCGTCGTGAAGACGGCGGACGGGATGCCGAGCACCGCCCGTCGCGCACGGGACCGGCGGCGTCGGGGCGGCGTCGGGGCGGAGCCGGGGGCGATCAGGGTGCGGGTGGCGGTCATGGCCATCGCTTCAGCTTTCGTCGGGGCGGCGGAACGCGCGCAACTGGAAGATGTTGATGACGACGAGGGTGAGCAGCACGATCACCGAGAGGGCTCCGGCGACACCGAGGCTGTTCTGCCCTTGGAACGCGACGCTGTAGATGAGCTGCACGATGGTGACGGTGCTGTTGTCCGGGCCACCCTTGGTGAGGATGTAGAACTGCTCGAACGCCAGCAACGAGCCGGTGACGCACATCACGGTGGTGAGTGCGAAGGTGGGGCGCAGCAGCGGAACGGTGACGTCGCGGAACGTCTGCCATCGTGACGCGCCGTCGATGCGCGCCGCCTCGTACACCTCGTCCGGGATGCCCTGCAGCCCCACGAGCATCAGCAGCATGTAGAAGCCGGCGTAGCGCCACACGATGAGGAACACCGTCGACCACAGTGCGCCCTCGGGGGTGCCGAGGAAGGTGATGCCCCAGGCATCCATCAGGTCGGCGAAGGGGCCCGCGATCGGCGAGTAGAGCACGTAGAAGAGCAGCGACGCGGAGGCGAGACCGAGGGCGCTCGGTACCAGGAACGCCGTCCGCAGGAACCCTTTCCAGCGTGTGCTCTCTTGCACGATGAGGGCGAGTCCGAGGCCGAGGCCGAGGAGGAGGACCGTCGTGATCACGGTGTAGATCAGGGTGAACCGGATCGAGTCCCAGAACAAGCGGTGATCGACCGCATCGATGTAGTTCTCGGGGAAGTTCACTCCCCGGTTTCCCCCGAGCAGGGGCCAGTCGGAGACCGACATCTGGAGCACGAGCAGCAGGGGGATGACGAACAGGAAGATGACGAACAGCGCCGTCGGGGCGGCGAAGCCCCAGCCCTGAGCGGGTCCGCCGAGGGGGCGGGACCGCCGTCGGGTGCGCGGAAGGGGAGCGGTGACGACCATGTCGACCTTTCGTGCCGGGGTGGAAGCGGGGGTCGCATCGGTCGAGGCGACCCCCGCTCGGATCACTGCTGGAGGATCGCGGTGATCTCGTCGTTGTCGGCGTCGACCGAGTCGCCGTCGCCGAGAACAGCGTTTCGGACGAGGGTCAGCCACGGGCTTCCGGGTGCGTTGAACGCCTGCTGGAAGTTGAGCGCGACCGGGGTGTCGCCCTTGCCGGCGACCTCGTTGATGGTGACGAGTCGGGGGTCGGCGTCGGAGAACGTGTTCGACGCGAGGTCAGCCCTCGAGACGACGTCCTTGTTCTTCGCGAGGACACCCACCTGCGCGTCCTCGGACATCAGCCAGTTGAGGAAGTTCCATGCCTGCGGGGACTTCTTGGAATCCTTCGAGATGCCGATACCGTCACCGCCGACGAAGGTCGAGGCGCCGCCGTTCGGTCCCGCGATGCCAGCGACTCCGGCGTCGAAGGGCGTCGAGGACAGCAGGGTGGCCGGGTAGTACATGAGCCCGACCTTGCCTTCGGTGAATCCGGCCGTCCAGGTGGGACCCGTCTCGTCCTGCGAACTCGGAAGGACCGCGCCCGAGTCCCAGAGGTCTTTCCACGTGGAGTAGATCTCCTTCGCGGTGTCGCCGGCGAGCAGCGATTCGGTACCGTCCTCGCTGAGCACCTTCTCGCCGTCGGCCCAGATCGCGGGGAACCAGGTGAAGAGCAGGCAGCCGCCGCAGTTCAGGCCGGTCGCGGTTCCGTAGACACCGGGCTTGTCGAGGGCCTGGATCGCCTTGGCCGCCGCGGCGAACTCCTCGAGGTCGGCGGGGGCCTTGTCAGGGTCGAGGCCCGCCTCGGTGAAGAGCTCCTTGTTCCAGAAGAGCATCGACAGGTCGAGCACGAACGGGAGCACGTGCTCCTTGCCGTCGGAGGTTCCGGCGCTCAGGTGGCCCTGGTTGATCTGGTCCTTGAAGTCGAGCCCGTCGATCTGCGCGGAGATGTCCTGGAAGAGACCCTGCTCCACCCAGTTCGGGACATAGACGATGTCGGCGGCGAACAGGTCGGGAAGGCCGTTCGAGCCGGCGGCCGCGCCCACTTTGGCGACGTAGTCGTCGTTCGGGACGACCGTCAATTCGACCTGGTTCTCGTGCGAGTCGTTGTACGCCTCAACGAGGAGCTTGGCCTGCTTCTCGAGCGGTGCGCGGGTCCACAGGGTCAGGGTCGATCCATCGTCGACGCCCTCCGCGGGGATGTCTGCGGGAGGTGTGGTGCCGGGCGAGCCGCCGGCGCAGGCCGCGAGCGAGCCGATGAGTGCTCCGGCTGCGAGCAAGGCCGTGAGTGTCCGCCGTCGGGAGCGGCGGGGGAAGGTGTTCATCGCGATGTCCTCTTACTCTCCGTCGAGTGAGTGTCGCGGCGGTCGCCGCAGGCACCAGGTGCTTCGGTCGGGCCCCGAAAATATCGAAACCCATTTCGGGACGATACTGCCGGTAGGGAGTAGGGTCAAGAGCGTCCACCGAAATGATTTCGAAAAGGGATCGCATGGCCAGTAACGACACGGGCGTCCGCACCACGACGCTCAGCGACGTCGCCCGACTCGCCGGGGTGTCGCTCGCGACCGCGTCGAAGGCGATGAACGGTCGCACCGACGTCGCGCCCGCGACTCGTCGGCGCGTGCTGGAGGCCGCCGAGGACCTCGCCTTCACCCCGAACGCCATGGCCAGAGGGCTGCTCGCCGGTCGGACGGGGACCGTCGGCCTGCTCACGAGCGACCTCGACGGTCGTTTCATGCTGCCGATCCTCATGGGCGCCGAAGACGCTTTCGGGGCCGGTCAGGTCAACGTCTTCCTCTGCGATGCGCGCGGCGACGCGATCCGCGAGCAGCACCACCTGCGCGCGCTGCTGAGTCGCCGGGTCGACGGCATCATCGTCGTCGGGCGCCAGACCGACCCGCGCCCGTCACTCGGGCAGGACATCCCGGTGCCCGTCGTCTACGCGTACGCTCCGTCGGACGACGACCGGGACCTCTCCCTCACCCCGGACAATCGCGCAGGCGGTCGCCTCGCCGTCGAGCACCTCCTCGCGTGCGGGCGGACCCGTATCGCCCACATCTCGGGCGACCCGACCTACGCCGCCGCACGCGAACGGCTCGACGGCGCCCGCTCAGCGCTCGCCGACGCCGGGCTCGACTTCGTCGGCGAGCCGCTCTCGGGCGATTGGTCCGAGCACTGGGGACGGGATGCCGCGGCCACCCTCCTCGGGCGCCACCCTGAGATCGACGCGGTGTTCGCGGCATCCGATCAGATCGCGCGGGGCGTCATCGATACGGCGCGCGATCTCGGGCGCTCCGTTCCCGACGACCTCGCCGTGATCGGATACGACAACTGGGAGCTCCTCGCGACGAACTCGCGCCCCGAGCTCACGAGTATCGACGCCAACCTGCAGCAACTCGGTCGTCGCGCGGCCCAGCGCGTGTTCGAGGCGATCGATGGAGCGGAGATGGGTGAGGGTGTCCGGCATCTGCCGGTCCGCCTGGTCATCCGCGGGTCGACGGTTCCCCGTCGCTGAGGCTCAGCGCGTGGGGCGCGTGAGGATCTCGTTGCCCGATTCGAGGATCGCGACCGTGTGCTCGGTGTGCGCGGTGCGGCATCCCGTGGCGCTCCGGAGCGTCCAGCCGTCGTCGTCGACCTTCAGCTCGTCGGTGTCGACCATGACCCACGGCTCGATCGCGAGCATGAGACCCGGGCGCAGGCGGTACCCGCGGCCGGCGCGGCCGATGTTCGACACGTGCGGGTCCTGGTGCATCGTGGTGCCGATGCCGTGACCGCCGAACTCGGTGTTGACGGGGTAGCCCGCCGCGGTGAGGACGTCGCCGATCGCGGCCGAGATGTCGCCGATCCGGGCGCCGGGCTGCGCCGCCTCGATGCCGGCGGCCAGGGCCTCCTGGGTCGCGGTGATGAGCGGGTCGTTCTCGGCGTGGGCGCCGCCGCCGACGGTGAAGCTGATCGCGGCGTCCGCAGCCACGCCGCTCGTCTTGATCGCGAGATCGAGGGTGAGGAGGTCGCCCGCGACGACGCGCTGGTCGCGGGGCCGGCCGTGGAGGACGGCGTCGTTGACGGCCGTGCAGATGTAGTGGCCGAACGGGCCGCGACCGAACGACGGCGCGTAGTCGACGTAGCAGGACTCGGCGCCCGCGCCGAGGATCATGTCCTTCGCCCACGCGTCGATCTCGAGGAGGTTCGTCCCCGGCTTCACGCGCTCCTTGATCCCGTGCAGGATGTCGCCGACGAGTCCACCCGTCGTGCGGGCGCGGTCGATCTGGTCGGGGGTGAGGATTTCGATCACGAGGCAGTCCGTTCGGTCATCAGGCGCAACGGACAATCATACGTCCGCGTGCCTCGCCGTGGTCGGGAGCCGGTCGACGCCCATCTAGGCTCGTCGTGTGCTCGAGTGGATCCTGGCCGAATGGATGCAGATCGTCGGATTCGCGACGGGGGCCGCGTGCGTGTTCCTCGCCGCTCGCCGGAACATCTGGACCTACCCCCTCGGCATCGCCAACAACATCGTCTTCCTCGCCGTCTTCGTGCCGGCCGGGCTCTACGCCGCCGCAGCACTCCAGGTCGTCTACCTCGTGCTCGGGGTCCACGGCTGGGTGCGCTGGGGGCGCGGCGTCGAGCAGGACAAGGGCTACATCGCCCGCACGCCGCGCCGTGCCGTCCCGTGGCTCGTGGTCGCCGGCATCGGCGGCACGGCCGTGCTCGCCTGGTTCCTCGCGACCTTCACCGACTCGCAGGTGGCGGTGGCGGATGCCGCGACCACCGCGGCGAGCCTCGTCGCCCAGTACATGCTCAACCGCAAGTGGATCGAGAACTGGTTCGTCTGGATCGGGGTCGACATCGCCTTCGTCGCGCTGTCCATCGTGACCGGCCTGTGGATCGTCGCGGCCCTCTACGTCCTGTTCATCGGTCTGTGCGTCGGCGGCTACGCGGGCTGGCGGCGCGTCGAGCGGACGTCGGCCCCCGGCGAGGTCGCGGCCGCGCGTGCCTGACACGCGGTTCCGCCACGGCGTCGTGGTGGGGAAGTTCTACCCCCTGCACGCCGGGCACGCCCACCTCATCCGCTCCGCGGCGCGTCAGTGCGAACGGGTGACGGTCGAGGTCATCGCCGCGTCGGTCGAATCGATCCCGCTCGCCGAGCGCGCGGCCTGGATCCGCGAGGAGCACCCGACCGTCCGTGTCGTCGACCACCTCGACGACACCCCCGTCGACTTCGCCTCCGACACCGCGTGGCAGGCGCACACCGCGACGATCGCGGGCCTGCTCGACAGCCCGGCGGATGCGGTCTTCACGTCCGACGCCTACGGCGAGGAGCTCGCCCGACGCCTCGGCGCGACCTGGGTGCAGGTCGACCCGGGGCGCATCCACAACCCCATCTCGGGAACGGCGATCCGCGCCGACATCGCTGCGCACTGGCACGAACTCGCCCCCGCGGCCCGGGCGTCGCTTGCGGCCCGCATCGTCGTGCTCGGTGCCGAGTCGACCGGTTCGACGACCCTCGCCGCGGCGCTCGCCGAAGAGCTCGGGACGACGTGGGTGCCCGAGTACGGCCGCGAGTACTCCGAGATCCGTGACGGCGGCCTCGACGCCCCGTGGCGGAGCGACGAGTTCGATCTCGTCGTCGACCGCCAGATGGCGATGGAGGATGCCGCGCTCCGCCGCGTCCCCACGCCGGTGCTCGTCTGCGACACCGACGTGCTCGCCACGGCGCTCTGGCATGAGCGCTACGTCGGGCGCCCGGCCCGCGGCATCCGTCGTCGTGCGGACGGCCACCGGCCGGCCCTGTACGTCCTCACGGGGGACGAGATCCCGTTCGTGCAGGACGGGATGCGCGACGGCGAGCACATCCGGCACGCCATGCAGCGCCGGTTCCGCGAGGTGCTCGCCGAGCAGCCGGTGCCGTGGCTGGAGGTGCGCGGCTCGGTCGCCGAACGGGTCGCAGCCGTCCTGCCCGCCGTGCGCGAGGCGATCGCCCGGGCGACATCGTTCGCCGCCCCGCTCGAGGGGCGACCGCTCGCCGAGCAGGAGGCCCTCCGCGGGCGCACCGCCGGCGACGCGTCCCGTTAGGCTGGCGCGATGGCGGACCGCTGGCACAAGCTCTCGGAATCACCCACGACGAGTGCAGCGGATGCCGGTGTCGCACCGCTCACCGCGGAGGATCTCTTCCGCGCACCCGGCCGCGCCGAGGCCCCCGCGCTCGATGAGAAGGTCCGTCGCGCCTACTACTGGATCGTCAACCGCGCCGTCATCTCGCCGTACTACGACATCGAGTTCTCCGACGGCGATCCGCTGACCTTCGGGGTGGGGGATGCCGGGGCGGAGATCACTCTGCCGACGCAGCCGTCCTTCTCATCGAACGTCCTCCTCCCGCTCCTGTCCTTCGTCGTCGGAGGCAAGTGCCTGCTGATCGGCGGACCCGGACGCGGCAAGACGACCGTCGCGGTCCTCATGGGCGTCCTCTCGGGGTCGACCGCCGAGGAGGTGCGCCGCGGCGTGCAGCAGGGGCAGCCGCAGCTCACGATCAGCGACCTCGTCGGCATCCCGCTGCCGCGCGACCTCGTGCAGGCGGGTTCACTCGCCGAGATCGGCATCGCGTGGCGCGAGTGGCTCACGCGCCCCGTGAAGATCGTCGACGAGTACAACCGCATCCCGACCAAGACCCAGTCCGCGCTCCTGACGATGGTCGCCGAGGGCTATGTCGAGAGCCACGACCAGATGCGGCGGACGGCGCCGGAGTCGGGCGTCGAGAGCTGGTTCTTCACCGCCAACGACGACGCCGGCGGCGGGACGTTCCCCGTCATCCAGGCGCTCCGCGACCGCATGGACGTCACCGTCCCGGCGGCGGGGTTCAACAGTCGGTTCTTCGACGAGCTCGTCGCCCGCGTCGAGGCGGGCGAGAAGCCGGAGGAGCACGTCCCCGACGAGCTCGTCTTCGACGGCGACGAGCAGCGTCGGATGCGCGACGAGGTGCGGGCGGTGCCCGTTCCCGACGCCGTGCGTCGCCGCCTGGAGTTCTTCTTCAGCCACTTCGAGTTCGTCCAGGGTGGCGGGCGGCGGTTCGAGTACCGGACGAAGGACACCGTCACGACGGCCGGCGGCCGGGTGCCCGAGGTCATCGAGTCGAACTCCGGCGCCGACCTCACCGCGGACCTCGGCGCCCAGACGATCAACGGGCTGTCGGTCCGGGCTCTCCAGACGCTCATCCTCTACGCGAAGGCGATGGCGTGGTTCCGCGGCCGGCCGACGGTCGAGATCGCCGACGTCGCCGCGATCCTGCCGTTCGTCCTGCGCGGCAAGCTGCTGCCGAACCCGACGCATCCGCGGTTCGACGTCGGCGCCGAACGCGAGCTCGCCACCGACCTGTCGAGCTGGCTGAGCGACATGTTCGCGGAGTCGTGCCGGCAGTACGAGGCGCTCGGCCGCGGGCAGGACGATCCGGTCCGGACGCTGCTGGCCGACCTCGACCGCGGGCTCGACGGCGTCAGCGCTGTGGACGCGTCGCGCCGCCTCACCGAGATCGAAGCGCGCATCCGCGCGATCGCGGCGACGGGCAAGGTCTACGGCCGCGACTTCGACGACCTCGTGACGCTCAAGTACCTCCACCAGCGCTACACGGCCTACCTGCGGTGGGCGGAGCGCCGCGCGTGATCCGGCGTCCCGGGCACCTCGCGGCTGCGCCCCCGTCCGCGCCGATGCCGCACGTCGAGGGCCTCGACATCGACCTCGCCGCCCGGAACACGGCGGCAGCCGGGGGTGACCCCGCACGCTTCGCGGCGTCGTTCGCCGCCGGGTTCGCCGCGGCATCCGACGTCGACGCCGTCGACCTCGCCGGTGTCGCCGCCTGGCGAGCCGGCGCCCTCGCGTTCCGGGACGACGCCCTGCAGCGTCTCGCACGGCTGTCGCAGACGCATCCGGATGCCGCGGCCGCAGCCCTCGGGCTCGATTCCGCCGACCTCGACGCGTTCCTCGAGGCGCAGCGGGACGACCGGTTCTGGTGGCCGGGGCGGGCGGCATCCCGCGGCTACGTATGCGCCGTCGGCGGCTTCGCCGGCCTCGGCGGGGCGTGGATCGCACCGCCCGTCGAAGCGGCTCCGCTCGGCGACCCGGGAGCCTTCGGCATCCGGACGGGCGAGCAGTGGTGGCGCCTCGACGCCGACGCGTGGGGATCGCGGCTGCGTGCTCTCGACGTCGCGCCCGAGGCGGCCGCCGGGGGAGCGGCGAGCATCGTGCTGTTCCCCGATTCCTACCTCGCCTGGGTCCACGTGCGGGATGCCGCGTGAGCGCCCCGGCGACGGTCCCGCTGGAGGGTGGGACGCGGGAGGCGTGGGAGAGCGCCCTCGGGCTCTGGGGTGTGCACCTGCGCGACGTGCGTCTCGCACCGGGTGAGGGCGCCGCGAAGGGCACCGCTGCCTGGTTCTCGTTCCCGCCGTCGGTGACCGTCGACCCCGACATGATCCGCACGTGGGGCGTCGAACACGAGGCCGAGAGCCTGTTCGCCCATGAGATCGGCCATCACGTCCTCGCCCCGGCCACCCGGATGGATTCGCTGAAGATCCGCCATCAGCTCGCCCGCGCACTCGCCGCCGCGGGGGCGGACCCGGTCACGGCGGACGACCTCGCGCTCCTGTCGAACCTCTGGACCGACCTGCTCGTCAACGCCCGGGTCGCGCTGCTGCAACGCCGCCGCGGCGACACGGAGCCGGTCGGGATCGTGCGACTCGTGCAGGCGACGCTCCCCGCGCCCGAGAGCGCCGATCGCCTCTGGTGGGTCTACCTGCGGACCTTCGAACTCGTCTGGGGCCTCCCCGCCGGGCGACTCTGCCCGCCCGCGCCGCCGGCTCCGGCCCCACCGGCTCCGCCGCGCGGACGCTCCGACGCACCGTGGGAGGAGATCCCCGAGAAGCACCGCGAGCAGGAACGCGCGCTCCGCGAAGCGCGTCGCGAGCGCGAGCGCATCGCCGCCGAGCTCACGGGAGCGATCACGACGCGTCCCGAGGCGGATGCCGACCAGCTCGCCGGCGTTGTGCGCTCCTTCGCGCACGATCCGGTGCTCGGGGCGTTGCGGTTCGGGGTGCTCACGGCGCCCTACATCGTGGAGCGGCAGCGGTCGTCGCGACGGACACCGCCGGCCGGGCCGGGCCACGGCGAGGGCTGCGCCGCCGACGACGCGCCGGTGACCGCCGAGGAGCTCGGCCGCATCCTCTCCGACCGCCGGTTGCACGGCGGCATCCCGGCCCACCCCGGGTCGAGCGGTCCGGGCGCGATCGGCGAGGCCGGCGAGGGAACCGGCGTCGGCGACGGTAACGGCCAGGCGCTCGGGCTCGCCCGCACCCTCGCGCTGTACGGGGCGAGCGACCCGGACGAGGTCATGGCCGCCTGGTACCGCGCCGAGGCGGCCCCGTGGGTGCGACCGTTGACGCAGCGGATGCCGGCGGTCCCCGCTCCGGAGCTGCCGGGGCCGCTCGAGGTCTGGGAGACGGGCGACGACCTCGCCGACCTCGACCTGCCCGCGACCCTGCAGGCCGGGGCCACCGTCCTCCCCGGGGTCACGACGCGTCGGCGATCGTTCCTGCCCGACGAGCCGACGCCGCGTGAGGCGAGCATCGCGCTCGACGTCTTCATCGACTCGTCGGGCTCCATGCCGCGGCCGGGCCGCGGATCGTCGGCGGTCCTCGCCGGCATGATCGTCGCGCTGTCGGTGCTCCGCGGCGGGGGCCGCGTGCGCGTCACGAGCTTCTCGGGGCCGGGCCAGGTCGCCGGCTCCGACGACTACCAGCGGACGGTCGGCGGCGTCGTCCGCGACCTCGCGTTCTTCTTCGGCGGCGGGACGACCTTCCCCCTCGACCTGCTCGAGCGCCGCTACGCAGGGCTCCGCCCACCCGCACCGGATGAGCGGCGGCACCTCCTCGTCCTCTCCGACGACGGTCTCGTGTCGATGTTCGGCGACGGCAATGCGGAGTACGCCGACGTCGCCGCGCGTGTGCGGCCGCTGCTGACGACGGCGACCCTCCTGCTCTCGGCGCGCTCGACGCGCGTCGACGCGCAGGCCGCGGCGGCCGGGTACGACGTCCTGCACGTCCAGACGATGGACGACGCCCCCGCTGCGTGCGCCCGATTGGCGGAGGCGCTCCGTGGCTGAGTCCGAAGAACTGCTGTCGGCATGGTCGGCATCGGCCCCGCCCGAGGACCGCGCGTGGGAGGCGACCGTTCCGGGTCCTTCTCTCGCTGCGGTCGCGGCACGGATGGCGAGCGTCCCGCGCTCCTTCCTCGACGCGCGGGTCTCGATCGCCGCGCTCGCCGGCGACGTGCTCCGTCCCCGGCTGCTCGCGGTGTCCCACGAGGACGACGACCGCGTGCGCCGCGGGGCCGCGGTCGGCCTCTGGCTCGTCGCGAGCGAAGACCTCGTCGAACCGTTCGCACCCTCGGTGGCAGCGGCCCCGGGCATCGGGCGCGCCGTCGACGCCCTCGCGCTCCGTCTCTCCCCGGTCGTCGACCCGTGGGAGTGGCTGTCGGACGACGAGCGCCGCGAGGAGGCGGTCCGCACGTTCCTCCTGTGGGCGGGGCTGCGACCCGCCGGCGAGGACGTGACGACCGCCCGCAGTCTGCTCGAGGCACGGGATTCCCTGCGCCGGAACGCCGCCCTCGCGCAGGCCTACGCCGCGCACCGCCACCGCGACGAGATCGCCCGCCGGCTCGCCGAAGCGCGGGCGAAGGAGGCCGCCGCGAGGTACTCGAGTGAGTGACCCCGACGACTCCCTCGCCCTCGCCGAGTACACCCCGGGCTCGGCGGCCGTCCTGACCGACGCGGAGCGATGGCCGACGATGGATGCCGCCGGTGCCGCACGCCTGGACCGGTGGCGCCGGCATCCCGCCGCACCCGACTGGGTCCACGCGACCGGCGACCGGCTGACGGCCGAGATGGTCGAGCGCACCCGCCGGCCGCTGCCGACGGACGGCTGGCTCGAGGAGCACCTCGGGGCGGCGCGGAACCTGCTCGCGTACCGGGGGCTCGGCGACCTCGCCGCGCTCACGGACTTCCCGCCGATCACGCGGCAGCACCTCGTCGACGACCTCGCCGCGTTCGTCCCGCTCGACGCGGACCTCGACCGGATGCTGCACGGCACGAGCTCGGGGTCGACCGGCGCCGCCCTCCTCATCCCCGACGACGTCGAAGAGGTCGCCCGCGGCTTCCACCTCATGGTCTCGCTCGTCCGGGCGCAGGGGATCGACTGGTCTCCGGACGGCGAGCGGTTCGCCGTGGCATCCGTCGTCTTCCAGCGGCAGGCGTTCACGTACGTCTCGCTCGTGAGCGGGTTCGCGCACCGGGCGATGGCGCGTCTGAACCTCGACACCGGCGCGTGGCGGCGACCGGGCGACCGTGTCGCGTTCCTGCGCGACGCCGATCCCCAGGTGATCTCGGGGCACCCGACGAGCCTCGCCGAGTTGCTCCAGCCCGAGCTGCGGGGCGTCCTGCGTCCGCTCGCGCTGTTCTCGGGCGCGATGGCGCTGTCGGGGCCGCTCCGCGCCGACCTCGAAGAGGCCTACGGATGCCCCGTCTTCGACGTCTACGGTCTGCACGAGACCCGGCCGATCGCCGTCCGCACGGACGACGGACCGTTCCGTGTGCTCGACCGGCGCGTGCACGTCGAGGTCCTCGACGCAGAGGGAACCGTGGTGCCCGAGGGTGAGGTGGGGGAGATCACGGTGACGGCGGGGGAGAACCCGCTGCTGCCGCTCGTCCGCTACCGCACCGGTGACACCGGACGGCTTGTGCGCTTCGCCGACGGCGGGATCGGCATCGCGGACCTCGAGGGGCGGGAGAACACCGTGTTCCTCGCCGCCGACGGCCGGCGGATCCCGTGCGTCGACCTCACCCAGCAGTTGCAGACCCACGGGGCTCGGGGGTGGAGCATCGAGCAGGCGGCGGACGGGAGCATCGACGCGCGGATCGTCGGCGGCGACGCGGATGCCGTCGAGCGCGTCCTGTCGGCGCTGCTCGGTCGAGGCGTCGACGTGCGGCGGTACGAGCGGCTCATCGAGCTCGGCGAGGGCAAGCCGCGGCGCTACCGCAGCGCCGCCGGCTGACCGGCCCGGGCGCTTCTCAGCCCACTCCACTACGGTGGATAGGTGAGTGACCCCCAGACCCCGACCGAATCCGCTGAAACCCCCGCCCTCCCCGGCTTCGATGAACTCGGTTTGACCGGTCCCGTCCTCGCCGCCATCAAGGACCTCGGCTACGAGACGCCCTCCGCGA
>ENA-UOWK01000639-UOWK01000639.1-bioreactor-metagenome-genome-assembly--contig:-NODE-639-length-15684-cov-15.180434_pt1 | contig 15684 bp, 8 predicted proteins | sample MGYA00238157_ERZ761612 | MGnify/ENA primary metagenome ERZ761612 (study PRJEB28901, sample SAMN06268035) | bioreactor metagenome | isolation source: Joint BioEnergy Institute, California, USA | place... | reverse complement strand
TACTGGAAGGTCGGCGGCGACAACACCGGCGGCTGGCCGAACGGTGGAAGCAGCAACTACCTGGCGGGCGCCATCTCAGACGTCGCCGTCTACCCGTCGGCTCTGAGCGTCGACGCGGTCAACCGGCACTACCTGGCGAGCGGCCGCGGTACCGCACCCGCGGCGGCTCCGACAGACGCCTACGGTGCAGCTGTCTACGCCCTGAAGCCCTCCGTCTACTGGCGTCTCGACGAGGCGTCGGGTGACGCCGCAGCGGACGCGAGCGGGGCGGGATACAGCTACCCCGGCACGTACTTCGGCGGCGTCACGAAGGCCGCCCCCAGCGCCCTCGCGACGGGGGCGGGTACGTCGATCCAGTTGAGCCCGAACGGGCAGACGGGCGTCACCGGCAACAAGCAGGTGTTCAATCCGTCGACCTACTCGATGGAGACCTGGTTCAAGACGACGAGCAGGGACGGCGGGAAGCTGATCGGCTTCGGCAGCAACCGCACGGGGGAGAGCGGCAGTTACGACCGGCACGTCTACATGAACGGCGACGGAGTGATCAAGTTCGGTGTCTGGAACGGCTGGGCGGGGATCATCGAGAGCGCTCCGGGGTTCAACGACGGTTCCTGGCACCACGTGGTCGCCTCCCAGTCCGCCGCGGGGATGCGTCTCTACTTGGATGGTCAGCTGGTCGCCCAGAATGACATCACGACCGCGCAGAACTACAGCGGCTATTGGCGAATCGGCGGCGACAACGGGTGGGAGGGCGCGACCTACTGGACGGGTTCGCTGGATGAAGCGGCGGTCTATCCGACAGCGCTCACCGCGGCGCAGGTGACGGATCACTTCCGCATCGGGTCCGGGCAGCAGCCGCCGAACGGCCAGCCGAAGGACGCTGCTCTCACCGCCGAGGCGGCCGGGCTGACCGTCGCCTTCGCCGGGACGGCGACCGATCCGGACGGCGATCCCCTCACCTACCAGTGGAACTTCGGGGACGACGCATCCGACACCGGTGCGACGGTGTCCCACCGCTTCGCTGCCGCGGGCACGTACCGGGTGACGCTGACCGTGACCGACGGACGCGGCGGCTCGACCCAGCGCGCAGAAGACGTCACGGTGACGCACGCAGCGCCGGTGGCGAAGTTCACGTCCACGACCGACGAACTCGCCGTCGCGACGGACGCCTCGGCGTCGGCGGCGTCCGACGATGCGACCCTCACCTACGACTGGAACTGGGGGGATGGGTCCGCTCACTCGACCGGCGCGACCGCATCGCACGTCTACGACAAGGACGGTGACTACACGATCACCCTCACGTTGACCGACAGCCTCGGAGGCACGTCGACCGCGGAGCGTTCCGTCTCGGTGGCGAAGATACCGGCGCCCGCGTTCGTGGCCGCGGATGCCTTCGGTCGCACCACGTCGTCCGGCTGGGGAACCTCCGACGTCGGCGGCGCTTGGTCGATCCTCAGCGGCAGTGCATCGGTGGCATCGGTTCAAGACGGCAGGGGGCAGCTGACCCTGCCCGCGGGTCAAACTCGCAATCTGGCGCTGACGTCCACGGTGCGCGACTCCGAGAGCCGCGTCGATTACACACTGGTCAACGCGCCGTCCTCGGGAGCCGGCTACGTCGGGCTCGGCGCTCGCCGCATCGGGGCGAATTTCTACACCGTGCGCGTGTGGCATCGGGACACGGGGGCGGTGTGGCTCGTTGCACAGCGCGGCACCACAGTTCTCACGTCGAAGCAGGTCAGCGGCCTCACCTGGGGGGCAGGGGACAGCTTCTCGCTTCGACTCGATGTCACCGGCGCCAATCCGACGGCCATCCGCGCCAAGGTGTGGAAGCACGGTGCCACCGAGCCTGCGGCATGGCAGCTCGAGACGACCGACTCCACGGCGGGCATGCAAGAGGCCGGCGCACCCCTCCTCCACTACGCGATGGCGGGAACCGCAACGGCGCCCGGAACGGTGAAGTTCGACAACCTGACGGTCCGCGACACTCAGGTCGCGCCCGCACCCAACCAGGCACCGGTCGCCGCTTTCTCGTCGTCGGCCGCGGGCCTGACCGCATCCGTCGACGCATCCGCGTCATCGGATGCCGACGGGACGATCGCGTCGTACTCGTGGAACTGGGGGGATGGCTCGCCGGCGTCGACGGGCAGGACGGCGTCGCACGTCTACGAGTCGGCGGGTGACCACACGGTCACACTGACGGTGGTCGACGACGACGGCGCCTCTCACACCACCACGAAATCGGTGACCACCACCGCGCCCGCGCCGAATCAGGACCCGGTCGCGAGTTTCACCTCCTCCGCCTCCGATCTCACCCTGTCGGTCGATGGCTCCGGGTCCTCGGACGCGGACGGTTCGATCGCCGCGTATTCCTGGAAGTGGGGTGACTCCTCCGAGAACGGGGCCGGCGCGAAGACCTCGCACTCCTTCTCGGCAGCCGGTACCTACGAGGTGACCCTGACCGTCACCGACGATGACGGCGCGACTCACTCGGCGAAGAAGACCGTGACGGTAACCGCCCCTGCCCCCACGGACGTGCTGGCACGCGACGCATTCGAACGAACTGCGGCGAACGGGTGGGGGGCGTCCGACCTCGGCGGCACCTGGACGATCAGCGACGGCGCGGTGAGCGCGGCAAGTGTGGGCAATGGAGTGGGCAGGTTCGCTCTCAATGCGGGCAGCACGCGCACCGCGTTGCTGGCCCAGACGCCCGTCCGCAACTTCACGGCGTCCGCCGACTTCACAGTCGACGTGTCGTCCGCGAGCGGATCCGGCTACGCCGGGATCGTTCCGCGGCGATCTGGAAGCAACTTCTACGCGGTGAGCGCGTGGCTCCGATCGGACGGCAAGGTCTGGCTCGTGGCCCAGCGCGGCTCGACCGTCCTCCAGACCACGACGGCCACGGGTCTCACCTACAAGGCGGGGGACAGCTTCTCTCTCAAGGTGGAGTCCTCGGGAGCGCCCGGCACGACGGAGCTCCGGGCGAAGCTGTGGCAGAAGGGCGCGACGGAGCCCACCGCGTGGCAACTCGTCGCTTCCGACACGGACGCTGCGCTGCAGGCAGCGGCACCGGCTGGTCTGCGCGCCTCGCGCGCGTCCTCCTCGACCAGCGCGATGACCGTGTCCTTCGACGAGTTCCGCATCGCGCCGATCAATTGAGAAGACTGATGCCCGCCGGACCGCGGAAGCGCGTCCGGCGGGCATGACCGAACCGGGGAGGGGGAACGAGTGCCGAGTGCGATAGTCATCGCTGCGGGGCTCACGGCGTGCGTCGTCGCGGGCCTCGCCGCTGTGTTCCTCGCCCGCGCGCCGCGCCTGAGCTTCGTGGTGTGGATCCTCTCGGTGTTCCTTCTGCCCATCTGGGTGGGGGTGAACGTCGGGTTCTTCATGTCCGCGATCACCCTCCTGACGGTCGCCTTCGTCGCCCTTCACAGCGGCCGTTTCCGGCTCTCGGGGCCGGATGCCTTCATGCTCCTCTTCCTGGGGCTCGTCGTCATGCTCTTCGCCGCGAAGCAGGTGGAGCTGACCTATCTGGTGTCGGGGACCCTGGAGCTGGTCCTGCCGTACTTCTGGGGCCGAATCGTCTACGAGCGCGTCGGTTCGGCGACCATCACCGCGTGGGTGGCGGGGGCAGCGGTGGGCGTCGCTGCACTGGCCATCGTCGAGTTCGCCACCGGGACGAATCTGTTCGTCGCCATTCCCGGGTACGAGCCGCTCAAGGAGACGTGGGCGCAGCTTCAGCCACGCGCAGGATACCTGCGCGTGGAGGGCGCTTTCGGACACTCCATCGCGCTGGGTGGTGCCCTCGCCATGTCAGCGGCGTTCGTGCTGGCATCGCGCGCGAAAGCGTGGATGAAGGCGGTGGGCCTCGTGATCGTCGGCTTCGCGGTCGTCCTGACGTTCAGCAGGATCGGCATCATCACCTTCGTCCTGACGGTCGTCCTCTCGCTCGTCTTTCTTCGCAGTGTCGGGGCATCCACGCGATGGCTGGTGGGTGGGCTCGTCGTCGTCGCAGCGGCGGTCCTGGTTCCGTTCCTCGACACGGTCTTCGCCGACGCCGGCGGTGAAGCGGGGGGAAGCGCGGATTATCGCGGTGGTCTGACGGTCCTGCTGGGCCAGGTACGACTCATCGGCGGTGCCTCCGGGTGGGAGGATCTCGTCGTCGGCGACGTCTATCTGGGCAACTTCCGGGCATCCATCGACAATGCGTTCATCGCGGTCTTGTTGCGATACGGCTATCTGCCGACGGCGGCCCTCTTCGCGGTCTATGCCATCGCCATCGTTCTCGCCGTGCGATCCAAGGCGCTGTCGCCCGGGCTCGTGGCGATCGTCGCGCAAGTGCCAGGACTGTTCGCCGTCGCGTTCATCACGCAATACGGGATGCTGCTCTGGTTCATCGTCGGCGTCACCGTCGGGCGCGCAAAGACGAGTGCGGGGGTGGCCTCATCGGTCGAAGCGCCGCGTCAGCAATTCATGATCATGGACGACGCCGTCAACGGCGGGTCCGCAAGGGGGAGAAGAAGTGTCGCGACGTCCGGAAAGTAAATTCAGAAGGTCTCCTCTGACGACCGCGAGGGAATCGCTGGCGGCGTGGCGCCGTATCGCGCCGTTCTTCTCGAAGTCCCGGGGCAAGATCGTCCTGATCTCCATCGCCTCCGTCGTAGCCGGACTCCTCGAGGCCGTCCTCCTCACGCTGATCGCGGCGCTCGCGCTCGCCCTCGCCGACGGTCGCGACGTTCGCATGGAACTCGGAGGAATCGGCCTCGACCTGACGATCCCTGTCGCGCTGGGACTGGGTGTCGCCCTGGCGGTGCTGCGCGGGATCCTGCAGCTGTGGGTCGTCTACCTCCCCGCCGTCATGGGTGGACAGGCCATGGTCGACCTGCGGACCCGCCTCTTCGACGCGTTCGTCGGCGCTGCGTGGCCGTCGAAGGCGTCCGAGCGAGACGGTGGGTTCCAGTCCGTCATGCTGAATCAGGTCCGCGCGACGTCCGAGACCATCGTCCTCATCGCCGGCATCATCTCCGCTGCGCTCATGTTCGCGAGCCTGCTGGCGTCTGCGGTCGTGATGAGCCCCGCGGCGGCGGCCGTGATCACCGTCGTGTCGCTGGTGCTCTTCGCCGCTCTCCGTCCGCTTTCGAACTCCCTGCGAAAAAGCGCGACCACTTTGAGCTCAGAGAACATCGAGTACGCGAAGACCACGCAGGAAGCCGCCGCGCTCGCCGAAGAGACAGAGGTGTTCGGTGCGAGCGCCGCCTACCGCGGACGTTTCTACTCCCAACTGCGGGCCGTGCAGGTGCCGTCGCAGCGCGTGCGCTTCCTCTCGGCGGCGGTCCCGTCGCTGTACCAGAGCGTGGCGCTCCTGGTCCTCGTCCTCGCGCTCGGCGTGGTGGCGCTCCTCGGGGCCGGCAACGTCGCCACACTCGGAGCCGTCGTCCTGATCCTGGTCCGCGCCGTCACCTACGGACAGCGAGTGCAGACGGTGGTCTCCTCCGTCGACGAAAAGCTGCCTTTCGTGCACCATCTGGCTGATGCGATCGAGCGCTACGAGTCCCAGCCGCAGGATCCGGGTCGTCAGGGCGCCGATCACATCGGCGACCTGACCATGAGCGGCGTCGGGTTCCACTACGAGGGTGGCGCCGATGTCCTCCGCGACGTGTCCTTCTCCGTGAAGAGCGGTGAGACGATCGGCATCGTGGGTCCCTCGGGATCCGGCAAGTCGACCTTGGTGCAGCTCCTGCTCCGGCTCCGCGAGCCCACCGAGGGAACCTACTCGGTCAACGGTGTCAGTGCATCAGATATCGACCGCGAGGATTGGCGTCGGATGGTGACGTACGTTCCCCAGTCGCCGCAGCTCTTCTACGGGACGGTGCGCGAGAACATCAGGTTCTTCCGAGACGACATCGACGACGCGGCTGTCGAGGATGCCGCACGCCGCGCTCACCTCCACGACGACATCCTCCGACTTCCGCACGGGTACGACACCATCGTCGGCGCACGGGCGTCCTTGGTCTCCGGTGGGCAGAAGCAGCGGATCTGTCTCGCCCGCGCCCTCGCAGCCCGTCCGTCGGTCATGATCCTCGACGAACCGACGAGCGCGCTGGACGTCAAGTCCGAGGAATCCGTCCAGGAATCGCTGCGGGATCTGGCGGGCGACTCCGTGGTGTTCTTGGTCGCGCATCGTTTGTCGACGCTCGCCATCTGCGATCGGGTCATGGTGATCGCGGACGGCGCGATCGTCGGGCTGGACACCGCGGAGAACCTCATGGACAACAACACCTACTTCAGAGAGGTCAGCGAGATCTCGAGCCGCGCCGCCGTCCAGGGCTCCGCGCGTCGGGCGGAACGGGGCTGACCGCATGAGCCGGGTGTCCCACGATCGATCGCCATGCGACCGCAGGTTCTCGAGGAGGGTCGGATGACTGCCGAGGTGCTCTTCATCTGCCACGCGAACGTCTGTCGCTCGAGGCTGATGGAGCATGAGTTCCGAGCTGCAGAAAGGACGGTTGGTCCGGAGCGGTGGCGATCGTCGAGCGCGGGAGTGGCGGCCGCTGCGGGGCATCCCCCCTGCGAAGAGGTGCTCCTGCTCGCCGCGGCTTCGCCGTTGGGAGCAAGGCCGCGGCGAGCGGATCGAGGCGCCGTGCAACTCGACCGCGACCTCCTTCAGAAGGCCGGACTGGTGATCACGGCTACGCGTGCGGAGCGCGCGGAGGTTGCGCTCCTCGATCCGACCATGCGGTCTCGTACTTTCACTCTTCGTGAGGCGGTCGCGCTCGCCCACATCGAGCCCCTCTCAGCGCCGGCGCAGATGGACGCGAACGCCGATGACGTGCTCGCTGCCTTCGCCGAGTCGCTCGACCGTCATCGCGGCAGTGTTCGGGTCGAAGAGATGTCTCCCCGTCGTCGCTGGCCGCGCCGTCGCGGCGGCGCGACGGACCTCGATCTCGACATCGCCGATGCGCACAACAGGCGCCCTCGTGATCATCACAGGGTGCTCGGCGTCGTTCAGGCGCAGTCCAGAGCCCTCCATGGCCAGCTGTCCCTGTTCGCGGGTCACCGCGAACCCCTGGCTACCTGATCACGCCGATCAGCCGACGGGCGCGTCCGACCCCGACCCGGGCTTCTCGATGCTCGCGGCGCGAACCGGGCTGACCGGACCGTAGTACTCGCCCGACTTCTTGTCGTGCCGTGCGCGGTTCAGGATGCTTCCGAGGACGCGCGCTCCGGCGCCCTCGAGCAGTTTGATCGCCTTCGCAGCGTTCGGCCTGCTGGTCTTGGTCGCGTCGGCCACGAACAGGACGCCGTCGACGGACGGGGCGAGAAGGCTCGCGTCCGCCACGTTCAGGACCGGAGGGGCATCCACCACGACGAAGTCGTATCGACTGGCCGACTCCTCCAAAAGATCCGCCAGCGCTCGAGAGGCGAGGATCTCCGCAGGGTTGGGCGGAGTGCCGCCGGATGGCAGGACGTCGAGCGTCGATGACCGGAAGGGGTATTTCGCGGTGTCGAAGTCGTGCATCTTCAACAGCACGGACGTCAGCCCGACGGCATCCTCGATACCGAAGAACGCGTGCACCTGCGGTCGTCGGAGATCCGCGTCGATAAGCAGGACCCGGTGATTGAGGTCGGCGAGGGTCAGCGCGAGGTTGACGGCGACGGTCGACTTCCCCTCGCCCGGCGAGCTCGACGTCACGAGCAGGGTCGAGACGCGTGAGCCGACATTCGCGTATGTCAGCGCAGACCTCAGCCGGCGGAACTCCTCTGCCGATCGGCCCAGGGGCTCCTGCGCGATTCCGGCGGCGCGGTGCGACAGGAGGGGGGCGCGTGTGACGACGCCGAGGACGGGCGTGCCGCTGACGCGCGCCAGGATCTCCTCGTTCCGGACGCGGGTGTCGGCGGCGCTGATGATCAGGGCGACGGCGATCCCCAGGATGCCGCCGATGAGCAGTCCTACCAGTGCATCCCGCGGCTTGTTCGGCGACGACTGCGACGTGGGCACGACAGCCTTGTCGATGGTCTCGGCAGCAATCGTGGGGGCACCTGCGGCGCCCTTCGGTGAGATCTCCAGCACGACCTCGGCGAGTTCGGCGGCGATCGCGTTCGAGAGAGCCGCCGCCCGTTCGGCGTTCGTCGTCGTGGAGGTGATCCGCAGGATGACGGTGTCCTGCGGGATCGTCACGTCGACGGAGCGAGCCAGATCCCGAGGGGTCGTGTCGATCCCGAGGTCTTGGATCACCGGTTCGAGGACCCGCGACGTCGTCGCCAACTGAGCGATCGACAGCATCTGATTCTGCGTGTACGTCGAACCCTGGTTCAGGTCGGACGCGCTGGCCCCCTGATTGAGGGCGAAGTAGAGCGAGGATGTCGACTGGTACTGGGGGGTTTCGAGCGCGGACACGCCGAAGGCCGCTGCGCCGCCGACGACCGCACAGGCGGCGATTCCCCACCAGAACTTCCGCAGCGCGTTCAGCAGCCAATGACCGGACCAGGGCGTTGTTTCCGCCATGGCTCCCCTTCCCCCAGAATCCTCCTACTCTATCGGCGCGCAGGCCATCACGACAGCGAACGACGGTCTCGAGACGACGACGCGCTGCGGTGCCGACGCGCATCGCAGGCGAGCACCGCGACCGCATGAGGGAGCTCTCATGCGGACGGAGCCGATCTGAACGCCCTGATACCTTCAGCGGGATTCCGCCAGCAGGTCTACCCGACGTTCCCTGCCGGCGTCCCGACCTCCCCGCTCGAATCGAGACCTCATGTTCCGACGCTTCCACCCCACTAGAACTGGTGCCCTCCTCCTGGCTGTCCTCCTCGGCATCGGGGTCGCTGGTGGCCCTGGTGAGTCCGCCTCCGCTGCGACCGCGGTGTACGTCAAGGACGGCATGGCACGATCCGTCGCCTCCGGATGGGGGACCTCCGAGGTGGGTGGTTCCTGGACGACGGCGCCGGGATCCGTGGCATCCGTCCGCGACGGCCGCGGCTGGGTGTCGAGCCCGCAGCCCGGACGCACGTCGCGGGTCTCCCTTGCGGGCACGATTCAAGACGTCGACTCCACCTTCTCGCTCGCGGTTCCGACCCTGCCGACATCGGGTACCGGGTTGTATCTGTCGCACGGCGTGCGCTCGACCGCCGGCGGCGCGTACATCGTGGGTGCCCGCATCATGGTCGGCGGCGTCGTGGAGCTGAGCCTCCAGAAACGAACCGGTGTCACCGTGGGTACTTTCGCGTCGGTGCGTCTGCCGGAGAGGATCCGGCAGGGGGGAACGGTCGATGTCCGGATCCAGGCGACCGGGTCGACGACGGTCGCCCTCATCGCCTCCGCCCGCGTCGCGGGCTCCGCGGACAGCGCCGCGCGGACGCTGAGGTACTCCGACTCGTCTGCGAAGCGCATCGCCGGCTCCGGTGGGACCGAGTTCTCGCTGTACACCTCGTCGTCGACCGCGCTGCTTCCGGTCGGAGTCGACGATCTCTCCATCGCGGCGCCCGGGGTCTCAGCGCCGCCCCCCGGGCCGGCACCTGCACCGGGCCCCGCGCCCGCTCCTGGACCCGCACCCGGAGTCGGACAGGTGGTCACCGGTGCCCGGGCGGCTGCCGGGGCCAGCGCCCCGGGCTCGGTCGCCTACAAGGTCCCGTCGAACGCGATCATCGTTTCGCCCGGTGGTAACGACTCGGCAGCGGGTACGGTCGCGGCGCCGGTCCGGACGATCACTGCCGCCCTGCGGAAGGTCCCCAACGGGGGGACCATCGCCCTTCGCGGCGGGGTCTATCACGAAAGCGTCATCGTCGCGCCCCAGAAGCGCGTCACACTTCAGCCCTACGGCTCCGAAGCAGTCTGGCTGGACGGCGCGGAGCCGGTGTCAGGCTTCCGCGCATCCGGCAACGCGTGGGTCCGTCCCGGATGGACCCAGCAGCTGGATGCCAGTCCGACGTTCGTTCGAGGAGCGTCGGACGGTCCGGCCGAGGGATGGAGATTCGTCGACCCCGCATATCCGATGGCAGCCCATCCCGATCAACTGTGGATCGACGGTCAGCAGCTCACACAGGTGTCCTCGCGGTCTCAGGTGGCACCGGGGCGCTTCTTCGTCGACGCGGCGGCGGATCAGCTCGTCGTGGGGTCGGACCCGAATGGGAGGCGAGTGGAAGCGAGCACACTCGTCAGCGCTCTTTCCGTCCGTTCCGAAGGTTCGGTCGTGCAGGGCATCGGCGTGCGCAGGTATGCCACGAGCGTTCCGGACATGGGCACCGTCATCATCGCGGCCAAGGGCGTCACGCTCTCCAATGTCACGATCCGGGACAACTCGACCACCGGGCTCTACACCTGGGCCAAGGACACCACCCTCTCGCAGGTGTCCCTCATCGGCAACGGACTCCTCGGCGCGGGCGCAGCCCACGCCGACGGGCTCGAGATCCGCGGAATGCTGTCGTCCGGGAACAACAGGGAGCGCTTCAACAGGGCGCCCGTCTCGGGTGCGCTGAAGATCCACAGCTCCTCTGGCGTCACGGTGGCCGACAGCGTGTTCGCGGACAACTACGGACAGGGTCCGTGGTTCGACGAGTCGAACAACGGCGTGGTCTTCACCGGCAACGACAGCCTCCGCAATACGGGGAACGGTCTCGTGTTCGAGCTCTCCGAGCGTGCTGTCATCGCGGACAACGTCGTGGCCGACAACGGGATCAACGGGATCTACATCGTGAACGCGGGTTCCGCGTCGATCTGGAACAACACCGCGGTGGGCAACGAACGGAACATCGCCGTCACCCAGGACTCGCGTCGCTCGAAGAACCCGACCATCCCGTGGATGAGCAAGAACATCGTGATCGCCAACAACGTCTCCGCTGACCCGGAGGGAACGTGTCTCGTCTGCATCGACGACTTCTCGCGGGTGCTCACCGGTGCGCAGATGGTGACGCGGGCCGAAGGCAATGTGTATCACCGCACCTCCCCGTCCGCACCGCGGTCATTCGCGATCTACGCCCAGGGTGCCTCAGGATCGTCGAGGTCCTTCGGAACGCTCAGTGACTTCGTCGCGGCGACGGGCCGTGAGAAGCGGTCGGTCCTTCTCGAGCAGACATCGTCACCGGTGAACGCCGACTACTCGCTCCGTTCCATCTCCCCGGAACGACAGAGCACCATCGCAGTTCCCGTGCCCGATCAGATTGCGGATGTCTCCGGTCTGGCGTCCGGTGAAGTTCGGCTCGGCGCTCGGTTCCCCTGAACGGGATCGGCTGGCTCCTCCGATGCCGAGCGCGCCCGCCACAGCTGAAGCGAGCGGCGGGCGCGCTCGACACCGCGGACCCACACGAGTGAGGGCAGGTATCGGCGGCGGAAACGCCGGATGAACGCCTGCGCGGCGGGGGTGTCGGTGAAGAGTCCGAACGACACCCACTGGATCGCGATGAGTTCGAGCGCGGCGGCATCCGCCTTGGCGAGAGCTTGTCGGTGGACGGCGAAAACGGCGGCGCCGTCGCGAGCGTGCTCATCGATCGCCGACCGGACGCCCTCCTCCGACGCGGCCTTCGGCCACACCGTCGGCGACGGGATGGGAACCTCATCGCGCAGTTTGCGGAGACCCCGCCCTCGCGTCTCGTTCCACGCCGCATAGAGGAAGAACTCCAGCAGCTTGTGACGTTCGAACTCCTCGCCGAAGGGGAGACCCGACCGCTCTTCGAGATCGAGGATGAGCGCGCGTACCGCCGCGGTGTCGAACACGAAGGGCGTCGCGGTCGGCGGGAATGACTTTACTGCCCGGGCGATCACGTCCGGCTCGGCGTGGACGTACTGCAGCGTCGTCACGAGGGAGGCTCGCAGCGGGTGCGATTCGTAGGAATGCGGATGACCGTGGGCCCGGCTGTCCGGACCGACGAATTCGGTAGCCGATGTCGCCCGCGTGAAGTGGTTCTTCGCATCGAGCACCACGTAATGGGGTGTCTTCACCTGCGAGGCGATGGCGAGCTTCGCGGCCTGTTGGCTGCGCCATCCCCCCGCAGCGCGAGGGTCGATGACAGCGGTCGTCCGGACGATGCGGACGCGGCCCTGCAATCGGCCGTACGCGCGCAGAAGCCTTCGCCGCGTCCATTCGCCCATGCCGAGAACGCAGTTGTCGAGGACGAGGATCTCATCGACCTCCTCTGCGTCGAGGTGCAGCGACATCGAGCGCGCTTGAAGCTCGAGGAGGTGCGTCTCCGTCTCGAACACGACGGTGACGAACGTCAGCGCGGAGCTCATCGTGACGATCCGACGAGCTCCGCCGCGCCGGCGAGCATGTGCTGGCCGCGCGCCTGCGCACCGCGCGCCTGCGCGGTCAGCTCTGGATCGTCGACGGCGGCGAGGATGCGGCCGACGGCGTCCTCCGACCTGCCGGCATCCACGACGTGAGGCCACTGCAACTCGCTCATGAGGGGAGCGAACTTCCGCGAGTAGGCCATGGCGATCGCCGGTGTGCCGGTGGACAGGGCGTTCAAGCACGCATGCATCCGCGCTCCGATGACGACGCGTGCGCCGGCGATGAGTGCTCGTGCGTGGTCGAGGTCGCGAGGGATCACCAGACCGAGACGTCCGTCGTACCGATCGTGCAACTCGATGGCGAGTGGAACGTCGTTGTCGACGTCGGCCGAATCGAGGACGTGCGGGAAGAGCGTCACCGATCGTCCACGATCCAGCAGCCCGTCGATCACGCCCTCGATCTGACGCCGGTACACATGAGGATCGCCGTGGTGAAGCGACCGCCAGAGCAGCCCGGACACATTCAGGAGGACGTCGTTCCCGGGCTCGGGGACGGGCTGGTCTATCCCGAATACGAGATCCGTGGTCGTCAGATCGACGGGGCGCCCGAGCGACGCCGACGCTCGGGCGCTCATCGGGTCGCGGGCGAGCACCAGTTTCGAGCGGTGCACATCCCTCCGTGCCAGCAGCCGGGAGCGACGCGACCCGAAGGGGCCGATGGTCTGCGGGGCGAGAATCGTCGGCACGTGACTGCGCGCCGCGAACTCATGGATGAGCGACATCGTGGTGTGCCGAGGCAGGCCGTAGATGTCCGAGAAGCTGTCGCCGGAACGGGTATCCCAGTAGAGATCGAATCCACCGAGCCAGTCGCGCATCCCCCGCCTGCCTGTCACCCATTCGCGGATCAGCCCCCGGGGCGACCAGGTGACGGCGTCGGGCTTCGTGCCGTAGTTCATGTAGGTGAACTCCGCCTCGGGCCAGATGCGCTGAAGCAGATCTTGCGACCCGCGCCCGAGAGCCCGTACCCCCAGGTTGGGTGAGGTCTCATCCGCCCAGGCGAGCAGTATCCGCATGGATTGTCCTTTCCGGTCGTCGCACCGCGGTGTCCTGCACCAGGGAGACGCGAGGTCGATGTCAGAGGACGTCACTCGCGCGCCGCCGCGCGCGACGGCCGAGTCGGTGCATGGACTCGCGCCCTGCGAGGCGCATGGCGAGGTCTTCGTACGCGCTCGTCACGTCATCCCAGTGGAAAGCGAGGGCCGCTCGATTCTTCGCGGGGCCTGCGAGCCTCGCAACGAGCGCCGGATCGCGGTCGAGCGCATCGATGCGACGCGTCAGCTCGGCGGCATCCGCGAAGAACAGGCCGTGCTCGTCGAGGGTCTCGTGGTTGAAGCCGACGTCGTAGGCGAGCACGGCGGTGCCCGCACCCATGGCGCGCAGGAGCGAGGGGTTCGTCCCGCCGACCGAGTGCCCGTGCACGTACGACGTCGCGTGGAAGTACAGCGCGTCGAGCAGGTCCTGGTCGTACACGCCGCCCAGGAAGCGGATGCGGGGGTCGTCGCCGGCCGCGGCGCGGATGCGCTGCGTGTACTCGGCGGCGTACGGCGCCGAGCCGACCACGACGAGCGGAGTGGTCGCGGAGCTGGCCCGATAGCCGGCCACGATCTCGAGCACATGGTTCTCGGGCTCGAACCGCGCGACGACCAGGTGGTACCCGCCGGGGGTGAGATCGAGGGCGCGGATGCCGTCGGTCGGTGCACCGTCCAGGATGGGTGCTCCGTAGCGGATCAGCTCCGTCGGGACCCCGAACTCGCGGTCGTAGTACTCGCCGATGCCGGGGGCGTCCGCGATGAGGGCGTCGGCCGTCCGCACGCCGAACTCCTCCGCCCAGCGGTAGTAGGCCTTGCCGCGCCGGCCCCACTTCGAGCGCTTCCATTCGAGACCGTCCATGTGGAGGGCGGTCGGGATGCCGCGGGCACGCAGGACCGGGAGGAACGGCGAGTTCGCGGCGTTGAACACGAAGGCCGCATCCGTCCGCCGGCCGAACACGGCGTGCACGGCGGAGAGCCCGGTGTGGCTGAGGGTCTCGAGCTGCTTCACGGGGACGGCCGGAAGGTGGACGACCCTCATGCCGAGGTACTCAGAGGTCCGGGTGCTCGCGCCCCGTGAGTAGACCGTGATGTCGTGGCCGCGTTCGACGAGGCGACGACCGATCTCCTCGACCGCCGTCTCGAAGCCGCCGTAGCAGGCCGGAACCCCCCGGGTGCCGATCATCGCGATGTGGAGCGTCCGCGTCTCGAGCGTCCGCGTCCGGTGCCGACCGCGGTCGGCGTCGGTGTCGAGCGGGCGCGGGATTTCGATGACCATCAGTACGCTCCCTCACGTGTGACCATGACTTTGGCGGTTCGCCACATCAGGACGAGATCGGTCATGACGGTCCAGTTCTCGACATAGCGGAGGTCGAGGCGGACGCTCTCCTCCCAGGAGAGGTCGCTCCGTCCGCCGACCTGCCACGGGCCGGTGATGCCGGGCTTGATGTAGAGACGGCGGAAGACGGTGCCGTCGTAGGCGGTGACCTCGGCGGGCAGCGGCGGGCGCGGCCCGACGACGCTCATGTCGCCGCGTAGGACGTTCCAGAACTGCGGCACCTCGTCGAGCGAGAACCTCCGGAGGATCTGGCCGACGCGGGTGACCCGGGGGTCCTGCTTCAGTTTGAAGAGCGGGCCCGAGCCCTCGTTGCGGGCGAGCAGTGCGGCGAGTTCGGACTCGGCATCCACCCGCATCGTCCGGAACTTCAGCATCGCGAACTCGTGACCGTCGCGGCCGACGCGGGCCTGGCGGAAGAAGACCGGGCCGCCGTCGTTCGTCTTGATGGCCAGAGCGATGACCGCCGCCACCGGCGCGAAGGCGAGGAGGGCGGTGGCCGACACCAGGATGTCCAGCGCCCGCTTGACGTAGAAGGAAGCCCCCTCGAAGGTCGGGATCTTCACGTGGATGAGCGGCATCCCCTCGACCGGCCGGAGCGACATCCGCGGTCCTGCCACGTCGGCGAGCCGGCTCGAGATGACGAGCTCGGCAGCGGTGCCCTCCAGCGACCAGGAGAGGCGCTTCACATACGTGGGATCGCCCGCCGGCTGGCTCGCGACGACGATCGTGTCGCTTCCGTAGATCTCCGACGCACGGAGGACGGCGTCCTCGCCGTGCATCACCGGGTAGTCGACACCGTCGACGCTCACGCGCTCGCCGGTGCCCTCGAGGAGCGCGACCCCGACGACGAGGTAGCCGAGCTGGCCCGCGGGCCCGAGGGTGCGGATCGCGTACTCGACGTCATCCCGCGACCCGACGACGACGGTGCGCGAGGCGAACCTGCCCTCGGCACGCTGCGCGACGAGCCACCGCCGCCATGCCCATCGCGAGAGCAGGAGCGCGAGTGTCCCGAGGGGGAGAGCGGTGAACAGCTGCGC
>ENA-UOWK01000637-UOWK01000637.1-bioreactor-metagenome-genome-assembly--contig:-NODE-637-length-15753-cov-40.670022_pt1 | contig 15753 bp, 5 predicted proteins | sample MGYA00238157_ERZ761612 | MGnify/ENA primary metagenome ERZ761612 (study PRJEB28901, sample SAMN06268035) | bioreactor metagenome | isolation source: Joint BioEnergy Institute, California, USA | place... | reverse complement strand
GGATTCTATATAGTATTCGCGCGGGTGGGCGGGTGAGCGGTTCAGTTGGGTGAGCAGCTCGCTTGTGGGTTACATTAACTGACTAATCTTACTTTAATAATTATTTTTATTAATGGGATTTATTGATTTACACAATATCAAGATATATCACATGATTGGGTGACTGATGTGAGTAAAAATAGATAAACCAATAAGCTACATATAATCTGATTAAAAGAGGTGTTTAACAAGCAGACAGCAATATATATAGTTGGAAGATATTGTTTATCAATTTTAAATGATAAATTATATTGTTTTATATATTATCTTGTTTATTATATTGGCTACAGCCTCTTAATATTGGTTGCTTTGCATTATTAAAGCAAACATATAACCAGCAGGTTCAGGCCAGCATACAGCTTGACATTAATTATATTGATAAGCTAGACTTTCTGACTATATATTAATGTATACATATATAAATGCTATCTGTATCTAATATACAAAGTGGATTTGCTACTACTGATTTAGTATCTTATTAGTCAGATAGAATGCTATCATATCTTAGTATTTAATTGAAGACATTTATATTATTTAAGTTTTTCTTATAGCTCAGCTAGCTGAACTATAAAGATATTATATTCAACAGAATTTACAATATCAGATACAGCTAATTAAATGCCTAATTAATTATTATTCTTAGTCTATCAAGTCAAGCAATTAGTCAATTAGCAAAAAAATATAATATAAGGTTATTATGTTTCAGCAGCAGGTTCAGAAGCTTTATACAGCTAATTAATATTAATAAAAAATAAGAGAGATCTAGATTCTATATAGTAATTAAAGATATTCTAATAAATGCTAAAGACCAGAAATGTACTTAAAAAGCTGAACAGATACAGATAAGGATGGTTGAGCATTAGGATTCACAGCCTTTTTAAAAAATAAGCATCTCCACAATACAGTAACTGCAATATAATTGGCTATATTAGAATTAAATATCCTAGTATATAGCTTCAATTTTGGGTAGAGCTGTCAAATATCTAGTTTTTCAATATATTGGCATTGATGAGTGGGTTTGCTGTCCAGCTCAGTGTCCTGTCCGGCTTGGTGTCTGATTACATTAGCATACTTAGCTGAGTAAGAGAATAAAATTATAAAGATCTCTAATACATTTAATAATTTACTAATCTATATAAGAAGTTCTATATAATGCAAATAAATAAAAGACTATAAAGGCTGAGTTTAACAACTAATAACTAATAAGACTTAATTAAATTCTTATTCTGCTATCTCTAGGCAGAAAAGCACTAAATAGAAATAGATTAGTAAAGTAAGAACTAATGAATAGATTCTAAAACATAAATTCAAATAAATGATTACAAAATTATGTAGATCTTGGAAATTAACTTTAATTAAATATTTACTTTAATGATATAGCTAATAACAGCTAGGATTATCTTATAATAAATTATTAAATAAGGACTAATTTCTGTGCAATTAAATATTAATCTTATTTTTCTAAATAAGGGATTTAGTAATAAACAGTCTATAATGTAATCCACCACCGAGCTGCGCGGACCACCGAGCTGTGCAGTCCCCAAGAAAAAAATTCAACCACTAACACAACTGTAAATTTTGAAGCATTTTGCAACCAAATTTAATGAATTTGACTATATAAAGAAGGAGACTATTTACTAGGGCATTTAAGCCAATTATGGCCTGTTTGATTGCAATTACTGCATCTTGGTGGCCTTCAAGTCTGTGGTCTAGATGATTCCTGTAGTTGCTCCTTATGCTCTTGAGCTTTTTGCTGTCCTTCAGTACCTGTCAAGCTACCACCAGTTGCTATAAAGTATCTTGATGCCTCTTTTCTTTCTTTTTAGATGCTGATTTGCTGCACAAAGTTGATTAACTTCTTGCTGCAATAGGATAGCATTTTGCATAGTGATTTCAGCTTGTTTATAAATCATACAAAAATATAGCATTCTAGAACAAGATATTTACAACTAATAAAACTAGCTTTTAAATGAATGTGGTATGTACAGTCAAGATTATTATTAAATCTCATTATTTTATTAGCTGTGTTAGAGCTCTGCAGCTAGATAATTGCAAATAGATGACTATAATTAAGATAATTAATACAGCTAACTATACAATATTATAAATTTCTTAACTTGTTTATTAAAAAGAATTATCAGTTATCATAATAAGAAAGAGTAAAAAGCCTAAATATTAAAAAAAATATAAGCTATCACAGATAAAGTAACAATAAATATTGAGTGATAAATTAAAAATAGTTAAGAAATTTGTCAAGAAATTTCTTAAAATAGAATAAAATATTGTTATAATAATGATTACGCTAAAAAAATAAAATATCTAGAATAGCGATTAATTATTAATAACTGAATAATGCAATTGAAGATAATATAAATAAAAATAGAAAATAAGATCTTGTACAAACCACAAAAATTATAACAGTATTTAATATTAAATGAGAATACCTGTAATGTTTAGGTAAAGTTAGAAGATATTTGAAAAACAGTATTTCTTAACAGAATTAAATCTGTAAAATAAATTATCATATTTATGAAAGCATTATCTGCAAAATTTATAAGATATCTAATTCATCTATTTTTAGAATATATTAATAATTTTGTTGCAGTCTGCTTCAAGAATATTGTTGTATACTTAAAAGATGTTATCAAAGGTGATGAACATGTCTGAAAAATGATAAAAACTATAAGAATTATTTAAACATCAAGAAATATAAGTTTGACATAATCAAAATGAATTGTCTTAAGATGATTTACATATTAAACGGACTCAAAATCTTTTTAGAAAAAATAAGAATAAACTGAATATTATTAAAGATATGTTAGAGAAATGCAAATATGTAAAATCTTTAATCAATATAATAAAAAATAAAATGTTTGCATAAACAGCAGAATAATAATAAGCATCTAGAAACTTTAAAAAATATAATTTGAGAAGCACTGATTTTGAGCTATTTAATCTTGAAAAAATAAGTATAATTTAATTAGACATCCTCAAGTTTGTTATTAGATCAGTTCTAAAACAGATGATCAAAAAATATAAAATTAGTTATTTTTTACTCTCAACATTGAGGTAAAGCAAAATAAAATTATAATATACATGACAAAGAATTGTTTGCAATTATTTTTATAAAAGCATTTAAAAAGTGAAGACATTATCTGCAAGTAAAGCATGAGATAATTATAAAAAGCAATCATCACAATCTGAAGTACTTCACAATAATTTAAAAGTCGATTAAAAATTAATTTGTCACTAAGATATTAATAAGTCTATATAAAAGAGCTATCTATTTCAAAGTGTAGCATTTGACACTATTTTAAATTTTGAATTCCTAATTGTATTTTTAATCTCAAATGTACTGATAATGTTTTAAATAATAATAAATAAGATATTAATAGATTATAATAAGTATTTTATGCTGATCTAGCTAAATAATATTCTGACATTGTCTAAAATAATAAATATTATAATCATCTGAATAAGATGCTAGCCACTATCAAAAAAGTATTAATTATATATAATTTATTAAATATATTTTACAGTAAAGTCTAGAGTGTTATAAATATATTATAGAGAATAAAGTACCGAGACTCATTTCAGTAAAAATCAAGATAATTTATATCTGATCTTATCTTTAAGATACCTACGAGTTGCAGCAATTTTAGAACTAGCTATCTATTGTTATTATTATTCCATAAGAGAATTTATAAAAATAGCAGCATCACTAACATAATCTGACACTGAGCGGCCCAAGACACTAAGCAGCCCACTTATCAATACCAATATATTAAAAAATCTAGTTATCCAAACAGAACTACCTAAATTGAAGCTATCTACCCTAGATATTAGATTCATAGCTCTTAGAGAATCTAATTCTTGTATGTCTTACTATCCCACATGTGCTGCACTACAGTGATATCTTTTTTTAGACTCTGAATTCTGCTGCTCAGTCGCTCTTATCTGCATCTGCTTAGCTTCTTAAACATGTCTCTGGCCCTCAGCATCTGTTAGATCTCTTCAGCAGCAATATAGAATCTAACTGTCTCTTACTTTCTTTTCTAATATTAATTAGCTGCATAGAGCTCTTTTAACTTCTTTAAGAAGAATGACTATTTATTGTTAATGATATTCTTTTACTAATTGATTAATTATCAGGCTTGATAAGCTCTATAAATGACAATTAATCAGATGCTTTATTAGCTGTATCTGATGTTATAGATTCTTTATTAAATATGATATTTGTGTAGTCCAGCTAGCTGAGCTCTTACTATAAGAAAAAGTTGATATCTTCAATTAAATATCAAGATGATAGTACCTCATCTGGCCAATAAAATACTAAGCTAGTAGCAGCAAATCCACTTTGTATATTAAATATAAATAGTACTCACATATATATATATTCAATAAAAAGTCTAACTTATTAATATAATGTCAAGCTGTATGCTGGACTAAATCTGCTGGCTATATATTTACTTTAATGATGTAAAGCATCCAATATTAAGAGGCTGTAGTTAATATAATAAATAAGATAGTATATAAAGAGATATTTAATGCTTTTTATAAAATAATCAAACTCTATAATTATATAACTTTTATAATCATCTAGAATTAGTAGATAATATCTTCCAACCGTATATGCTGCTGTATGCTTATTAAACACCTCTTTTAATCAGATTATATATAGCTTATTATTGATCCGTCTATTTTTGCTCATATTTCCAACTATGTAATATATCTTGATATTATATATATTGACAGACCTTATTAGCAAGAATAATTATTAAAAATAGAGTAACAGGCCTAGATGACTAGACCAAGAAGGGTTGTTGGGTTTATCTTGAGAACAGAAAACAAGGGGGTGAGCAATATAATAGTAAGAACAAGCCTGTGTTACTAGCAATGTCTATATGCCAGGTTGCTATGTGAGTTGATCACAAGGGTCAGAATCTGTCTGAAAGGAGTGTCTTTATATGCATGCTGCTCATTCTGGATTCCTGGAGATCATAGAATGGGATCATAGGGTTGGACCATGGAATTGGATTGTAGATGATCCATTATATGACCTCCTTCCTAGTCTGTAACAAATATTTTTAAGTTTGACAATAATTTCTTGAAGTTCTTGCTTTTTTTATATTTAACCTATAATTTTATTAAAATATTTTATCAATCTCAGTCGCTTCAATTATTTTAAATTTTAGTTATATAATATTAATTTTATTCAGCTATTGCTAACTTTTTAAACAAATTTATTTTTAATTTTTTATTCTTGTATGATATGGTTCTCTTTTTTAATAATAACTTATATATGTGTAAAGAATTTTTAATTTTTTCAGTATGTATTTAAGACAGTAAATTACTCTCCTGTTATAAGTTTTAATAATTAATTGATTATTAAAACTCTTTCCTAGGTTAAAATTTTTATTTTTATAGTTATAATATTCTTAGTACAGTATTGTACTATTCTTTAAAGATATTATTTTAAATATTATGATTGAGGTACAACTTTCTAATTTTAATATTATCTTTTTTTATTTAAAGTTCTAGTTCTTTGTATATATATCTCTTTTTCATTCAGTTTTTTAATTTTAATTAATTCCGTTTTCTAAATCTTAAATTTATTATTCTGAATAAATCTCAGCCCGAATAAAGTTTTTAGATACTTCAGAATTAATTATTTTTCTTTAATCCATTCTTAGATTTGTATTAATAATACTAGTTGATAATCTTAGTTTTTTATAGAATTTATTTGATTTATAATAGGTCTGCTTAGAATTTGCTTAGAGTTTAGAACTAAATAATATCTTGTTTAGAACCAAATAACTATTATTGATAATTTATACCTATTTATAGTTTTTAAATAGTTCTTACCTAGTCAAGCCCTCAGGGCTTCAGTTGCATAGGTCTAGTATGCCAACTTCAATCCTTTACATATTCATGATTTTTTTGTGAACTCAAATAAGGATTAGATCATTGTTTTTGCATGAATAAGAGGATTAAAATGAGCCTATTTTTATTAGATTTCATAGAAAATTCATGAAATATAGAGACCTATATTTTAATATATAGCTTGAGAGGGAATCTGACTTTAAAATATATATATGTATATTTTAAGGTAGATATTACAATCTAGATATGATTCCTCATAACTTCACTAATTCTTTATAAAATCTAATAGAAATAAGCCCATTTTAATCTCTTTATTCATGCAAAATAATAGTCCAATTCTTATTTGGTTTCACAAAAAATCATGAATATATAAAGAATTGAAGTTAGCATACTAGATCTATACAATCAAAGCTCTGAGTCTCTAGACCTATATGACCAAACCCCTCAGAGGCTTCCAGATACTAGACTTATATGTTTAATAAAGAAGTACTGCCAGTAAGAGTATGCAGATAGTCTAATTATTTAGTGTTATGGTGGTTATAATATTATTGTACAATTTACTTATAGTACTTCTTCAGTAGTAAAATATAAAATATAGTATAATTAATAGTTAGAGCTAGCTTATAGAATTACTTTTCCTAACTCTATTAGTTAATAATATAAAATAATTCTATATAGTAGTGATCAAGCTTCCGATAAAAATAAAAAAGATTATTAACTGACACTCTTCATTATAATATTTTTTAATGACTTATTAGTCTCCTGAAGACACTTTATAAGTATATATATTAAAAATACTTAAATAAAATTCCTTGCAGTCAATGCACTGCCATATTTGAGCTTCTTTTTTATGCTGTGTCTGGCTGTTAGTGTCTTACTTAAGATTGTATATATAACACTATAATATATATCATTATATATAAATATAGCAAGAGATAGAATACTTAATTGTTCTATTAAAGTTATAATAACTGCAGATAATGCTTTAGAATCTAATTCTAATACTTAATTTAATTATTAATCTAAGAATAGAAAGCTGTAGATGATTCGAATATACTTTATATAATAATAAACACTAGATCAGAAATTGCTTATAAAAAGACTTTGTCAGTTGCTAACATAATCCACAACCAAGTGATGCATACAACTGAGCAACACAGTTTCACTGCACTCACCATGTTTTTTGAAGCTTTTCAGCCATCAACACCATTAAATTAGACTATCTTGTAGTTGAATATATAGCTATTTACTAGGGCAATTCCTTATAGTATGTCCAACAATCCTGCAGCCACTGCAGTGTGCTGGAGCTTGCTGGTGAGGCCTAGGTGTAGGCTCATCAACATGCTTATTAAGCTGCATATTAAGCTGCTGAACACAATTTTTGACCTTCCTATATAAATAAAACAAGATCATTATCTAGAATAGTATGCCTTTTTGTCTTCTTTTTTATTTCTGCTTGTTCTTAGTCTATAGAACTTTTATTTCTTGTTAAAGAAAAAGGTTCATATTTATTGTCATCTATACAATCTTTTCAAGATATTAAATATAAGATATTAGACTACTAAAGAGCTTTTTTATATTAAGGCTTTTCTGTAAGCTGCAAACCTTGCAATCTAGCTGGTAAGAATTCTGAGATGTTTAAAAAGCAGAGAAGATTGAGTCTTCAACAAGAGATAATATTAATATACAAAGTTAAAAGATAATCTTTTCAAGAACTTAATCTTTATTAAGTGGCTTAAGATCAGTTTCTGTAAAGCTATTGCATATATTCTCCCTAGTAAATACCTTTTCACAAGCAGGTGGATAGAGAGATAAGAAATCTTTTTTGTCAATATAATTATTATTAGCAGCTATTATTCCCTCAACCAATTTCTTATATGCATGTTTAAGCAGGCCAAAAACACCAACATCCAGTAGTTATAGAAGGTGAGAGATATGAGAAGGCATATAAAAATAGATAATTATATTCTTCTTATAGAAAATATCAAATTCTGCAGTCTGATAGCTAGAATAATTGTTAAGAATAAGCAACCACTTTACACCAGTTAAATAATATTTAGAATGTGGTTTAAACATCTCTTTTAGTCAGCAAAGGCCTATTTTATCTGTTGTTCAGTTATTCTGACTTCTCACAAGAGCATAGCTCTTATTAAAAAGAGCAGATTCTTAAAACTAAGTAGCTTATTAAGATCTTGCTTTTAAGATAATTTATAAGAGTATATAGATCTCTCTTGAGCTTATATATTCAATGATTGTGACCCATTTATAATTCTTCTGAATAATTCTCTGAGGTCTTTCACTATGCTCCACTGCAGTAATAATCTTAGAGGTGAAACAGAGTCTTATTGCAAAGCTAGTTTTGTTAAAATTCCAGATATTATAGATATCATGTTCCTGAATAGCTTCTTATATAGTTTTAAACCACTATTTTATAATATTTGGATCCTCCTGCTTTGCACATTGATATGATATGTGTTAGTTATATTGTGTATATAGTGCTGGGTGGTGCTTGATAAAGTTATATGCTCAGTTGATGCCAATAAATGTAATAGAATCTTGTATCTGTTTGCAAAGTAAAATCTGTGCCATTCTATATAGAAACTCTAACTGAATTAAAAAGCCTTATTTATCTGTATCTAGCAGTTGCTTGGTAAGGACTTTCTCTTCAATAACTGTTAATTTATAGCTATTGATGTGTATTTCTGAGTACAGTTTTCTTCTTTTAAGCTATTTGTGAAGGATAGCTTCTGACACCCCAAATATATCAATAGCTTTTCTTTTTGATTGAATTTTTTGATTTCTAATAGCTGAAACAGCTATTTGTATTTGATTTTCTTAAGAAAGAGGTATTTTGCATGATAGAAATAGAAAAAAGATGTATTGAAGAATATTGATAGTAGAATGTTTTGAGGGGGTGGTGAAACTGTATCACTTGATTGTATGTGTTGCTTGGTTGTGGATTACATTAATTATATTTTTAAGAATCTGTATTAATTGATATATTGTAAGTGCAGTAAGTTTTGAAATTAATATTTTCAATATATAAACAGCAAACTTGGTGAACAGATCTATAATAACAAAAATAATATTATATTTCTTTTTTAACTACTTTTAACTGTGGTAACTCTATTGTAAAGTTTGTATTTAATTAAATATTTACTTAAATATGTTGCTTAAGACAAATAGTGATTTAATCTCTACATAGCTTATATTTATATTTCCTTAACAGATATTATATATCTTAATATACTTCTTAATATTTAATACTGTATTATACTAAAAATACCCCTGCTGAATAGCTTTTAGAATTTTTTTGTTAAAGTATCTCCATTAGATTGTTATAATTTATTTTTAAAATCTCTATAATTGTTATAAGACCTTACAGCATATAGATATATTTGTAATATTTAAGAAAATTCTTTTTATTTTTTATTTTTATGTTTATACGCTTTTCATCTAAATTAAATATCTTGATAGCTTCTTTATAAAGTGACAGAGATCAGAACAGATCTTAATTATTAAATATATAAGTAAGCTTACTTTAGCTTAATATTTTTTAAAACTTAGTTCTGTGATATAGTCAGCAAAGGCCTTTATAGTTTTATGATATAAATATTGTAGTAATCTTACTAGTGTAACGACAGGCCTAGATAACTAGACCTAAAGGGGTTGTTGGTTTATCTTGAAGACAAGAAACAAGGGGGTGAGCAATATAATAGCAAGAATAGACCTATGTTACTAGCAAAACCTATATACTGGGTTGCTGCGTGAGCTGACCACAGGGGTCAGAATCTGCCTGAAAAGAGTGTCATTATATACATGCTTGTCTGTCTGGATCAATGAGTTGTTTGAATCATTCTAGATATTGGATCATTCTGGGTGTTGGATCATAGACCTTGATGGATCAAAATGGCAGATTTGATTCATTGTCATATGATCTCTGTATGTCATACCCCTCCTTTATGCCAATTCCGGCTATAACATATAGAGTCTAAATTAAAGATTTAATAACTTGCTTTATATCTTGCTTTATAAGAGCTTATTAACTGAGATATATTTAAATATTCTGCTTTAAAGTCTTATTGAATCTTTATATTTAGATAATATGATGATGCTCTTGTATTAGTGATTTATAAGTTTAATCTTAGTTTTATCTGCCTTAGAATTGAGATTGTAAGAATATTATTATTTATATAAATTATTAGAATGACTAGTAATTTTTGCGGGTTAAGGTGAGTGGGAGAGGGGGGCTAACCTGCTCTATGCAAGTTTGGGGCAGGTTGAATGCCCTGGCAACCCAACCTATTCCCTGCATGGGTCACCCACATAACCCAACTCTTGGCGCCAAGATGCCAATTATTTCTACCATACATTAGATGCAAGTTAGATCATTATCTATTTAGGATTAGTGTTATATAAATAGATAATAAGCTAACTCAAGTTTAGATATAGTTTTTACTGCAGATTGAATACAGATTATGTTTTTTTTCAACTTGCACCTGCTGCAGGTTGTTAAATCCTTAACTCAACTCATCCCACATGTGGTGAGTTGAGGGTTGGGTTGAGTTTTGAGGGGTGGGTTATCAAGTCTAAGAATGACTTTATAAAAAGAGATATTTATTAATAAGTTGCTAACTTAAATTTTAGTTATTTTAGTTCTTTAGAGCTTTTTAGATTGTACATAAGCAAATTGCTTTAGTTTATTTATATATTATCTTTAGAACTTTGCAGACTTATTTAGTTCTGTCTTCAAAATCTTTTAAACCACTGAGCTGCACAGCCACCACCTTGGCCACCCCCTATTATCAGATTTATTGCAATTTACCAACACACTGTGTCATGGCTGATATATCAAAAGAAGGGTGTATGCAATTAGCACTTGAAGCCTATAAGAAAAGTCTTTTTTCATTAAAAACTGCAGCTGCTAAAGCTTTTGATGTGCCTCCAAGGATCTTTATCACATGTGTTAATGAGACTACTGCTTGCAAAAATTTAACTACAAATTATTGCAAATTAATAGATACTGAAGAATCTACACTTTTAGCATGAATTCTTGATATGGACCAATATGGTTTATCTCCACAAATATCAACAGTATGCTATCTAGTGCAATTATTGCTTTTTGTGCAGTTATCTTCATCTCAAGAAGCTTTTATTGGGGAGAACTAGATAAACTGGTTTATCAAAACCTATAAAGAACTTTGCTCTAAATACAGCCAAAAGTACAATTATCAGCAAGCTAAATGCAAAGATCCAGAGCTTATTAAGGGCTGGTTTACACAGTTTTATAATGCTATTCAGAAGTATGGGATCCTTGAGCAAGATATCTATAATATGGATGAGACTGGCTTTCAATGTAACGACAGGCCTAGATAACTAGACCTAAAGGGGTCGTTGGTTTATCTTGAAGACAAGAAACAAGGGGGTGAGCAATATAAGAGCAAGAATAGACCTGTGTTACTAGCAATGCCTATATGACAGGTTGCTATGTGAGTTGACCACAGGGGTCGGAATCTGTCTGAAAGGAGTGTTTTTATATACATGCTGTCTTCCTGGGTTCCTGGATCATAGAAAGGGATCATGGGGTTAGATTGTAGAATTGAATTATAGAATTGGATCATGGAAATAAATTATAGACAATCCATCACATGACCTCCTTTCTAGTCTATAACACTTAATTCATCATTTGTCCAGCTATTCTCACTGGTGCTGATTTGGTAATCCTTTGGGACAACCTTATACCATTAGGATTGATGGTTCTTTGTGTGATGGCGTGGCAGACAAGTAGGCGGTGGGAGATACTGCTGGGACTACTTGACTATATTAACCACCTCACAATGCCATAATTTCTCTCTTTTTCTTCTCCATGCTTTTGATTCTGTATGACAAGCTACCATAGGTTCAGCTAATAATACTATGACTGGGCGCCGTCACAATATCCAGTTAAAAACACCAACACCACCTTCTACAGCACATAGCAATCAATCTTTTAATGGCCCAGGCAAAACTCCAGCTAATATATATCAACTGGACCAGCAAAAGAAGCAAATTCAACATCTACAAAGTCAGCAAACAGTGTCTCCTTCCACACTAGAACAGGCAGTTGATAAGGTGATTAAAAATACAGAGACTATTCTTTAATAGTCTTTAAATTCTTATATTGAGTCTGTTAATAATTATATTTGCAGTTATATTTAGATTGAAGCTCTTTATGACAATTAATAAATCTAATGTAATTGATCACCGAGCAAAAGACCCGCCAACACCATTATTATTAGATATCTAATTATCTCACCACACCACCACTAAATTGAAGCTATTTACATGTAAAATAATTGCCTATTTACTAGGGCAGCTGACCCTAGTATGACCTTGAATATTGCAGTTGCTGCACCGCGGTGGTGCACGTCTTCTAGGCTGCATATCAGCTTGGTCAGCTGCCTCTGCCTGCAATTCTGCAGCTTGCTGAGCAAGCTGCTGGCCTTCTTCAGCAGTTAAAATCCCCCCAGTAGCAATATAGGATCTAGCTGTCTCTTGCTTGTGTTTTTGATGTTAATTGGCCACACATAGCTGCTTGATTTCATGCTCTAAAAGCACTGCATTATTCATTGTGATTTGGCAGCTCTTGACCACTTAATCAACTGCTTGACTAATTGGATTGGGAGGTCTCTGCATATGCTGCTGCTAAAAATATTTGATTAGCTCTGACTGCTTCTTAAGCTCTCTAGCATTCTTTGGTGTCTCAGCAGTCCAGCTAGATAATTGATTGCTATAGAATGTGCCTGGTGGTGTAGATGTTTTTAATTAAATATAAAGCTGATCAAGTACCTGCTCTGGCTTATATGGAACCAGGCCTGATGCAGCAAATCCACTGCATATATTAGATGCAGTCAGAGCTCGCGGGCGTACTTGCTGGTAGATAGTGATGAAATCCTCCTTGTCAATATGATTGATGCCATGCTGCATATAGATCTGGGTTTGCTGCCCATATGCATGTTTTAATGGCCCAAAGCAGGCAACATCAAGTGGTTGTAATAGATGTGAAGAATGTGGTGGTAAATATAGAGGAATGATCATGTTCTCAGTACAGAATTGATCAAATTCAGCAGATGTATGGCTGCTATAACCATCAAGAATTAGCAGGCAATATCTGCCTGCTGTACAAGCTTTGATATGCTTATCAAAGACATTTCTTAGCTAAAGCATCTCTAGCTTATTAGTAGTCCATCTATTATTGCTAGTCCCAATTGCTCAGCCCTTTAGTAGATCTGGATACCAATTAGATTGGTGATTCTTGCCAGCAAAGATAATTATTGAGGATAGGGCTCAGCCAACTGCATTAATTGCCTTAATTATAATTATTTATTCTTAATCTTCTGGTTGTATTGCTTTAGGCCAGCCTCTAGATTCAGAGCCAGTAACAATTTTTGCTGTTGATATCATGCTCATTAAAAAGCTAGTTTCATTAAAGTTAATGTAAGCGGACAGCGAGCGGTCCGGGACAGCAAGCGGTCCGGCTCCTCGAAAAATCAACACACTAAATATTGAAGCTTTAATTGCAACAAAATTTGATCTATTTAACTATATACAGAAAGCCCCCTATATACTAGAGCATTTAAGCTGATTATAACCTGTTTTATTACAATTACTACATCTTGGATCTCTACATGGTGGCCTAGATAATAATGTTTGTGCCTGTGCCTGCTTCTGTTGATTATGTTCCTTATTAAGTTGCTGTTCTTTCATGCCTGTCAAACTTCCACTGGTTTGAATAAAGCATCTCATTATCTCTTTTTTGATGTTGATTTGAAGCACAAAGCTGATTGACTTCTTGTTGTAATAGGATGATGTTCTGCATTGTGACCTCCATGCTTTTAATCACCTTATCCACTACCTGATCTACTATTAACAGAGATATTTGATTTTTTTTTGATTTCAGAAATGTTGAATTTGCTTTTTTTGTTGATCCAGTTGATGCATATTAGCTGGTGTTTTTCTTGAATTAAAAGACTGGTTGCTATGTCCTGTTGACAGCAGTGTTGGTGTTTTCAGTTTAATATAAAGTTTTGAAAGCACTCTATTAGGCAATAGTGGAACCAGGCCAGTTGCAGCAAATCTGTTTTGAATATTTGATGCTGATAAAGCCTGTTGATGGACTGTAGAATAGATATATAGAAAATCTTTCTTGCTAATAGCATGAACATTATTCTTTATCATCTCTGCGATCTTCTAACCATACAGACATTTTAATGGTAAGAAACAGCTCACATCCAATAGTTGAAGCAGATGCAAAGAATGTGGTGGTATATATAAAGGAATAATCTTCCTTTCTGTATAGAATTTATCAAATTCTGTGGTGGTGTAACTGCTGAGATTATCCAGAATTAGAAGACAATATCTGCCAACAGTACAAGAAGCTGTATGCTTTTCAAACACCTCTTAAAGTCAATCAAGACCTAATGCATTATTTGTCCAGTCATTATCACTAACACTGACTTGCTAATTGTTTGGAACAGCTTTATATCACTGAGATTGGTGATTCTTTGCTGCAAGAATAATCTTTAGATCCTCATATTTGGCATGCTGATGATTATATTTTAGCAAATATTGTGCCTTTAGCTCTTTATAATAATTAATAAAGTTATAAACTCAGTTCTTGTCAACACAGTATTAAGTATCTGGCAGATTGTGTTCAGAAAGAAGAATATTAGCTATATCTTATACAGAGGCTGACTGAGGAGCTGCTCCATATCTATTTAAAGATAATATTTATTGTAGAAATATATTCTCTTCAGTAATTATTAATTATACTTATTGGCATATTATTTCTCAGTTCTTGCAACACAGCTGTGAAATCAGTTATATAAAGTAATAAAAAACATCATAAAGATATACTGCTTCCTAAATATAAGAAATTTATTCATTTTTTTAAATTAGATATTGTCAATAAGATTCTCTCCTCTTGCTCAACTAATTTTGCAAATTTATACATGTTTTTGATGGCATTGTGACACATTGAAATTCATTAATTTCTGTATAGAAGACGCGTAATCTAACTTATATAAAACTAATCTAGTAGTTGCAAATTTATTGCAGATATTAGTGTCAAGATGTATACTTTTCTCAATTCTCTGCTCATATGAGATGCCTTCTTTAAAGATAAAAACAATCCAATATCAAGTTGATTACATAATCAAATAATCATATTCTAAATATAGAACTAATCAAATTCAGATATAATATAACTTTGTAGTTATCAAAAAATTAATAATTGATATTTGCCAATTGTATAGATATATTTATAAAACATCTCTATTTAAAATAAGTTAAATTAATTATTTGTTCAGCTATTCTTACTGATATTAATCATCTAGTTAGATATATCTTTATATTATAAAGCTTGATGCATCTTTCATACTATATTATTGAATAACATCTTGTATATATTAAAATCATTTATATATAATCTTTAAATCTTTGAGTTTATTAATAATTAATTATATTTGCAGTTATATTTTGATTGAAGCTTCTTATAACAATTAATAAAGTTTTGGACCCAGTACTTTTCAAAGTAGTTAATATTGATTTTGACTATTTAGCTAATAATACATTTGCCATTTACTATACAGTAGTAGCCTGCAATAATAAATTATATTAATTCATAGATAATATTTATTTCACAGGAACAGATTCTTAAGTAGAGATAAGCTTTTGATTAACATAATCCACAACCAAGTGACACATACAACTGAGCAATGCAGTTTCACCGCACTCATCATGTTTTTTGAAGCTTTTCAGCCATCAACACCATTAAATTAGACTATCTTGTAG
>ENA-UOWK01000636-UOWK01000636.1-bioreactor-metagenome-genome-assembly--contig:-NODE-636-length-15765-cov-30.704010_pt1 | contig 15765 bp, 15 predicted proteins | sample MGYA00238157_ERZ761612 | MGnify/ENA primary metagenome ERZ761612 (study PRJEB28901, sample SAMN06268035) | bioreactor metagenome | isolation source: Joint BioEnergy Institute, California, USA... | reverse complement strand
GAAATTAGAATATTTAATCCCCCTCAATCCCCCTTTTTCAAAGGGGGAAGCAACACAACAGGAGATTAAAAGCTTTTTATAGGGTATGCCCCAACGCCTCGCCCATCAATACAGTTGAATTGGCTTTAAACTTCTCATCCCATTGCATCTTGTTTTCTTCAAACAGAATAACAGCGGTTGAACCTAGGTAGAAACGGCCCAGCTCGTCACCTTTTTCTAAGAAAAGATTATGTTGATTCAGCTCGATACGGCCAGAGGGTTTTACTTTGCCAGTCGCCACTGTTTCAATGCCCGCGACAATCATCGCGCCAACTAGAACCACTGCCATACGACCAAGTTCGGTATCAAACAGACATACCATACGTTCATTACGGGCAAACAGGCCCGGAATATTTTCGGCCGTGGTCTGGTTGACCGAGAACAGTTCACCCGGCACATATAAGGTTTCTGTTAGAGTTCCGGCGAATGGCATATGAACACGGTGATAGTCACGTGGTGACAGATACACCGTCGCAAACTCACCATTCTTGAATGGTTCTGCTAGTTGCGGATCAGCAATCAGGTTTTCAACCGTAAACTTCTGGCCTTTGGCCTGAAACACATCGCCATTTTCAATTTTACCCAGTTGGGAAATCGCGCCATCTGCCGGAGATACGATCGCAGTTGAATCAGCATCGACCGCACGCACTCCAGTTCTTAATCCACGGGTAAAGAAATCATTAAATGATTTGAATTTCAGGGCATTGGTTTGCTCAGCAATCGACATATCAATCCCGTATTTGGTCTTGAATGCTGCGATCACGGCTGTTTTTACAATCGGATTTTCGCTGGCTGCAATTTTTCCCACCACACGGGACAGGCGATGCTGTGGCACCACTTTTTGGGCCTGGATAAACAGTTGTTGTTTTAGACGCGATGTGATGCTCAAGATGGCACCTCTCCTGTAGCGATTGGACTATCGAGGCGGTTGCCCCATTCACTCCACGCACCATCATAGGCTCGAATATTCCAGCCGAATAAGCGACCCAGAATATAAGCCAGACCTGAACGGTGATGGGACTGACAATACACCACAACCGGCTGATCCAGATCAAATCCCAGTTGTTCCAGACGCTGCTGAGTACGTGGTAAAGGATGTAATTTTAAATGATTTTGCCGGTTAAGGGCAGTACTCCACTCAAAATGACGTGCGCCCGGGATGTGACCACCGCGTCGCGCAGCCAGACGCAGGCCAGTGTATTCATCTTCTGTACGACAATCCCATACCTGAATTTTTTCATTTTCAATGAGTTGTTTTAATTCATCATAATCAATCTGAAACTCAGCCTTTCTTTCAAGATTGACTGGAACCAGATGATCGACAGGTATAAACGTTTCCTGATCTGATGAAGTCGGTAGTCCCGCACCCAGCCAGGCATGAATGCCGCCATTGAGTAAACTGGTATTTTCAAAGCCCATGCAATGCAGGTTCCAGAGCAGACGCCCTGCCCACGCACCGCCTTCATCATCATAAGCTACGACATGATGTTCAGGAGAAATATTCAGGTAACGAATTAAAGCTTCCAGCCCTTCTGCATCCGGTAACAGGCCCATGGCTGTTTCTTCCTGACGAACCAGCAGCTTGGGTTGCAGATGTAAGGCATGTGGAATATGCAATTGTTCATAAACCGACGCCCGGCTTAAATCAACAATTCGAAGTTTTTCATTTCCCAAATGTGGAACCAAATCTTCTGCTTCAATCAGCAGACCAAAGTCAAAGGCGGAAGCTGTCATCTTAGTAGTTGTCATTGCGGTCAAATCCTTTTGATCTTAGCACAGCTCATTTTTTCAATTATGTTGTTTTTATCTAGATCCTTAGCATAATTTTAGCTAAAGCTGATTTAAGAAAGACCATCATCCAAGAAAAAACCGCCTCATGATTGAAGCGGTTTTTTGAATAAAGCAGATATATTTAGGCAGGTTCTGAGATATTGAACACCTGACGCAAATATGCCAGGAAAGTATCATTATCCGTCATGGTTTTTCCTGGGCTATCGGAGATTTTCGCTACCGACTGACGGTTGCATTCCACCAGTTTCAATACGATATTTAGCGGCGTCTGCCCCATGTCATTGGTCAGATTGGTGCCGATCCCGAAGCTGACCTGAAAGCGGTCTTTAAAGTATTGATGCAATTTCCAGGCTTTTTCCAGATTCAGGCCATCACTAAAAGTCAGCATTTTGGTTTTGCTGTCAATTTTCAGCTTTTTATAGTGAGCATAAGCCTTGTCACCCCATTCATAGGGATCGCCACTATCATGACGCAAGCCGTCAAACAGTTTGGCAAAGTACAGGTCAAAGTCACGCAGGAAAGCATCCATACCGACTACATCGGTCAAGGCAATTCCAAGGTCACCACGGTATTCCTGTACCCAGGTTTCCAGGGCGGCTTTCTGGAAATTACGCAAACGCACATCCAACGCCTGAAAGGCTTGCAGAAATTCATGCGCCATCGTCCCGATCGGGGTAATACCCAATTCTTTGGCTAAGTACACATTACTGGTCCCACGGAACACGTGCGGTGCAGCTTTATTAAATTCTTCGACGACATGCTTTTGCCAGTCAAAACTATAACGACGGCGGGTACCAAAGTCCGAGACCAGGAATGGTGGATCATTCGGGTTCTGCGCGGCATCATACTGTTTTAAAAGTTCAATTTTAGCTTTTAAACGGCGTTCACCTTCGGCTAGCACTTCAGGTGTACGAATGCGGCTGAAATACAGTTCATTCACAATGGCCAGTACAAAGATTTCAAACATCATTGCCTGAACCATGGGGCCTTCAATAGTAATATCCAGGCGGCCTTCATTGTCGATGGTGGCCTTAATAAAACGGCGTTTGAGCTGGAATAGTTCCAGATAATCCACAAAATCGCTTTTGATAAAACGCAGGCTGCGTAAATATTGTAATTCGTCTTCTTTAAATTTGAGCTGACACAGCAAATCCAGTTGATGATTCAAATCATCCAGAATATCCGTCAGCGGATATTCCGTGTCTTCCAGGTTGCGACAACGGAAATGATAGACACTATGCGTTTGCGGAAACTTGTGTAATACCACTTGTAGCATGGTGAATTTATACAAGTCAGTATCTAACAAAGAGTGGATAATTGGAGCCATAACTAAGGGAAATATCGCTGTGCTTATCCCGCATTAAAGCATAAAAGTTTAGGCAATATTGCAGGATTTACGTACAGCTAGCTGAATTATCGACAAAAGTTCAAGAAAATAAACTGCTTCCCACACAGTTATTTGACTGCTTTCAGCCCGTTTTCCTGTTCCTTGATAATTTTTTGTAGCTGCTTTTCCTGACCGATCACCTTGGCAAATTCAGCTGTGGTTTTTTGCCCGGTTTTCTTGGCTTGGGCATCACAGTCGACCTGACGCAGCTGTTTGGCAATGGCAAATTCCATTTTAAACAAGGCACCCATCAAGGCTGTATTGCCACGGTTGTCCCGGGCGCAGCGGTCTGCCCCTTTGGCCAGTAAGGTGGTCACAATATCCTGATGGCCATAATAGGTCGCCATCATCAACGGGGTATAACCATCTTGATTGCGTACATCGACTGGAAAGCCGTGTTTTAAAAATTCATTGATCACTTCGCTATTGCCGATTTTAGCGGCAGCAAAAAACAGATCGATCAATTCCTGTTGTGAGGTCATCTGAACGCTTGCCGCAGTTTTTGCAGGGGAGACATTCTTCACTTCAGCAGCAGTTGCGAATGCGGAGCTAAAGGCAAGAATACTGGCTAAAAATGCGTGTGGTAAAACTTTCATGATGAACTCCAACAGAAATCGAAAGGAAAATTTAAGTCTTGAAAGACTCAATTGACCTGAGATGGAATAAAAAACGGAGTGCCTGTAAAACTCCCCCTAGGGTGCAGGAAAGGTTTGGAGTATTACAGGACTTTTTGGAGGTGATGCGCTATGCCCTAGTCACCAGTTCCTCAAGACCAATCGGGATTAGTCTTTTAATTTTGCAGCTTTGGCTTTAACGATGGCGATGTCACCATTTACAGCTTTAGTCATGCGCATACCGTAGTCCGCATCTGCCTTATAGAAGTAAGACAACATGATGTGCTTGGTTTCTGAATCTTTAACATTGCCCAGATCAGCCGCCAGGTTCATGATCAGGTCATCTTTCTCTTTGGCAGTATATGAACGGTACAAGTCACCTGCTTGCTTGAAGTTTTGCTCTTTAGTACCGATCTGTTGCACATGACCAGTCAATGGCGTTTCAACTGCACGCGCTTTTTCAGTCGCCGGTTTTGGCTCTTTACGGCTTGGCTCGTAGTTCACATCAGAGTCACGTTCAGACACATTCATGTGACCTTCCTGGTTATTGTTGTTCACATTCACCACAGGACGGTTTACCGGAATTTGCTGATGGTTCGCACCTAGACGATACATTTGTGTATCTGAATAAGAGAAGATACGGCCTTGAAGCAAACGGTCTTCAGATGGTTCGATACCTGGGACCAGATTACCTGGTGCAAATGCAGCCTGTTCAGTTTCATTGAAGAAGTTCTTCGGCATACGGTTGAGTGTCAATGTACCGACTTTCACTTCTGGAACCAGTTTGGTTGGCCAGATTTTGGTTGGGTCTAGCGGATCGAAATCAAAGCTGTTCAGATCTTTAGGATCAAGCACCTGAATATACAGATCCCATTTCGGGAAATTACCTGCATAGATGTTGTTATAAAGATCATTGGTCAAGTGATTGAAATCTTTACCTTGTTGCGCAGCCGCTTCTTTGACATTTAAGCCCTTCACGCCCTGTTTAGAGCGGAAGTTGAATTTCACGTACTTGTATTCGCCTTTGTCGTTATACAGTTTGTAGGCATGTACACCGAAACCGTCCTGTTCGCGGTAGCTGGTTGGGACACCTTGCTTGCCATAAACATAAGTCAGCATGTTGGTTGCCCAAGGCTGGCTAGACAGGAAGTCAAACACACGGTTGGCATCTTGTACGTTGGTGACCGGGCTTGGTTTCATCGCGTGGATGAAGTCCGGGAATTTGATCGCATCACGGATAAAGAAGACTGGCGTCTGGTTACCGACCAAGTCCCAGTTACCTTCCTGGGTATAGAATTTGATGGCGAAACCGTGCGGGTCACGTAGGGTCTCTGGTGAACCTTTACCATGAATGACGGTAGACATGCGCACAAAAACTGGAGTTTTGGTACCGGCCTTGAATAAAGAAGCAATTGTTAAATCAGACAGATCTTTCGTCGTAACGAATTCACCATAAGCACCCGTACCACGTGCGTGTACGACACGTTCAGGAATGCGCTCACGGCCAAAACGTTGCAGTTTTTGAACCAGTTGTACATCCTGCAGCAAAGTTGGACCTTGTGGACCCGCAGTGATCGAGTTCTGGTTATCACCGACTGGTGCCCCGTTATCTTTGGTTAATGGTGCAGCTTGTGCAGCTGTCACCGTTGCAAGCATTGCAACAAGTAATGAACGCTTAAACATTTCTAAATCTCTCAATTTAATACCTTTCCTGCATGCAGCTAAGATACTTGAGAGCAAAAAATAGATAAAACAGATAATTTTTATGATTATGATCGTGTTTTTAGATAGTTTAAAATATTATCAATGATAATCAATAAATTAAGCCCATTTTTTAGACATTAACTTAATAATAGATGAGTCTGATCTTGCTACAATGGCGGCAATTTTAAATCTGACTGAAATTGATTATGCGTGCATTATTACAAAGGGTACTCGAAGCCAAAGTTGTGGTCGATGGTGAAACCACCGGAGAAATTGGCAAAGGTATTCTGGTTTTTCTGGGCTTCGGTAAAGAAGATAATCTGGAAAAAGGCAAAAAACTGATTGATAAGATATTGAAATACCGTTTCTTTGATGATGAGCAGGGCAAGATGGGCTGGAATGTCAGTCAGGCCGGTGGCGGTTTACTGCTAGTGTCCCAATTTACCTTGATGGCGCAAACTCAAAAAGGCTTACGTCCGGATTTTGGTCCCGCCATGCCGCCAAGCGATGCCAAGGTCTTGTATGAACAGCTGGTTGAATATGCGCAGAGCCAGTTCGAAAATGTACAAACCGGTATTTTTGCGGCCGATATGAAAGTGCATCTGGTCAATGATGGGCCGGTAACGTTTAATCTGGAAGTTGAATAAACTGTCATTGTTCCAGAATGAAAAAAGCCCTCTAAATGAGGGCTTTTTTATGATAATCCTTCCCTAGCCCCTCCTTTAATTAAAGCAGGGGGATTAGGAGTTATTTACCAGTTTTCTCTTTAATAAACTGGCGTGCCATTTTCACTTTTTCTTTGACCGGTTTTGGCAGTTTAGGCGGAATCATTTTCGCAACCTGGTTAAACCAGACCAGCAGACCAAAATCACCTTCCATTTTAATCGTGCCACTTTGCATACCGGTCATGAATGCAGTCGGATCACCTTTGAGCAACGTTTTTACGCCCTGTTCACTGTCAGCAAATTGCAGTACAAAATCAGCTTTTTCTGCATCACCTGAAACGGTATCGATATGACCATTATTCACAACGATCTGACGTGCCATTCCTTCATCTGTTCCGATCTGGATACGGAACTGGCGTTCATGTACCAATTCAATAAATTTCGGGCTGGTACGTGCTAACTGCTTCATACGTAATGCAAGACCTGCGACCAGCAAATCAAGTGGATCGGTACTGAGGTCAACCAGAGGAAGTTTGAGCACAGGAATGGAGGACAGTTTCATGGAATTATGCCTATTCTAATTGTACGAAAATTGACAAATATCCTAGCATAGATCAAAGCCAGGCAGATGCAGGACTTTGTATCATATTTCTAAACGAAAAATGCACCCGCAGGTGCATTATTTCGCTGATATTAGAGAACTTAACGGCTAGATAGCTGCTGCTGGTCATCTTCATACACTGGTGTATGTTCGATATAACGGCGTTTAGCCAAAGCACGCTCTGCACGTCGATCTTCACGCAATAACAGTAAGGTCACTACGACCATCACGGCCGTTAAAGCTGTCAGATAGCTATATGTCATCGGGAGCTCAAACAAGGCTTGAGTACCTACTCGAATCACTTCGATCAGGCCCCAGGCTAGCATTCCCGCAGCCATAAAACTTAACCAGCGACGATAAGGCGAGAAGAAAACAGCAAGCACAGCCGCGGCGACTAAACTAAAGCCTACGAGAGTTGCTAGATTCGCTGTTACCATATAAACCCCTCCATCCAAAAGGATAGTGTGTATGCTTGATATTGCAACCGTCCTACCTATTGAATTTCGTTAAATCAATAAAATGGAATGTGTTGATTTGTATCTCTATGCATGCATTATGCTGAGTTTTTTGCATAAAAAAAGTCCTGTTTTCTCCCCTTACGACATACTCTGTCGCGATATTATTTTGTCATTACATTTTTTATTTTCACAGTATTTGTGGATCAATTGCTGCGTCGATGTTGGCGTGTCATTACAAAATCATATGCCCTTTCATCGACTTAAAAAAAATATTTTCCGTTTAAGATGATCGGGGTATTTATAGACAAGCTGCGCCGTCCCTCGATAAAAGTTAAGCTAAAAATATAAAAAAACGCGACCCTAAGGCCGCGTTGGATTTCACCGAAAAGCTATGTGTTACGCGCGGCTCAGATCTTTATCATGTACACCGAGCAGGTAGAGCACACCATCCAGACCCACGCTGGAAATGGCCTGATTGGCATTCTGACGAACCAAAGGCTTGGCACGGAAAGCCACACCTAGGCCCGCAATTGAAAGCATTGGCAGGTCGTTGGCACCATCACCTACAGCAATGGTCTGTTCCAGAGAAATTCCCATGTTGTCGGCAATTTCACGGAGCAATAAAGCCTTGCGTGCGCCATCCACAATATGACCTTTGACTTCGCCTGTCACCACGCCATCCTGCACATCCAGAACGTTGGCATGAACTTCATCAATTCCCAGTTTGGCTTGCAGATATTCTGCAAAATACTGGAATCCACCAGACAGAATTGCGGTACGGTAGCCCAGTGCTTTCAGGGTTGAAATCAGGCGTTCTGCACCTTCAGTCACGGTCAGACGCTCAGCAATTTTTGGCAATACCGATGCATCCATGCCTTTTAATAAAGCAACACGGGCACGGAAACTTTGCTGGAAGTCCAGCTCGCCCTGCATCGCGCGTTCAGTGATTTCAGAGACTTGGATACCGACACCAGCTTCGATCGCCAGCTCATCAATGACTTCCTGCTCGATCAGGGTCGAGTCCATGTCAAAGCAGACCAGACGACGGTTACGGCGGTAAGCATTATCTTCCTGTACTGCCACATCGACATTCAGGTTATTCGACAGGCTTAAGCAGGCTGCACGCATGGCTGCTGCATCCAGCATCTGGCCTTTCAGACCAAACTGTACACAGGCACGTTTAGGGCCAGTATTGGAACCATCCAGCTCAGGACGGCCAGAAAGACGGGTCACGGTTTCAATATTGAAGCCCTGACTCGACACAATCTGGGTCACGGCTTGCAGATGAGAGGCATTTAATTCCGGGGCCAATGCCGTTACGATATAACGCGTGCGGCCGCCCTCTCTTACCCACTGTTCATATTCAGCAGCAGAGATTGGTTTAAAGCGCACTGTTAACCCGATATCATGTGCTAGAATCAGGATTTCCTTCATGGCTAATGCTGTTGCAGTTTGGTCATCAGACGATACAACAATACCTAAGGTCAGTTGATTATGAATGACCGCTTGCCCCACATCTAGAATCTGTAAGGAATGAGCGGACAAAACCTGCATTAATCGTGTAAATTGATTAGGCTGGTCGGGTCCTAAGAATGATATAAGAATGATTTCTCGCATGAATTGACTCGGGTCTGAGCTACAACTATTGTTAGAATCATAATCGAAATTGAACAGAATTGCCTTGGAAGTTTACGTTGAATGCGCCTAGACAAGGGCTATTTGCTAGCCTACTGATTGTAAGTTTTGCTCTGCATACCTTTTTACTGGTATTGGCAACGACTCACCAACTGAATGATAACCGTGCCAACCAGGGACAGCTCATGACGAGCCAACTGGTCACAGACAGCCTGGCGGAGCTTGAACCGGCGAACCGCGTTTCTCTGGCACTTCTGGCCAACCGTTATGCGACTAACCCAAGCGTTGCTTCAATTCGTATCCTGGATGCGAATGGTCAGGTTTTAGCCACTGGTGGGCTGACCAAGACCCGTGATGGGGAAGTTTTTGTCCGTGATGCCCTGCAAAACGAGAAAAAAGTCGGTGTGATTGAAATCACCCTGATTGAGCCAAGTATTGGTGAAATTCTGCGGACTCAATGGCTCGCCATTCTGTTCTCTTTCATTATTCATGGTTTGCTTTGGGTCGGTTATCGTGCGGTAGCGCGTCCAAGCCGTACCGAGTATCTGGCACGTATCAATAATGAATCGCGACTGAAATTCGAGATTCAGACTTTGACTCAGGCACTGGAACAGGAAAAGCATAATGCTGCCCTCGCCATTGCCCAGGCACAGCAAGCCCTGAAAAACAAACCGAAAGAAAAAGACAGCAAACCGGTGGTCCTAGATACCGATAGCCTGAGCTTGAACATTCAGTTCTATGATCCAAAACAGTTGCTGGATAGCGTGAATAAAACGGTATCAGTTCCTTATTTCAACCTGTGCCAGATTTTCCTGAATAAAGCGACTGAACTGTGCATCCAGCATTACAAACTGAATAGCACAGATATTTGTACCGTGCACAAGTTTGATGAAAAAGGCGCCAGTATCAGTATTGCGGCAGACAAGCCAGATGCCCTCGCCTGTCTGACCATGATCAGTTCAGTATTCCAGTTGCTTTCAGAAGTCCTGTATAAGCGTTATCGCGAAGAAAAACGTTTTGTCCTGCAGACACGTAGCGCAATTTCTTCAGCCGTTGAAGAAATGCAGCTTAATTCCGTTCAGGCTGCAGAACGTCTGGTTCAGCAACTAGTCGCTAAGGAAAGTGCACTGCATGTTCCTAATGCCCTGTTGAAACAAATCGCGGACCACTTTGAGCTGGTCAGCATGCCAAATCCGACCAATGTTCTGACCCGTCATGCCTTTGTGGTCAATGGGATGGATGCGGAAAGTGCTGAACTAGCGCAAAGCTTCAGAACCGAGATTCTCAAATCGAAACAGTCTAAAGCGTCCTAAGTCACAGAAAGCAAAAAGCCCGATTGAATATCGGGCTTTTTTATATGAGAGAGAAATAAAATCTTCAGCAGTCAGGATGCTATCTATCCGCGGAAGTATCTTGTTGTGATACAGGCTCAATTGTCTTACTTTTGGCAGCCCAATACGTCGCCAAGGCGGGTCCAGAAATATTATGCCATAGGCTGAAAATAGCACTTGGAACCGCAGTAATGGGAGACGCGGCAAAATGGGTCGCAGCCAACGCTACCCCTAAACCAGAATTCTGCATTCCCACTTCAATCGAAACCGCGCGACAATCGATTTCTGCCAGTTTCAATATTCGGCTTGCCCAATAACCCAACAAGTAGCCCATTCCATTGTGTAAAGCCACAAGACCCAAAATCATTAACCCGGATTCCAGAATCTGGGTTTTACTGCCAGCAATAATGGCCGCCACAATTGCGACAATGGCAATCACCGAAATTACTGGCATTACTTGGATATAGCCTTCTACCTTGGTTTTTAGAAGGGCACGGATAATCAAACCTAAAATGATTGGAAACAGCACCACTTGTAGAATCGAAATCAGCATAGATAAGGCATTAATTTCAATCCATTGGCTGGCCAGCAGATAAAAAATTGCCGGAGTCAAAAGCGGTGCCAATAAAGTTGATACCGAAGTACACGCCACAGACAAGGCCGTATTGCCTTTGGCCATATAGGTAATCACATTAGATGCCGTGCCACCTGGACAGCAGCCCACCAGAATCACACCAATCGCAATTTCAGCCGGAAGCTGGAATAGCTGACAGAGCAAAAAGGCTAACCCTGGCATCACCATAAACTGAGCCACGACCCCAATCGCAACGGCCTTGGGACTTTGCAAGATACTTTTAAAATCACCTGGCGTCATGGTCATGCCCATGCCGAACATGATCAGACCCAGCATCCAGGGAATATAGGCGCGTAACCAGACAAAAAGATCCGGCAGCATCAAGGCAATGGCTGAAAACAGAATGACCCATAGAGCAAAGGTCTTTTGGACAAACTGGCTAAATTGAAGAAGTGCTGACATGGGAAAATCCAAGTGTCATGAAAAAGAAATCAAGGCATCTGTGGATGCCTCAAAGTAAACAAACCATTGCATAATGGCAAATGGCCCTAATCGCCTTAAGTCAGCGCTTAGGCAGCATTAATAATATCTTTCAGATAAATCCGTTTTACACCCTGTGCCAGCATGTCCTGCCAGGCATGTTGTAGCGAACCGTTCAGGTCTATACCTTTGGTGGCATCCGCAATGACATAGGCCTTAAAGCCGAGTTTGCAGGCATCCATCGCAGTCCAGGCCACACAAAAATCAGTCGCGATACCCACGATGAATACGGTATCAATACCGCGCTCACGTAAATAGCCGGCCAGACCGGTACTGGTTTTTTGATCAGCTTCCATAAAGGCGGAGTAACTGTCGATATTTTGATGAAAGCCTTTGCGGATAATCAGTTGAGCTTGCGGAAGGTTCAGCTCCGGATGGAATTCAGCATCCTCAGTCCCTTGTACACAATGACTCGGCCAAAGGACCTGAGAACCATAATCCAGCTGAATCGTGTCATAGGCTGCTTGAGCAGGATGATTGTCTGCAAAGGAGATATGCTCTGCCGGATGCCAATCCTGAGTCAGCACAATATTCTGAAAGTACTGCCCCAATCGGTTGATATTCGGAATAATCTGATCGGCATTGGTAACAGCCAGATTTCCACCTGGGGTAAATCCTTTTTGTACATCCACCACAATCAGCGCCGCATTTTGCATCATTTTCATCCCTTGAAATCTGAGTTTGCATCCAAGCATAGCTTAAAACTAAAGAAAATTTTTAGCCCTTTAGGTAAAAATAGAATGACTCTGCATTCTGATAAAACGCATGATGAGTTAACTGTAAAAGCTATTGCTCTCCAAAACATAGAAAGAATTTGTCTTAAGCTGAACTGATACTGGAAAATAAAAAGCCTGCATCAGTGCAGGCTTTTCGGATATTCATCTTTTTATTTTTAAACTTTGGTACGGCTGACCAGGAGTAGCATACATACCGCAGAGATTACGATACATGGAATCGCTGCCGAGATCACCCCTGCTGCACCGAAGCCTGCTGTCAGTAGCTGACCCGCAATTGCAGGGCCAAGCATGGCGCCGATACGGCCAACTGCGGAAGCAACACCTACCCCTGTACCACGTACTTCAGTTGGGTAAACGATACTACCGAAGGCATAGAGTACACCCTGACAGCCAATCACAAAGGCACCTGCCAGTGCTGCGGCCATGTACATTTGCTCAAGTGAGCTTGCACCGTTCAACGCTAATAGACCCGCCAGGATACCGCCGTACATCAATAGAATGACATACGCTTTTTTCAGGCGATCCGTCAGCATACCCAAAATCACGGTACCAATCGTTGCAGTCACCATAAAGTAGAACTGTGCAGTTGAACCATCTTTACGGGTGAAGCCCAGTTCCATGAACAATGATGGCAACCAGCTCAACATAATGTACACCACCATCAGGGTGAAGAAGTAGCTGACCCAGATGCAAAGCGTACGAAGCAAGTTGTCAGAGTTAAACAGATCCTTGAATGAACCCTGAGGAGATGCTGCACGTTCTGCGGCTGTCTTGTTTTGTGTCTTTAAGTATTCTTTAGATTCAGGCAGACACAACATCATCAGTGGAATCACGATGATGGGTAATAAACCACCTAAGTAAAAAACATTTTTCCAGTTTGCACCGAATTCAGTTGCTGCGATTAAAGACAAGATTGCAGCACCGACTGGCATACCACAGTACATCAGGCCCACGGCACGTCCACGGTTTTGTGGAGCCACGGCTTCAGAAGCCAGCGTGATTAAGATTGGCATTGCACCGCCAAGACCCGCACCCGCCAGAAAACGAACTGCCAGCAAACTGTGGAAACTGTTCACCCACACGGTACATAAGGTAAATAGTGCAAAAATTGCGGTTGACCAGATTAAAACTTTCTTACGGCCAATACGGTCCGCAAATCGACCACCGACCAGTGCACCAGGCAATAAGCCCAGAATCCCTGCACTAAAAAACACACCCAATTGTGAGCTATCCAGACCAAAGTGCTCACGAATACCAGCAGCGGCAATCCCGGCAGCCTGAATATCCAGGCCTTCAATCACAGCGATCAGAAAGCAGATCCCTACCGTGATGATCGCGTGCTTATTGTCTGATTTTTCCATTGGAATATCCTTGTTCAATCAGCGTTCAAAAGAGAGGCCATCATCTATGAGCCGCTAAAGAGAATTAACTACCAATAAGTTGAACAATTTGCTCGGATATACTGAAAAATCCAGAAAATTGATGACTTTAAGATGCTGTTCGATAAAGTCAAAAAAGCAATTAATGAGAAGTATTAAAATCCCAGTATTTTTGGATTTAGACTTATACATCAAACCCGGAAATTCAACAGTGAGAAAAATTCGGGGCCGATCACTAATACGAAAAAAAGATTAGTTCAGGCATTTTTGCTTTTTATTCCTCATAAATGAGGTTTATTATTCGATATATTTTAGCTCTTAATTCATCGAATATAAATATTAATACTCCCCTAAAACACCATAAAAGAATGTTTTCTAAATCTATTTAATTCACTTAAGTGACTTATTCTGTGTATTTTTTCCTGAAAAAATGAATTCATTAGCTTTCATCCTGCTGGAGGATAAAGGATGATTTGGACAGCAAAAAATCATAACGATTAAAACTTGATTGTTGCCTGGAGGCTTTGTATAAAGAATTCAGTGGCTTTTACTAAAGCATATTGTTCTTATGCGTTTGATCAGTCATAATTTGCATAAGCAATATTCAATTCAGTGCAAATCTATTGAATTTGCTACAAATCAAAATACAAACCCATCCCAAATATGTTTTCTCATTCTCTTCGGATGGACAAATAGGATAGTTTTTTAAAATGACTCAGCAAGCACAGACCATTCAGGGTTCCATTGTCGCAATCGTCACCCCCATGTTTGAAGATGGCAGCGTAGATTGGAAGGGTCTCGAGAAGCTGGTTGAGTGGCATATTGCAGAAGGCACTAACAGCATTGTGGCTGTAGGTACTACTGGTGAAGCATCAACGCTCAGCATGAGCGAGCACACTCAAGTGATCAAAGAAATCATTCGTGTTGCCAACAAACGTATTCCTATCATTGCCGGTACAGGCGCAAACTCGACTCGTGAAGCAATCGAGCTAACTCAGGAAGCCAAAGAACTTGGCGCTGATGCTGCCCTGCTGGTTACTCCTTACTACAATAAACCGACTCAGGAAGGCCTATACCAGCATTATAAAGCCATTGCTGAAGCGGTTGACCTACCTCAGATTCTTTATAACGTTCCAGGCCGTACTGGCGTAGACATGGCCAACGAAACCGTGATCCGTCTGGCAGATATTCCACAGATCGTAGGCATTAAAGATGCAACAGGTGATGTAGCCCGTGGTGCTGCCCTGATTGAAGGTCTGACAGGCAAAAACATGACTGTTTACTCAGGTGATGATGCAACTGCCTATGAGTTAATGGGTCATGGTGCCAAAGGCAATATTTCTGTGACTGCCAACGTTGCACCAAAAGTCATGAGTGAAGTATGTGCTGCAGCCATTGCAGGCGATGCGGCACGTGCTGAAGAGCTCAATGCTCAGGTTGCAAATTTACACAATATTCTATTTTGCGAATCAAACCCAATTCCTGTGAAATGGGCTCTCCATGATATGGGCTTAATTGGTACAGGTATTCGCCTTCCATTAACACCACTTGCAGAACAATATCGCGCTCCGCTTCATGAGGCACTTGTAGAAGCGAGCGTCATTAAATAAAGAGCAACGATTATGCAATTACGTTTAGGACTTACCCTGGCACTTTCAGTATTCAGTTTAGCAGGTTGTAGTTCAATGGCCTTTAAAAACGGTACCTTGGACTATAAAGAAACAACCACGCTGCAACCATTGCAATATCCTGAAGGGTCAATGGTTCGTCCTGCAACGCCTTTGTACCCTGCTCCGACAGTGGATCCGCTTGCCCTGGAAAATGCACCAAAACTTGAAAATCAGCGTGGTAACCGCTTTGCGATGCCACGCCCTACTGCACAGCCAGTAAATTCAACTCAAGCAGATGAAACTCAAGAAAATTTTTCAGGAAAGCCGCAATTAGTCACTGACGGAAATCAAAATCCACTGCTCAAAATTGATGGAAATGCTGCTACAATATGGCAATACACTCTTGCCACGCTTAGCAGCCTTAACCATTCTATCGTTGGTCAAAATAAAGATCGTTATGAAGTAACGATTCAGGTTGATCAGCAAACCTATGTTTTAAGACTCTCTCCCGCAGGTTCGAGTAACACCCTGGCTGTGTTTAATCCCGATAACAGTTTTGCCGACCGCGAAAAAGCAGCAGAACTGTTAAACCAGATTTACCAAAATTGGCCAGCCTAGACATTTTCTAGGCATTTTTTTTTGTAGAAGGTTCCCTCATGTTAAAACAAACCTTGCTCTATACTGGTAAAGCGAAATCTGT
>ENA-UOWK01000635-UOWK01000635.1-bioreactor-metagenome-genome-assembly--contig:-NODE-635-length-15774-cov-18.225332_pt1 | contig 15774 bp, 13 predicted proteins | sample MGYA00238157_ERZ761612 | MGnify/ENA primary metagenome ERZ761612 (study PRJEB28901, sample SAMN06268035) | bioreactor metagenome | isolation source: Joint BioEnergy Institute, California, USA... | reverse complement strand
AGATCAGCGACCTGACCTTCGCCATCTCGCTGATGAATGCCTTCAATCGCTTGGCCATCGGCATGCGCCAGTAGGCCGCAGAGATGCTAAAAAGCGAGAGCTGCCGGTGTAGGGTGGACGACGCTTGCCTGCGCGGCCCGATCCGTCCACCGCTCTGCGATCGCGATGGTGGATGAAAAGAGCGTCATCCACCCTACGTCCTGCGCTCAACCCAGGCTACGGGACAGCCGGTGGCTGACGAATGTGGGAGCGGGCCATGCCCGCGAGAATCTGGGGCATAAGCGAGGAGCTCCTGCCTGGCCAAAGATCAATTCAGGTGCTGGTTGGATCCTTTAGACTATGGGCGATGTTCGCAATCTCGCGGGCATGAACTAGGCGTCCCCGCCCGCTTCCACAAAAGCTGGTCAGCTGCTTGCCCGATCCGCCAACAAACTCCGATCGAACACGAACACCCCCTCGGCCTGTTCGGTCAGCTCCCACAGTTGTTGGGGGCGGCCCATCTTCGGGAAGTTCTTCTCGCCGGTGTCGCGAATCCAGCCGGCGTCCTTCATCTTCTCCAGGCGTTTGCGCAGCGAGGTGTTGTTGATCGTCGTGCCCAGGCAGGCCTGGGCTGCGTTCAGGGCATCGAGCACGCTGAAGCGCGGCGGTGCCAGGTACAGCGGCAGGCTGGTGTAGACGGATTTGCCGGCCAGGCGCTCGACGCTCAGGCGCACCAGTTGCCCGTGGTCGAAGGGCAGGGCGAGGCGGCCATCGAGCACCTCGTCGAGTGGCACGAAGCGCAGGCCGTCATCGGCGGTTTCGGTGTCCGGCGCCAGCAGGGCCAGGTAGTAAGTGCTCATCGACCAGCCCCGTGGGTCGCGCTCGGCACTGCCTTCGGTGCCGACCTGTTCGAGGTGGCGCGGCAGTACCTGGGCCTTGTCGCGCAGCACGCGGTGGGCGGCGGCTTCCAGGTTGGCGTCGCGGGTGCTGCCATTGACGATCACCCCCGGCAGCGCCCACTGGCCCAGAAACGGCTCGCGCTCGCGGCGGTGCAGCAGCACGTGCAACTGGCGGCTCTCGGCATCCATACGCAAGGCGATCAGGTCCACGCTAGCTAGCACTTCAACAGAACTCACACGGCCCTCCTGTAAATCGTCAAATCCGCCTGAATTTCCGGCAATTGCCAGGCCTCGGGGATCGCCTGCCCGGCGGCGATCATCGCCCGAATCGCGCTGCTGTGCACGGTCATCTCCTCGTCGGCGACCACCAACCCGAACTGCTGGCGCAGCTCGGCGGCGCGGTGGAATGTCTGCAGGCGGGTGAGGTTGTCTTCTCCGATCACCAGCGCCAGGCGCTCGGTCGCCAGCGCGTGTTGTTCGGCCAGCCGGCTGAGCAGGTCGTAGCTGTAGATCACCCGGCCGTCGGCGCCGAGCTCACGCTCCAGGCGGCAGCAGCGTACCCGATCAGCGAAGCGCGCGGCCAGGCGCTCGACCCAGGCGCAGCGCAGGTCGAAGTCGGCCATGCGCTTGCCATCGGCGTGTCGGTAGCTCGGCACCACCAGCACCTGATCGCAGCTGTCGAGCACGCGGCGGATCACGCTGGCGTGGCCAGCATGCAGTGGGTCGAAGGCGCCGCCATAGATGGCCAGCGCGAAATGCTGCGGCGTTGGCTGAGCCTGGCCTGCCGCGAAGCACTGCAGCGGTGAAGGCAGCATGGTGAATCTCCTTGCAGATGGGAGTTGACATACATAATACACCTGGTGGAATATGTTTCCACCCCGCAGCGATGCGGCTCCATGAGCAGGAGGTGTCAGATGAAGATCGCCACGTTCGATGTCGATGCGCAAAAAGGCTTCACCAGCCTGTGCCCCGCTGAATTGCCGGTGGCTGGCGGCCATGAAATCGCCGCGTCGCTCAACGACATGGCGCGTCGTGGCACCCTGCGCCTGGGCAGCAAGGACGCCCACGCCGCCAATGCCCTGTGGGTGGTCGAGCGTCACGACGAGATGCTCCGGCCCCTGAGCCACGCCAACGCCGACCTGACCTGGGTCAGCCACTGCGTGCCGGGCACCCCGGGCTTCGAGCTGCTCGATCAGCTGCCCGCGCCAATCGACTATGACTTCTTCGTCTGGAAAGGTGTCGAACCCGATCTGCACCCTTACGGCGCCTGCTACCACGACCTGGCCGGCAAGCGCAGCACGGGCGTCATCGAATACCTGCAGGTGGCAGGCGTTGATGCCGTGGTGGTCGGCGGCCTGGCCCTGGACTTCTGCGTGAAGAACACCGCGCTGCAACTGCGTAGCGCCGGCCTTGAGGTGTTGCTGTATCTTCCGGCGTGCCGGGCCATTTCCGAAGCCGGCGCGACGCAAGCCATCGAACAGATGCGCGCGCAGGGCATCATCATCTGCGCCGATAGCGGAGCGCTCGACAGCGAGCTGGCCCGCCTCGAGGAGAGTGACCATGAGTGAGAGCGTATTCGCCCCCAGCATCATCCAGAACCTGCTGGACACCGATTTCTACAAGCTGACCATGATGCAGGCGGTGCTGCACAACTACCCCAACGCCGAAGTGGAGTGGGAGTTTCGCTGCCGCAGCAACGAGGACCTGACGCCCTACCTGGCCGAGATCCGCTACCAGATCGAACAACTGGTCAACACCTCGATCACCCCGGACCAGCTGGCCTACCTGGAGAAGATCCCGTTCATCAAGCCGGACTTCATCCGCTTCCTCAGCCTGTTCCGCTTCAACATGCGCTACGTGCACGTCGGCACCGACGATGCCGGCCAGCTGGCGATTCGCGTACGCGGGCCCTGGCTGCACGTGATCCTCTACGAGATCCCGCTGCTGGCGATCATCTCCGAGGTGCGCAACCGCTATCGCTACCGCGAGGTGGTCATCGAACAGGTGCGCGAGCAGCTGTACCGCAAGCTCGACTGGCTCAAGGGCGAAGCCAGCGCCGACGAACTGGCAGGCTTCCAGGTGGCCGATTTCGGCACCCGCCGGCGCTTCTCCTACCGCGTGCAGGAAGAGGTGGTGAACATCCTCAAGCACGATTTCCCGGGGCGCTTCGTCGGCACCAGCAACGTGCACCTGGCCCGTGAGCTGGAGCTGCGGCCCCTGGGCACCATGGCCCACGAATGGTTCATGGCCCACCAGCAGCTCGGCCCGCGGCTGATCGACAGCCAGAAGGCGGCGCTGGAGTGCTGGGTCAAGGAATACCGCGGCCTGCTGGGCATCGCCCTGACCGACACCGTCGGCATGGACAGCTTCCTCGGCGACTTCGATCTGTACTTCGCCAAGCTGTTCGACGGCCTGCGCCACGATTCCGGCGACCCCCTGGCCTGGGCCGAGAAGGCCATCGCCCACTACGAGAAGCTGGGCATCGACCCGATGGGCAAGACCCTGGTGTTCTCCGACGGTCTGACCTTGCCCAAGGCGCTTGAACTGTACCGCGCGCTGCATGATCGCATTCATGTCAGCTTCGGCATCGGCACCAACCTGACCTGCGACATCCCCGGTGTCGAGCCGATGAACATCGTCATCAAGATGATCGACTGCAACGGCCAGCCGGTGGCGAAGATTTCCGATACGCCGGGCAAGACCCAGTGCCGGGACCCGAACTTCGTGACCTACCTGAAACATGTTTTTCGCCTCGAGGCGAGCTAATCAAGGGAGAGACACCATGAGCAATCGACAAGCTGAAATCGCCACTGCCCTGGGCGTCATCGCCCCGTTCACCTCGGACGCCGACGTGGACGCCGAGATCGCCAAGCGCATCGCCTTTATCAAAAACACCCTGACCGCCTCGCGTACCAAGGTGCTGGTGCTCGGCATCAGCGGCGGCGTCGACTCCTCGGCAGCCGGGCGCCTGGCCCAGCTGGCGGTGGAGCAACTGCGCGGCGAGACGCAGGATCAGGCCTACCGCTTTATCGCCATTCGCCTGCCGCACAACGTGCAGCACGACGAGTCCGACGCCCAGGCCGCGCTGGCCTTTATCGCCGCTGACGAAGTGCAGACCATCGATATCGCCCCAGCCGTTTCCGGCCTGGCCAAGCAGGTCGGCGAGCTGGGCGAACTGACCTCGGCGCGCCGTGATTTCGTGCTCGGCAACACCAAGGCACGCATGCGCATGCTGGCCCAGTACACCGTGGCCAATGCCCGTAATGGCCTGGTGATCGGCACCGACCACGCCGCCGAAGCGGTAATGGGCTTCTTCACCAAGTTCGGCGACGGCGCCTGCGACCTGGCGCCATTGAGTGGCCTGGTCAAAGGCCAGGTACGCCGCATCGCCGAACGCCTCGGCGCCCCGGCAAGCGTATTCTCGAAAGTGCCGACCGCCGACCTGGAAGACGAACGCCCGGGCATCCCGGATGAGCAGGTGCACGGCGTCAGCTACGACGACATCGATGCCTTCCTGCAAGGCAAGCCGGTCAGCGACAGCGCCTACCAGACCATCGTGCAGACCTACGACAAGACCCAGCACAAGCGCGAGTTGCCGCTGGTGCCTTGAGCGCTGCCGCATCGCCCGCGAGCCCGCCGCTTAAGGCGGGCTTTTTTATGGGCGGGCGCTAGTGGGGCGCTTATCCGCCGGGCACCGCCAACCACTGATCACGACGTGCCAGCTGCCAGGCCAGTGCGCCGAGCGCCAGGCCGCGCAGGGCCATGAAGGCCAGGAAGGCGATCCACAAGCCGTGGTTGCCGAAGCCCTGCAGCGCCAGGGCGACCGGCAGGCCGATGGCCAGGGCGACGAACATGGCGTTGCGCATTTCACGGGCACGGGTGGCGCCGATAAACAGGCCGTCGAGCAGGTAACTCCACACCGCGAACAGCGGCAACAGGGCGAGGTAGGGCAGGTAGTGGTCAGCGGTTTCGCGCACGGCGGCGATATTGGTCTGCAGGTTGATGAACAGGTGGCCGCCGAACGCAAAAGCGGCGGCAAACACCAGGCTGGCCAGCAGCGACCAGATGCCGGCGACGATCAGGCTGCGCTTGAGCGCCAGACGATCCCGCGCGCCGATGGCGTGGCCGCACAGCGCCTCCACCGCATGGGCCAGGCCGTCCAGGGCATAGGCGGTGATCAGCAGGCCATTGAGCAGCAGGGCGTTGGCGGCCACCGTGGCATCGCCGAGCCGCGCGCCCTGGATGGTGATCAGCAGGAACACCGCCTGCAGCGCCAGGGAGCGCAGGAAAATGTCGCGGTTCACCGCCAGCAGCGCGCGCCAGCTTTGCCACTGGGCCATCGCCGCCCAGCGCGTGCTGCCGGGGTGGCGACGCAGAGCGCGGCGCGCCAGCGCCAGGCCGACCAGCAGGCCGCCCCATTCGGCCAGCACCGCAGCGCGGGCGGCGCCGACCACTTCCCAGTGCAGGCCGAGCACGAACCACAGCGACAGCACGATATTCAGCAGGTTGGTGACCAGCAGCATCACCAGCGGCGCCCGGGCGTTCTGGGCGCCGAGCAGCCAGCCGATCAGCGCGTAGTTGGCCAGCGCCGCCGGCAGGCCGAGCAGGCGCGTGTGCAGAAAATCCCGGGTCAGGCCGTCGAGCTCGGCCGAGGGGTTCATCAACCCCAGCGCCAGCCCGCTGAAGGGTATTGCCAGGGCGCCAAGCACCAGCGCCAGCAAGGCGGCGAGCAGCAGGCCCTGCACCAGCACCTGGCGCAGTGCGCCGCCGTCACCACGGCCACAGGCCTGGGCGGCGAAGCCGGTGGTGCCCATGCGCAGAAAACCGAGCACGCCGACGATCAGGATGTACAGGCTGCTGCCCACCGCCACGGCGCCCAGTTGGTGGGCGTGGGGCAGGTGGCCGACCACGGCGGTATCGACCAGCGCCACCAGCGGCACGGACAGGTTGGAGAGGATCATCGGCGCGGCGAGCGCCCAGACCTTGCGGTGGGTCGGCGCATGGCGCCAGGCATCACGAAACATGCAGGGCTTCCTTTGGGCTGCGCATTATAGGGGCAGAACCGCCGATTGCCGCGGGCTTGGTGGCGCGCATGCAGCGCTCACGATGATATGGCATGCACGCCGCGCTTCTGGGATAGTTGCCACACGTCGTATCACCGCAAGGTGGCCCGCTCGTCCACAAGACGGCTTGGCTGCGCTGGCGCCCCAGGGTGCCGTTCTCCGTGCCGACCCCGGCACTTCTGGCGAACCATCCACTCGCCGCTGGATCTGCTGCGCTGTTGACCTTGGTCGAGGCGCACGCACTTAAAACAACTAGAACCGCGATCCATTCAAGGATGCCCCATGAAATTCACTCGCTTCTTTGCGGCCGTGGCCGCAACCGCTGCACTGTCTGCCGGCTTCGCCGCCCAGGCGCGCGAATATTCCGTTTCCACCGTGCTGTCGGACGCCTTCCCCTGGGGCCAGGCCGCGCAGAAATGGGCGGAGCTGGTCAACCAGCGCTCCGAAGGGCGCATCACCCTGCGCGTCTACCCCAATGCGCAACTGGTCGCCGGCGACCAGACCAAGGAATTCTCGGCCATGCGCTCGGGGTTGATCGACATGGCCGTGGGCTCGACCATCAACTGGTCGCCCCAGGTGCCGGAGCTGAACCTGTTCTCCCTGCCGTTTCTGATGCGTGACAACGCGGATCTCGACGCCATCACCCAGGGCGAGGCCGGCAAGTTGGCGTTCGCCGCCATCGAGCAGCGCGGCATCGTGCCGCTGGCCTGGGGCGAGAACGGTTTCCGTGAAGTCTCCAACTCCCGCAAGCCGGTGCGTGCGCCGGCTGACCTGGCCGGCCTGAAGATCCGCGTGGTCGGCTCGCCGCTGTTCCAGGACACCTTCAGCGCACTGGGCGCCAACCCCACGCAGATGAGCTGGGCCGACGCCAAGCCGGCGCTGACCACCGGCGCCGTCGACGGCCAGGAAAACCCGCTGTCGGTATTCGACGTGGCGCGCGTCGACCAGGTCGGCCAGAAGTACCTGACGCTGTGGCACTACATGGCCGACCCGCTGATCTTCGCGGTCAACCAGCGCGTGTGGAAAACCCTGCCCGAGGAAGACCGCGAACTGCTGCGCCAGGCCGCCCTGGATGCCGGCAAGTGGGAGGTCGAACTGTCGCGCAGCCAGCAGGCCAAGCGCCTGGAAGACATCCGCAGCCGTGGCGTGGAAGTGGTCGAGCTGAGCGATGCCGAGCGCCAGGCGTTCGTCGACGCCACCCGCAGCGTGCACGAGAAGTGGGCAGCGAAGATCGGCGACAAGCTGCTCGACGCGGCCCGCAGCGCCATCGCCAAGCCCTGATCGAGTCAAGGGAGCCGGCAGTGGCTCCCGCTTTTTGCGAGAACACCCATGAGCAAGCAAGTCGACGCGCCACTCGAGCGCTGGCTCGCCACCCTGGCGCTGGTGATCATCAGCCTGATCAGCCTGGCCAACGTGGTGGTGCGCTATTTCACCGATGCCTCCTTCGCCTTCACCGAAGAGCTGTCGGTGTTCCTGCTGGTCATCCTCACCTTCGCCGGCGCCTCGGTGGCGCTGCGCCGCAACCGGCACATTCGCATCGGCTTTCTCGAACGCCTGTGCCCGGCGCTGCGCACGCCATTGATCATCGTCCAGTGGCTGGCGGCGACCCTGGTGCTGGGGCTGGTGCTGTGGTTTGGCGGGCAGTTCGCCCTTGAGGAATTCCAGTGGCAATCCGAGTCGCCGGGCCTTGGGCTGCCGAACTGGTGGTACGTGGTGTGGCTGCCGCTGCTGGCCGTGCTGATGTTCGTGCGCCTGTGCCAGATGACCCTGGAGCGGCTGCGCGGGAGCGACCACGATGAGCCCTGATCTGTGGTTGATCGCCAGTTTCCTGGTTCTGCTGCTGCTCGGCGTGCCGGTGGCCTTCGCCCTCGGCCTGTCCGGCGCCATCGGCATCATCGCCGGGCTGTCACCGGACATGCTCGCCACCCTGGGCACCAACACCTACAACGGGGTGGCCAAGTACCCGCTGATCGCCATTCCGCTGTTCATCCTCACCGGCCTGGTGTTCGAGAAGGCCGGCGTGGCGCTGCGCCTGGTGCGCTTCGCCCAGGCATTGATCGGCCCGCGCCACGGCGGGCTGGCGATGGTCGCGGTGCTGGTCTGCCTGATCATGGGCGGCATGAGCGGTTCCGGCCCGGCGGACGCCGCGGCGGTGGCCATGGTGATGCTGCCGAGCATGACCAAGGCCGGTTACCCCAAGCCGTTTTCCGCGACGCTGATCGCCGCTTCGGCCTCGACCGCCATTCTGATTCCGCCGTCGATCGCGCTGATCCTCTATTCGATCGTGGTGCCGGGCGTCGATCTGCGGGCGCTGTTCGCCGCGGGTCTGTTCCCGGGCATCCTGGCGGGTATCGTATTACTGCTGCCAGCCTGGTTGCTGTCGCGGCGCTACGGCTGGGAGTCGCCCGAAGGCACCGAACGGCCACCGCTGTGGCCGAGCTTCAAGCAGGCGTTGCCCGCCCTGTTCGCGCCGATCCTGATTCTCGGCGGCCTGCGCAGCGGCCTGTTCACGCCGACCGAAGCCGCCGTGGTCGGCGTCGCCTACGGCGTGCTGGTCGGCCTGTTCGTCACCCGCGAGCTGGACTGGCGCAGCCTGTGGCGCCTGTGTGGCGAGGCCGCGGTGATTTCCGGGGTGGTGATGCTGATCATCGCCCTGGCCGGCATCTTCGCCTGGGCCGGCACCATGCTCGGCACCTTCCGGCACCTGGCCGAGTGGCTGATCTCGCTGTCCGATAACGGCACGGTGCTGCTGGTGCTGGTGATGATTGCCGTGCTGCTGGCCGGCATGCTGCTCGACGCCATCTCCATCTACCTGATCCTGATGCCGATCCTGATTCCGGTGATGCAGCACTTCGGCTGGAACCCGGTGTGGTTCGGCATCCTGCTGGCCATGAACATCGCCATCGGTCAGTTCACCCCGCCGGTGGCGATCAACCTGATGGTCACCACCGAAGTGGCGAAGATCCGCCTGGAGCAGACCATCGGCTGGGCCCTGCTGTTCGTGCTGGTGATGGGCTGCGCCCTGGTGCTGGTCGCGGTGTTTCCGGAAATCGCCCTGTGGCTGCCGCGGGTGCTCGGTTACGCGGTGGATTGATGCGCTGGGCAGCTGGCGCCCTATCGCCGCGCCAGGTGCCCAGTGGGTCAAGCAGACGGTTGGCGCTCGCCTTTTGTTGAAAATAATTATCAGCGGCGATATGTTCGCAACCCGTTCCCCTGCACGAGATGTCTCGAGTGCGTCCGCCCCACGACTCCGATGCCCAGGACGGCCAGTTTCAGCGGCATGCCGGCGAGCTGCTGCGCTTCTTCACCCGCCAGGTGAAGTGCGACGAGCTGGCCGCTGATCTGCGTCAGGAAACCTGGCTGCGCTTTCAGCGTCGTGGCAGCGGCGAGGTGGAGAACCTGCGCGCGTTTCTCTACCGCATCGCCCGCAACCTGGTCATCGACCACCGGCGCCAGCAGCAGGCGCGACCCGTGCAGGAAAGCGTGTCGGTGGATCTGGAGTCGGGCCAGCCCGGGCCCGAGCAGATCGTCGAAGGCGGGCAGCAGCTTGCCCGTCTGGAAGATATTCTGCAGGATCTGCCTCCTCATCTGCGTCAGGCCCTGTTATGGAACCGGCTCGAGGGCCTGACCCAGAAGCAAATCGGCCAGCGCCTCGGCGTCTCCGAAAGCATGGCCGGGCGCTATATCCTCAAGGCCCTCGAACACTGCCAGCAGAAAATGGATTTGATGTTGTGACCACCGACTCATCGCTTCTCGCCCAGGCCCGGGAATGGCAGGTGCTGTTGCACTCCGGCCGCGCCACCGCCGCCGACCACCTGGCCGCCAAGGCCTGGCGCAACCGTTCCCCGGCCCACGAGCAGGCCGCCGGTGAAGTGGATCGGCTGTGGGCGTTGCTTGGCCAGGTGGAGCAGCCAGCGGCCATGCCGCCCGCCAACCTGGAAAACTTGGCGCCGCCACGCCGACGCCATTGCGTGCGCTGGGCCGTACCGCTGGCCACTGCCGCGCTGTTGCTGCTGGCGCTGTGGCTGCCCCAGGGTGCCTGGCTGGGCTGGTATGCCGACGTGGCGACGGCGCCGGGTGAAGTGCGCAGTATCACGCTTGATGACGGCTCCATCCTGACCCTCAATGGCGCCACGGCGCTGGACTGGACGCTCAGCGAAGGGCGCCGCGAGGTGCGCGTGTACCACGGCGAGGTGGACCTGCAGGTCGCCAAGGACGCCAGCCGGCCGTTCTTCGTCGACGCCGGGCCGGCGCATATTCGCGTGACCGGCACGCGTTTCGATGTCGACTACGATGGCCGCGATGTGGTGCTGGCGGTAACCGAAGGGCAGGTACAGGCCAGCGACGCCGCGAGCCGGCCGCTTGCCGTTGGCGCCAATCAGCAGGTGCATTGGCGGGCTGAGCGTATGCAGCAGTTGCAGCCCCTCGATGCCCGGCAGCAGCTGGCCTGGCAGCGCGGCAAGCTGGTGTTTCGCGGCCAGCCGCTGAGTGAAGTATTCGCGGCGTTGCAGCGCAGCCAGAGCCAGCGGGTGATCTTTCTCGATGACAGCGTGCGCGAGTTGAAGGTCACCGGCGTGTTCGCCCACGACGACCCCCAGGCCGTGCTGCGCGCCATCGAAAGCAACCTGCCGGTACGCCTGGTGCGCCTGCCCGGGCTGCTGCTGGTCAGCCGGGGCTGAGGCCTGGCCTCTGCCGGCAAAAATAATTTCCTGGCGGGTTCAGAAATGCTCGGGTGTTTCGTCTTCCGTTTCTGCAAATGCGACTTTTTCGCATAAGACTTGGCAGAACACAGGAAACCCAGCATGCGCATGACGCGTTCTCCGCTTTTCCAGGCACTGGCCGCCGCCCATCTACTGCTCGTTGCCACCCGCGTTTCAGCCCTGCAGTTCGATCTCCCGGCCCAGCCGCTCGACGCCGCGCTGACCGATTTCGCCGAGCAGGCCAATGTGCGCCTGCTCTACGATGCCAGCTTGACTCCCGGTGAGCGCCAGGCGCCGGCGCTCAAGGGCGACTACTCGGTGGACGAAGGCCTGCAGCGGCTGTTGCAGGGTAGCGGCCTGAGCTACCTGATTGGCAGCGATGGCACGGTCAGCCTGGTGCCACTGAGCGGCGACGCCAACTCGCTGCAACTCGACGCCACCACCGTCAGTGGCCAGGCCGACGGGCGCCTCGATCTGCCGGTGGAATACGCCGGTGGCCAGGTCGCCCGCGGTGCGCGCATCGGCATGCTGGGCAATCAGGATATGCAGGACGTGCCGTTCAGCGCCGCCAGCTATACCAACGAACTGATCGAGAACCGCCAGGCGCGCAGCCTTGGCGAGGTGCTGGCCAGCGACCCGGCGATCCGCCAGTCCAATGGTTTCGGCAATTTCTCCCAGGTGTTCGTGGTGCGCGGCTTTCAGCTGTACACCGACGACATTGCCTTCAACGGCCTGTACGGCATTTTGCCGCGGCAGATCATCTCCACCGAAGCGGTCGAACGGGTCGAGGTGTTCAAGGGCGCCAACGCCTTTCTCAATGGCGTCGCGCCAGGGGGTAGCGGGGTCGGAGGGGCCATCAACGTGGTCTCCAAGCGCGCCGAGGACACGCCCAACCGCAGCATCACCCTCGATTACGCCAGTGACTCGCGCACGGGCGGGCATGTCGACCTCGGCCGTCGTTTCGGCGAAGACAACCGTTTCGGCGCCCGCGTCAACGTGGCCAAGCGTGACGGTGAATCGGCAGTCGACGGCGAGCATTCGCATTTCAGCCTGGCCACCGTCGGCCTGGATTACCGCGGCGAGCGCCTGCGCCTGTCGACCGATTTCGGCTACCAGAAACAGCGCATCAACGAAGGCCGCTCGGTGGTCTACCTGACCACGGACGGGTTGGGCGGCAAGGTACCCAAGGTGCCGGATTCCGACGCCAACTATTCGCAGCCCTGGAGTTGGTCGCAGCTGGAAGACACCTACGGCATGTTCAACGCCGAATACGACCTGGGTGAAAACTGGACGGCGTACCTGGCCGGTGGCGGCAAATACACGCGTGAGAACGGTGTGTATTCCTCGGTGTACGTGGCATCACCGGATGGCCGCGGGCAGGTAGGGCGGCTGTATTCGCCCCTCGATCAGGAAACCTTCAGCAGCGTGGCGGGGCTACGTGGCAACCTGCTGACCGGCCCGGTCAGCCACCAGCTGAATGTTTCCACCAATGGCCTTTGGCAGGAGCGGCGCAACGCTTTTGAGTCGACATCAACGACCCCAGTCAACAACCGTGTGCCCGGCAATCTCTATGATCCGCAACCGGTGCGCGAACCGGTCGCCAGCGTCAGTGGCGATCTGCACGACCCGCGCAAGACCGCCAAGGTGATCACTCGCAGCGTGGCCGTTTCCGACACCCTGGGTTTCTTCGATGACCGGCTGCTGCTGACGCTGGGGCTGCGCCGCCAATCCATCGGCGCGGATGCCTGGAGCGCGGGCACCGGCGCTCGCACCGCCAACTACCAGGACAGCATCACCACGCCTGCTTACGGCCTGGTGTTCAAGGCGACCGAGGTCGTGTCGCTGTATGCCAACCGCATCGAGTCCCTGCAGCAGGGGCCGACTGCGCCGGCTGCCGCCAGCAACCGCGGAACGATGTTCGCGCCCTATCGCACCAAGCAGATCGAGGCCGGCGTCAAACTGGACTGGGGCACCTTTGGCGGCAGCCTTGGCGTGTACCGGATCGAACAGCCGCAGGGCGTGACCCAGAACGGCACCTTCAGCGTGGACGCCCAACAGCGCAATCGCGGTGTGGAGCTCAACCTGTTCGGCGAGCCACTTTCCGGGCTGCGCGTGCTGGCGGGCGCCACGCTGATGGATACCGAACTCAGCGGCACGGCCAATGGTGCCAATGATGGTAACCGCGCCGTTGGCGTGCCCGAGTTTCAGTACAACGTGGGCGCCGACTGGGACGTGCCTGGCGTCGCCGGCCTGAGTTTCAACGGCCTGCTACTGCGTACCGGCGGGCAGTACTACGACACCGCCAACACCCTGAGCATCCCCGCCTGGACCCGCGTCGACCTGGGCGCCCGCTACGCCATGAAGCTGGATGAACAGCGCCAGCTCACGCTGCGCGCGGGGTTGGAAAACCTTGCCGACAAGGCCTACTGGGCGTCCACCAACGGCGGCTACCTGACCCAGGGCGAGCCACGCACGTTGAAGGTATCGGCCACCCTGGATTTCTGATCAACCCAACGCACCCGCGGCGCTCGGCGAAGCGCCCCGCTATGCGGGAAACGCTCCCGGGTGTCGCTGCGCTCGACCCAGGCTACTGGGCAGGGCGGGGCTTAGTTGAAGCTGTACGACACCCCAACGAACGCCCCGAAGCCCTCACCCGGCGTCGAGCGGGCGGCGTCGGCGCCGTTGTCGTTGTAGCCCGGCGTGACGGTGGCGGCGTAGCGTTTGTCGGTCAGGTTGCGCAGGTCCAGCCAGGTCTGCCAGTCGTCTTTCGGCGAGGCGTACCCAAGGGTCGCACCGAAGATCGCGTAGGCGTCGGCGTAGTAGGAGTTGGCGTAATCCACCGCGACCTTGGAGGCGTACTGGCTGTTGAGCCCGGCGTAGAAGCCGCTCGGGTGGTCGTAGCGCAGCTCGGCCTGGTAGTAGTGGCGGGGCAGGCCGGGCAGGCGGTTGTCGCCGAAGGCCGCGTCATCGCGGTAGTGGAAGTCGCTGAAGGTGTAGGCCTGGCGCAGGGCCAGGGCGCCGGCCGCACCGCCGTTCCACAACGGGCTGTGGAGGCCGAGCTCGATGCCCTGGTGGATGGTCGGGCTGGCGTTGGCCTCGGAGAACACGTTGCTCTCCACCGGCACGGTGAGCAGTTCATGGCGCACCAGCGAGTAGTAATAGGCTGCGTCCCACTGACCCAGTGGCGAGTCACCACGCCCACCGACCTCGAAGGTCGTCGCCGTTTGGTTATCCAGCGAGATCGGCGCGCGCTGGCGAGCGCTGTAGGGCTGATTGCTGTTCGGGAAGCGCAGCGGCGAACTCCACAGCATCGACCAGGCATGGGGCGGCTCGACCGAGCGGCTGATATTGCCGTACAGCTGCACGTCCGGGTTGAGTTGGTAGCGCAGGCCGATGCGTGGCGCGTAGTCCCAGGTATGTTCGCTGAGCTTGTCGTCGGTGGCCGGCCAGGTCACCTGTACTTCACGGCGCGTGTAGATCAACGCCAGGCCGCTGGTCAGCCACAGATCGGGCGCCAGTTCGGTTTCGTTGCCGATATGCAGCACGTTGTCCGAACCCAGGTGCTCGTAGGCGCGCATCAGGGTGCCGGCCGGGTAATCGGTGCCGCCGACGCTGATCGGTAATGCGGCATTTTCCTTGGACTTGCTGCTCGGCAGGTTGGTGGTGCTGCGAAAGCCGAGGGTGGTGCTGCTGTCGAGGCCGAACAGGCTGTGGCGACGGGTGTAGGTCAGGGTGCCGCTGACATCGCTGTAGTCCACGCGCACCCGGTAGGTGTTGCCGTTGGGCGAGCTGTTCTCGACGATATCCATCGGGTAGTGGTGGTAGGCCAGGCCGGCCACCAGCGTCGAGTCGTCATCGATCTGCCAGGTGGTCTTGTTGGCCAGCCAGGTGCTGCCGGGTTGGTCGCGGTGCGCATCGATACGCAGGTTGTTGGCAGCGGCCGCCCGTGGGTCGTGCTTGATCTGCGCTTTGGTCAGGCGGCCCGGCACCTGGTGCTCGGTCTCCCGGTAACGCAGGTAGAAGCGCGTTTCCAGGCTGTCGCTCAGGCGATAGCCGGCGTTGGCGGCGACCCCTTTGCCCTTACCTGACGAGTGATCCTGATAGCCGTCGTATTCGCTGTCGGTGACATTGATGTAGTAATCGAAGTCGCCCAGCACCTGGCCGGAGCTGATGCTGCGCTTCTGGTAGCCGTGGCTGCCGGCTTCGTAGCGCAACTGCAGCGTGTCGGCATCGCGGCCGGTGCGGGTGATGTAGTCGATGGCGCCGCCCAGCGCCAGCGAGCCCTTGTCGAAGCCGTTGGCGCCGCGCAGCACTTCGGCGCGGCTCAGCCACAGCGGCTCCAGCAACTCATAGGGCGTGCCGCCCGAACCGGTCAACGGCAAACCGTCGAGCATGATGTGGGTGCCGCTGGCGTGGGAGCCGGTGCCGCGGTTGATGCCCGAGCCGCGGATGGCGATCTTGATGCCCTCGTTGCCCGGTGACTGCGCGTACACGCCCGGCTGGTAGGCCAGCACATCGGCATTGCCGGCCACGCGGCCTTCTTCTACCCGCTGCATGTCCACCAGGTTGCTGCCACCCGGTACCCGCTCCAGTTGTTCCGCGGCCGCCTGCTGCTCGGTCAGCGCCTGCTCGGTAACCTGCACACCGTCGAGCTGCAAGGTGCCCGCCGCAGGCTCGGCATGGGCGGCGGGCAGCGCTGCGCAACTCAGCAGGCTGGCGGCCAGCAGGTGACGAGGGCGCAGGGCGAACGGGGGCAGGCAGGGCATTATCGGGAATCTCCATGGGAACAGCCGGCGGCGGTTGTAGCAGGCAGCGCCGGGTAGGACGGCCGTCGCGGCGGATAAGCCACGTCTTCTCTTCGTCCGATAATCCGCACAGCGACTAGGCTGATGGAACTAAGTCAGAACGCCGCACGCGACGGTCTGTCGCGCGGCAACCCACCACGGCGGCAAGGTGCGCGGTGGGGCGTAGTCTTCTGTAGAGCGCTTGATCCAGGTCAAGGCGGCGTTTGCCGGACCTGCTCGCGCCGTTGCAGACAACCAGAAGTCGGTTACCGACAAACCTGATGAGGACGCCTACATGTTCGGCCTAGAGGCTTTGGATCTTGCGCGCATCCAGTTCGCCTTCACCATT
>ENA-UOWK01000633-UOWK01000633.1-bioreactor-metagenome-genome-assembly--contig:-NODE-633-length-15827-cov-10.757925_pt1 | contig 15827 bp, 12 predicted proteins | sample MGYA00238157_ERZ761612 | MGnify/ENA primary metagenome ERZ761612 (study PRJEB28901, sample SAMN06268035) | bioreactor metagenome | isolation source: Joint BioEnergy Institute, California, USA... | reverse complement strand
ATATCACGCTCTTTCAGCGCGTCCTGATCCGAGCCCGGGTTGCCCGCCGGCGGGTTCCATTCCACGCGATTCTTCTTGGCTTCGGCCTCGTTGCTGCCCTGCTTGGGCTCCGACTTGGCCTTTTCCAGCCCCGAGCCGTGCCCTGCGCCGGTATCCACTTCCTTGTCGCTGGAAGACTCGAAGGCGGATTCTGATTCGTTATGTTCGACTGCCATGACCACACTCCCGTAACCACGCAGGACATCTGCGTATACAGCTCTGAAAGGCCGTGAATGGCGCAAGTGCAATGCTTACGACAGGCGGCAGCCCTCAGCACGAGCCTCGGTTGGCGGCAGCAGAGATGGGAGGCGGCCCGGCAACGGCGGCGCGCCACGCCGGGCCTGGGCCAGCAACCCTCGCTCAGCTCGGGTGCCTGGCCCGTGCGGATGCACTGCCGGCGCGGTTTCGCCGGCCTATCGGGGCAAGCGGATCTCGAAGACGGTGCCGTGCTCGGCCGTCGACCTCACGTCGATCTCGCCGTTATGCGCCACGACGATCTGCGAGGTGATGTACAGCCCCAACCCCATGCCGGCGCAAGGCCCGAGGTCAGTGACCGCGTGCTGGGAAAAGCGCCCCATCGGATTGAAGATGAAGGGCAACACGTCATCGGGAATGGGCTGGCCCCAGTTATGAACGGTGAAGACCAATTCTTCGGCCCGCGACGTGAAACTTACCGTGACCGGCGAGCCAGCATCACCATGATGAACGGCATTGCTGATCAGGTTGGAGAAGACCTGCTCCATGCGCGCCTCATCGAAACGCCCGACACCGCTACCGGTTGCATCGCAGCGAATGTCCGAAAGCGGATGCGCAGCCTTCGCCTCGCTGACGATCCGATGGCACACGGGAACCAGGTCGACCGCCTGGAGACGCACCGGCAAAGTCGATCCGAGGTGAGAACGGGTGAAATCGAGCAAGTCCCCTACGATGCGGTTGGCGCGCCCGGCACTGGCATGAATCTGCCCGGCGACATGGGCGGATTTATCGGAGAGGTTTGCGTTGCGCTGCAGCATGTCGGCCCCCAGCAGAATGGCGCTGAGCGGGTTTCGCAGGTCATGCCCCAATATCCCCAGAAACAGCGTGCGCGAAACCTCCAGGGCACGGGAATAGTTGGCAATCGACTCGGCCAGCGCCTGGTCGATGGCTTCGTGGAAACGCACCGTGTCCTCGATATTCAGCGCCTCCCCCGCCTTTACCCGCGACATCCACAAGCTCAGCACACTGGTTCGCAACGCGCGGTACTCGGAGACCATCTGATCGAGCGTGAAGCCGGCCATCAGCCGCGTGATGGCATGGGTCTCGGCGGCCGTCTGCTGATCACTGACAGGCCCAATGCCATGGGATTTGTCCCGCTGTTGTTGCTGGCTCTGCGGCGTATCGAGGTCGTCGACGATGGCCCGCAGCATATGCCCCGCATGGTCGCGCAGGGCCTCGGCGTCCAGCGCCTTGCCGGGGACGTTGATCGTCCGCGCGAAGTCCTCCCAGGCCTGCAGAATGGGCTCCATGTTTTTATCGATAAAGGTGGACAATCGCATGCCGGGATCCAGTGATTGAGTAACGATGGCAGTGATTGCCAGCGCTGAGTAAAGCACGTATCGAACCACGTTACGGGTACCGCTGGCTTTAACAGATTTCGGTCGGCATTGGTGGCTTGAACTCCGGCAACGAGCGCGCTCGATATCGAGTGGCAGCGGCTTGCACGCCTGGGCGAATCGTGGCGCCACCAACGTAGGCAGGCCTGGCCCTGGCGGCGGGGTTTACAGCCTCGGCGAACATGCAGAAATCGGCTCTTCCCTGCCGCTCCTTCAGGGGCTGCAGAGGGCCGACTCCAGATAAGCCGCAGCGACGCTGACCCGGTTCTGATACAGATGGTTATATAACCGGCTGAAGCTATTCGCAGGGCCGCCGATAACGTGCCAACCCCTCTTCGAATGGTTGTTCTCATGTTCAATCGGCTCTCCATCCAGTTCAAACTGACCGCCCTCGCCGGCCTCTGCCTGTTCCTGGTCGTCACCCTGCTCGTGCTCGTCTCGCAGTTTTACGCGGCGCGTAGCAGCGAAGTGGTCAAGGGCAGCAGCTTCCAGATGCTGGGCGACTCCGCCCAGTTGCGTCTGCAGGCCATCGGCGAGGCACAGGCGCAAAGTACGCGCAGCGAATTCCTCGAGGTATACCTGTATGGCCTCGGCGTCGCCAAACAGGTCGACCTGCTGCGCAAACAGTACGCCAAGGGCGTGCTAAGCGCCGAGGCGCTGCGTAGCGACCTGACCGCCGTGCTGGGCGATGCGCTGAAGGCGCGCCCCGAGTCCCTCGGTATCTACGTCGCCTTCGAGCCCAACGGATTGGATGGGCAGGATGCAGCCTTCATCGCTAACGACGGCGCGGGCAGTAACGAGACGGGCCGCTTTGCGCTCTATTGGACGCAGAGCAAGCCGGGCGCGTTCGCAGCCGAAGTGATCAGCGAAGAGGATCTGGCCGACACCTCCCCCGGCCCGAGCGGCGCGGCCTATAACGCCTGGTACAGCTGCCCGTTCAAGAGCACGGCGGCGTGCCTGCTCGACCCCTATGTCGACCAGGTGGATGGGCAGCCCGTGCTGATGACCAGCGTGGCCCTGCCCCTGCAGGACGGCGGCAAGGTGATCGGCGTGATCGGGCTCGACATCAGCCTGGCCGCGCTGCAAGCGCTGGCCGAATCCGCGAACCGCAACCTGTATGAAGGCCAGGGCGAAATCAGCATCATCAGCCCGGCCGGGCTGCTGGCGGCGCATACCCGAGACGCCACTCAGCTCGGCAAGCCCCTGGATAACGCCGACCAGGCCCAGGCGAGCGCATTGCGACAGGCCCTGCAGGCTGGCCAGCCGTCGGTGGTGTCGAGCGAGCAATCGATCGGCGTCATGCAGCCCGTGCAGCCCATTCCCGGCGCCAACAGCTGGGGCGTTCTGATCCAGGCGCCGAAATCGGTGGTGCTCACCCGCGCACTGGCACTCGCCGACACCCTCGAGACGCAGCGCACCCGCGACAGCATGATCTCCTGGCTGGTGGGCATCGGCGCGATCGTGCTGGGCCTGGTGCTCATGAACATCATGGCGCGGCGCGTCACCCGGCCCATCCTGTCGGTCGCCGATATGCTCGACGATATCGCCAGCGGCGAAGGCGACCTGACCCGCCGCCTGCAGTACCCGCGCCAGGACGAACTGGGCCGCTTGGCCGATGGCTTCAATCAATTCCTCGACAAGCTGCAGCCGATCGTGGCCAAGGTGAAGGACTCGGTGCAGTCCGCCCGCCAGACCGCCGATCAATCCGCTGGCATCGCCGCCCGCACCAGCCAGGGCATGCAAGCGCAGCTCAGCGAAGTCGAACAGGTGGCAACCGCCTCCAATGAAATGAGCGCGACCGCCCAGGACGTCGCGCAAAATGCCTCCGAGGCCGCCGCCGCCGCGCGCAGCGCCGACGAAGCCACCCGCGAAGGCCTCCAGGTGGTCGACCAGACCACCCAGCGTATCGAGCGCCTGGCCCAGGACCTCGGCACCGCCATGCGCGACGTCGAAGGCCTGGCGGCCAGCAGCGAGCAGATCGGTTCGGTGCTCGAAGCCATTCGCAGCATCGCCGAACAAACCAACCTGCTGGCCCTCAACGCCGCCATCGAGGCCGCGCGTGCCGGTGAAGCCGGCCGTGGCTTCGCCGTGGTCGCCGATGAGGTCAGAAGCCTGGCCACCCGCACCCAGGTGTCGATCGAGGAGATCCGCCAGGTCATCGAGCGCCTGCAGCAAGGCACCCGCGACGTGGTGGAATCCATGCACGACGGCCACCTCCAGGCCCAGGACAACGTCAGCCACGTTGCCCTCGCCGTCAGCGCGCTCAAGCGTATCGGCGATGCGGTCTCGGTGATCACCAGCATGAACCTGCAAATCGCCAGCGCCGCCGAAGAACAGAGCGCCGTGGCCGAGGAAATCAACCGCAACGTGGCCGGCATTCGCGACGTCACCGAATCGCTGGCCGAACAGGCGGACGAATCCGCCCAGGTCAGCCGCTCGCTGAATGCCCTGGCCAACCATCAGCAGGCGTTGATGGATCAGTTCAAGGTCTAGGGCGCAGCCAGATAGCGTCGTCGCCGCAACCAGCCGTGGTGGTTTGTTGCGAGGCGACTGCTGCAGACCGGACGGAAGAACGGGCGCCCCCGCTGGAAGCGGGCCGTCGGCCACCCCGCCATCAGGTTCTGTTCCCATTGCTCAGATGGCAGTTGCGGGAGACTGCGGTCAGCAACCATCAGCCGCCACCATAAACGATTGAATACCCCATGCGACCTATAAGGAATACCAACAGAATCAGGAAGAAGACACGAATGAAACCACTGCCATAACGAAGCGCCAGAAACACACCGGTGAGGGCACCTGCGATATTACATACACCTACCACACCGCCGATCAGCCACAACACGTTGCCCGAGGGTATGAAAAAGAACAGCGCAGCACTAAAGGTTCCCAGGTTCACCAGCTTGGCGGAAGCCGATGCGTTAAGAAAATCGAACCCGAAGTATTTGACGAAAACAAATAACAAGAGACTTCCGCTGCCTGGCCCGAATACGCCATCGTAAAACCCCAGCAATGCGCCAAAAAACACACCGAGCAGAACCTCTTTTACCCCGCACTCGGCAGACCGATGGACTTTCCCCAGATCCTTCTTCGCGAAGGTGTAGGCAGCCATCAGAATCAAAATCACGAAGACCACATACTCCATGATTTCCCTGGGAATCAACGAGACAGAAAAAGCACCTAGGAACGAGAATAAAAAAGCGGAGATCATCGTCGGCAGCATGAGCTTCCACACGATTGTTATTCGCTTCAAGTATCTAGATATGGAGAAGAAATTACCCAGAAGCACCGCCAGCTTGTTGGTGCCAAAAACGGTTGCCAAGCTGTGCTGAGGTAAGGCGTGAAGTAAAGCAGGAACCTGCACAAGGCCGCCGCCACCGACCGCAGCATCGATCAAACCGCCGCAGAACGCAAAGAAACCCAACATCACGATGGCATATTCAAAACTCATAATGCCTCTCTTTGCCATCCATCATCTGGTTCGCCACATGATTCCTTGGAATATCGCGCGGGTGTCATGCTTTCTAACGCAAAGCAAATACCGCTGATGCCTGTCACGGCATCAGCGGGCCTCGTATAGATTTTCCATTCAATGCATCAGCGCATCATGCAAACCGCGAAACGCATTGCCTACACGGTCGTTATAGTCGAGCATCACCTCTTTCAGGCGGCCAATATCAAACTCGATATCAGCGAATCGACAGTAGGCCTGAGCCGCGGCCAAGGCATGTAACCCATGCCTGTTTTCCACCTCTCCTGAATGCCCCATGACATAACCCTTAGCAACTCGAAGCGCCTTCAAGTCAGCGCGCAGCGTCGGATTAACAGCCTGCAACTTCTCACCAATATACTGCGCGATATAGTTGTACTCGCGACCATTCCAAAGCTCAGAGGCTACAGACGTCATCATCGCGGCCAGAATTGACTGCTTGTGCTCATGAGAACGCAAGGGAGATTTATTTTCCGCCACACCTACGCTGTAAAGAAATTCAGAAAACTCATTGCACGCCTTTACCGCATACTGCTTTTCGACCCAACGCGAAGCGCCGAACGCAGTAGTCATGTATTCATACATGCCATCGTGCCCCTCATGCCCAAGCCCGAAGTCATCTTTTGCAACTTCATGCATATGTGCCATAACATTGTTGTACAACGGCTGCCGAGGCACGGGAATAGCGCCTGCATCTGCTGCCAATCGCATGATAATTTTCGCAGACACCAAGCTCGTGGTTTTATGCGTTTCATGCCAGCCGTTGAAGAATTTCAGGACACCTTCATCAACCCGCTCTTTCTCCAAGAACGCGTTGAAACTTTTCTCAGCCCAACGTTGCGCCTGTTGAGTAACGTCATGGCAAAGCACCTCATACATCGCCAATTGCATAGCTGACACATAATCGACATGAGCCGGGACTGCCGCTTTTCGCTGACCACCCATAATGACGCGACCCGGTATCTTTAATGCGCTGATGTGCCTGGGCAGCGCCTCGATGAATACGTCACCAAACTGCTGCATCGACAACTGATGCCGGGGCATAACAACATCACTTTTCACCACATTAGAATTCATTGGCTCACCTTTTTCCCTAAATGGCATGAATGAACTTAGCACTTGAGAAATGAAAACAAACGCGAAACTATGTCACTTGCAAGACACAATCAAGCAACTTATAATCAACCGTCTATTCACTTTAAATGAATGATTGGTGTAGCAATGGAACTGTCGCAACTAAAGATGTTTAAAGTGATCGTTGAGCAAGGCAGTATCGTTAAAGCCTCCCAGGTGTTGCACTGCGTACCGTCCAACATCACGAACAGGATCAAGTTACTGGAACAGGAATTAGGTGTTGACTTGTTCATACGTAAAGGCCGCGGGCTCATCATCAGCCCGTCAGGCGAGTTATTTCTCGGTTATGTGAACAAGATTTTAGCTGTTTGTCAGGAGGCACAAAGAGCGCTTGACCCCGAGGCGCCGCCAGCAGGCGTGCTAAAGATAAGTGCTATCGAATCAGCAGCGACGGGCCGGCTACCTGCCCTATTGTCTCGCTACCACGCACGTTACCCAAAGGTACAAATGCAATTCGGCACCGATACCTGGTCACACTTGGTTGCTGACGTTGTCAGGCATAAGTTGGACGGTGCGATAATTGCTGTAAACAGCGATCACCCTGACATCCGCCAAATGGAAATATACAAAGAGCCATTGGTATTGATCGCATCATCATCGCTGGGCGAGATTACCTCGCCACAGGCTCTCAACAACCTCAATATCTTTATGTGGCCTGAAGGCTGCCCTTATCGCCGAGCACTCGAGATTTGGTTAAAGGCTGCCAAGGTAACAACCCCCATCACAAGCATAGCGAGTTATGGCACCATTCTTGGCTGCGTGAGCGCCGGCGCGGGGGTTTCGTTAGTCCCGACGGGAGTGTTCGAGCAATACAAAAAGATTGGAAATATAAAAGGCTATAGCTTCGAGGCGCTCGCCCCGATACAGAACTACTTCGTCTGGAACAAGAATATTGGTTTCCATCGCGCCAGAGAGGCATTCGCAGAATTGATGGCAGAAGCGTTCAGCACAATCTAGCGGGTAAGAAAATCCAAAAATTGCACTGACAAAAGCCGATCCCCGCAAACCCGTCACGAGCTAGCTAGAACGGCTTCGAGCCTATCGAACGAGAAGCCTAGCGCTTTTCCGACACCTGCTGTTTACACGGGGCATTGCCGGCCTCGGGAACTGCACAACTCTGCTCTTTGCAGCGGGCGGCTCCATCAGGATGAGGCAGCCAGGCCAGGTGCGGACGCCAGCGGCAGAAAAGCCGGTAGGCCGCGTTCAGCAGCGGCCTGGCCCAACGCCACGACAGCGGTGCAGCCCAGAAGCCGAGGCCAGCCGCGCGCCAGCTCCACAGCGTGGCGTCCAGGCCGGTGACCCAGCTGCCGTCGGCAAACCTGGCGTGCAGCAATGATTCCATCCGGGCAAAGGTGAGGCCCATGGACTCGGGCTCGAAACCTTGCTCGCGGATATCCACGAAACGCAGACGCTCTGCAGCCGCACGCCCGCGCAGGGTGTTTATCTCCCGGGCACAGAGTGGGCACTCGCCGTCAAAGTAGAGGGTCAACGGCCACGCCGGCTTTCTGTCCATCAACCATGTACCTCGTCTTGGTGTTCATGGGCTTTTGTCGCCAAATCCCAGCCCAACATGGGCAGTACACCCAGTATGACAAGAACCAGCGCCACCTGACTGCAGCAACGCCTCAGCCGGTTTCCGCCAGCGGCGCCGCCACCGGGGTCAGCACATGCACCACGCCGTTACCCAGCACCATCACCGCAGGCATGCCAGGCGCTTGCAACGCCGGCTCGTCGAGGCGTTCAGCGTCGCGTAGCTGCACGCGGATGCGGGTAATCGCGACGCGCTGTTGCGAGGTCAGGTTCTTCTCGCCACCCAGGGCCTCGACGACATTGGCCGGCAGCAGTGTTTCGGTCGCCGCGCTCACCCTGGGCTCGTCCGGCACCAGATCCGGCGTCAGGGCCTTCCAGAAGGCACTTTGCAATTTGTCGAACATGCTCAGCTCTCCAGTACAGGTGACAGGGGTAACGACGATGGCCGCCATGACCGCAGGGTTTCACGAACCTGCGCGGCGCTTTCCAGGGTCAGCGCCTGGCGCGCAATGGCTTGGCAATCGCTGAGTTGCACGTCGCGAATCGCTGCCTTGATGGCTGGAATCAGCGGCACGCTGGCCGACAGTTCATCCACCCCCAGGCCCAGCAACAGCGGCACGGCCAGCGGCTCGGAGGCCATGGCGCCGCAGACGCCGACCCATTTGCCATGGGCGTGGGCGGCTTTCACGGTGGTCGCGATCAGGCGCAGCACCGCGGGGTGAAAACTGTCGGCCTGGCTGGCGAGGCGTGGGTGGTCACGGTCCATCGCCAGGGTGTATTGGGTCAGGTCGTTGGTGCCGATGGAGAAGAAGTCGACTTCCGGGGCGAACGCATCGGCCATCAATGCCGCGCACGGCACCTCGATCATGATGCCGAGCTTGGGCAGCGTGTCGAGGCCGAGGCTCGCCGCTTCCTCTTCGAGGATCTGCCGGGCCAGGCGCAATTCGGACAACTGGCTGACCATCGGCAACATGATATGCAGGCGCGCCAGCGCGCAGCTCGCCAGGATGGCGCGCAACTGCTCGCGCAGCAGCTGCGGGCGCTCCAGGCACAGACGAATGCCGCGCATGCCGAGGAACGGGTTGGCCTCGGCCTCCATCGGCACATAGGCCAGCGGCTTGTCACCGCCAACGTCGAGGGTGCGCACCACCAGGTTGCGCTCCGGGCCCAGGGCACGCGCAATGGCGCTATAGGTGGCCGCCTGTTCGTCCTGGCTGGGCGCACTGCTGCGCTCCAGGTAAAGAAACTCCGAACGCAGCAGCCCTACGCCCTCACCGCCCAGCTCAATGGCCTGCTCGGCCTCCGCCAGCGAGGCGATATTGGCGGTGACCTCGAAGCGATGGCCATCGCGGGTGGTGGCGGCCAGCGAGGCCTGCTCGAGGTCACGCTGCTGGCGCAGGGCTCGTTGCTCGCGCTGGGCCTGCAATTGCTCGATGGAAACGGGATCGGGATCCAGGTGCAGCTCGCCCTTGTCGGCATCGAGCAGTACCCGGGTGCCGTCGACCAGGGCAAGCACCTCGGCCGGCAGCCCGCAGACCGCCGGCAGCCCCAGCGCACGGGCCAGGATCGCGACGTGACTGGTGGCCCCGCCGCCAACCGTGGCAAAGCCCACCACCTTGCTGGTATCCAGTGCCGCGGTCTGCGACGGGGTCAGTTGCTCGGCCACCAGAATGGCCTGGTCAGGCAGCTCCCAGGCACTGTCTTGCACATCCAGCATCAGCTTGAGCACCCGCTGCCCGACATCGGCAAGGTCCAGGGCACGCTCGGCCAGAAACCGGTTGCCACTGGCCTTGAACAGCTCGGCGGTCGCTTCGGTCACCGAGTTCCAGGCGAAGGCGGCGCTTTTGCCCTGGTTGATCAGCAGCCGGGCCTGCTCCAGCAGGCTCGGGTCTTCCAGCAGTTCCTGATGGGCCTTGAAGATCTCCTCCTGGGCCTCGCTCCCCGCCTCGTCGCGCAGCGTCTGCAAGGCAGCCAGCGCCCCTGCCAACCCACGGTCCAGCACCTGCAGCTCGGCCCGAGGGTCGCCGGCGGCCTCGGTAATCTCCAGCTTGCGCTCGACCACCTGGACCACCTGCCCGAGGGCAGAGCCTGCTGAAGCACAGACGCCCTGCAACGACATGGCCGAGGGCTTCGCTGCCGGCGCCGCTTCGATGGCCGGTGCGCTGACCGCAACCGGTGCCACGGACTCCCCGCAGCCATCGGCCAGCAACTCGGCCAGCGTCTCGATGGCCGCAGCGGCATCCTCGCCGGTGGCGCTGATGGTCAGAACGTCGCCAAGGGCCGGCTGCATGGCCATGATCGCCACCAGGGATTTGCCGTTGGCACTGTCCTGCTGCCGGTGCAGGCGGATATCGGCCTTGAAGCCCTTGGCGGCCTGGGCGAACACCGCTGCCGGCCGGGCGTGCAGGCCATTGGCATTGGGCAGGCTGATCGGCTGCGAGACCAGCGCCTCACCTTCATTCACCGGCGCATCGTCCGCCAGCCCGACGTGGCCAAGCTCCAGCAACGGCTGGCCACCGACTACCCTGGCGCTGTCGCCGGTAAGCATGCTGAACGGCTCGGCGCTGACCACCAGCATCAGCGTCATCAGGCTGCGCGCATGCACGGCGATATGGTCGGCATCGAATTCGATCAACGCCTGGCCGGCCTCGACGCGCTGGCCTTTTTCGACCAGCGCGGTGAAGCCCTTGCCGGCCAGGTTCACGGTGTCCAGGCCGATATGCAGCAGAATCTGCGCGCCGCCCTCATGGGTAATGGTGATGGCGTGGCCACTGGCTTGCAGATCGCTGACCACGCCCGCCAGGGGCGCACACAGGGTCTGCGACGTCGGGTCGATGCACAGGCCGTCGCCGATCACCCGATTGGCGAACACCGGGTCAGGCACATGATCGAGGGGCACCAGCACCCCGGAGAGCGGTGCCAGCAATTGCAAGGGTTGAGGTACGGTCATGGCTTCACCTGCGGTTTTGTTCTTGGAATGCATGGCGTAACTGGGTTGCTCGGGGTCGAGCGCCGCGCGGCGACTCGGGCATGCGCGGCGCGGCCCTCGATCAGCTGTCTGCAAGGTGCAACACGAAGGACTCATAAGGCCTCAGGTACAGCTGGCGCCCCCGCGGCTCGCAGTCCGGGTAATTGCTGATCACCAGCCGTTGGCTGCTGGCGGTGTCGATCACCCGCTCAGGCAGCTCGACTTCGCACGCGGTGCCATAGAAGTTGTTCACCACCAGCAGCCGTTCATGGGCGCTTTCACTTTCGCGCAGGTAGATCCACACCTGCTCATGCTCCGCCAGCAGCTGGCGATAGACGCCCTGCTGGATCAGCGGCTCCCGGCGGCGCAAGCCAACCAGCTGGCGGTAGTAGTGCAGCACCGACGTGGGATCGTCGAACTGGTTGGCGACGTTTATCTGCTTGGCATTGCGCGCCACGCCGATCCAGGGTTCGGCGGTGCTGAACCCGGCGTTCACCTCGCTATTCCACTGCATCGGCGTGCGCCCGTTGTCGCGGGACTTCTGCATGATGGTGGCCATGATCGCTGCAGGGCTTTCGCCAGCGTTGCGTTTGAGGCGGTAGATATTCAGGCTCTCGACATCCCGGTACTGCTCGATGCTGTCGAAGCCCGGGTTGGTCATGCCCAGTTCCTCGCCCTGGTAGATGAACGGAGTGCCCTGCAAAAAGTGCAGCGCGGTGGCGAGCATTTTCGCCGACTGCACACGGTACTCACCGTCATCGCCGAAGCGTGACACCACCCGCGGCTGATCATGGTTACACCAGAACAAGGCGTTCCAGCCGCCGCCGGCCTGCATGCCGGTCTGCCAGTCGGAGAGGATGCGCTTGAGCGCCAGGAAGTCGAAATCGGCCTGCACCCACTTCTGCTGGTTGGGATAGTCCACCTTCAGGTGGTGGAAATTGAAGGTCATCGACAACTCTTTCGAGTCCGGGCGCGAATAGCGGATGCAGTGTTCGAGCGAGGTGGACGACATCTCGCCGACGTTGATCAGATCATGGCCTTCGAACACCTCGCGGTGCATTTCCTGCAGGTACTCATGCACGTTCGGGCCGTCGGTATAGAAGCGGCGCCCGTCGCTGGCGTCCTCGGGAAAGTCGGCCGGCTTGGAAATCAGGTTGATCACGTCCAGGCGGAAGCCACCCACACCCTTGTCGCGCCAGAAGCGCATCATCCTGAAGACTTCCTGGCGCACCTTGGGGTTGTCCCAGTTGAGGTCGGCCTGGGTGTGGTCGAACAGGTGCAGGTAGTACTGCCCGGTCTGCGCCTCGTATTCCCACGCCGAGCCGCCGAATTTCGATTCCCAGTTGTTCGGCTGGTCGCGCCAGATGTAGAAGTCGCGGTACGGGCTGTCGAGGCTGCTGCGCGCCTGCTGAAACCACACGTGCTCGATGGAGGTGTGGTTGACCACGATATCGAGCATCAGCTTGATGCCGCGCTTGCCGGCCTCGGCGATCAGCAGCTCGCAGTCGGCCATGCTGCCGTAGCTGGGGTCGATGGCGTAGTAGTCGCTGATGTCGTAGCCGTTGTCCCGCTGTGGCGAACGCAAGAACGGCGTGAGCCACAGGTAGTCGACACCCAGCCACTGCAGGTAATCGAGCTTGGCCACCACACCGAGCAGGTCGCCGGTGGGGTTGCCGGCTTGGCTGTAAAAGCTCTTCGGGTAGATCTGGTAAATCACCGAATGCTGCCAGTCTTGCATGGCGCTATTCCTTCATCTGTTTTAGAACAACGAGCGGCACGCCACACGCTGCCGCTCGCCAAGCGATGGTTCAGGCCACCCGGTAGCCCGGGCGGACGATCTTGACGCTGAGGGCGCAGGTGAGCAGGAACGGCACCGCGATGGCGATGACCATGCCCACGATGAACACCGGGATGTACTGCGGCATGATGGAAATGAAACCGGGCAGCCCGCCGACGCCGATGGCCGAAGATTGCACCTTGTTCAGCGACAGGAAGATGCAGCCCATGGCCGAGCCGATCAGGGCGGCGTAGAACGGGAATTTGTAGCGCAGGTTGATGCCGAACATCGCCGGCTCGGTGATGCCGAAGTACGCGGAAATCGCCGAGGTGGACGCCATGCTCTTGTCCCGCACGTTGCGGGTCATGTAGAACACCCCGAGCGCGGCGCTGCCCTGGGCCAGGTTGGACATCACGATCATCGGCCAGATGAAGGTGCCACCCTGGGTGGAGATCAGTTGCAGGTCCACGCCCAGGAACATGTGGTGCATCCCGGTGATCACCAGCGGCGCGAACAGCATGCCGAAGATCGCCCCGCCGATCAGCGGCGCGAAATCGAACAGCATCACCACGCCCTCGGTGATGAGGATACCCAGGTGGCGGGTGACCGGGCCGATCAGGGCCAGCGCCAATACGCCGGTGATGACGATGGTGGTGATCGGCACCACCAGCAGCTGGATGGCATTGGGCACCCGGGCGCGCAGCCATTTCTCGATCACGCTCATCACATAGGCGGCCAGCAGGATCGGCAGGATCTGCCCCTGGTAACCGACCTTCTCGATCTTGAACCAGCCGAAGATGTCGAAGTACGGCATGCCCTGATCGCCCAGGCCGGCGACCACCTTGCCGTAGTTCCAGGCGTTGAGCAGGTCCGGGTGCACCAGCATCAGGCCCAGCACGATGCCGAGGATTTCACTGCCCCCGAAGCGCTTCGCCGCCGACCAGCCAACCAGTGCCGGCAGGAACACGAACGAGGTGTTGGCCATCAGGTTGATCAGGCTCCACACGCCATCCAGCGACGGGTAGGCCTCCAGCAGGGTGACCCCTTCGATGAACATGCCCTTGGCGCCGATCAGGTTGTTCACGCCCATCAGCAGGCCGGCAATGATCAGCGCCGGCAGGATGGGCATGAACACGTCGGAGAGGATCCGCACCAGGCGCTGCATGCCGTTGATCTTGGCGGCGCTCTGCTGCTTGAGATCGGCGATGGTCATGGCCGCCAGGCCGGTCTGCTCACGCAGCGCGGCGTAGACCTTCTCCACATCGCCAGGCCCGATCACCACCTGGTACAGGCCGCCGGTAAAGAACGAGCCCTTGACCAGATCGATCTGGTTCAAGGTCGCCGCGTCGACCTGCTTGGGGTCCTTGAGGGACAGGCGCAGGCGCGTCACGCAATGGGCGGCCTGCTCGACATTGTCGACGCCGCCGAGGCTCTGCAGCACGTCGCGGGCAATGGCTGAATAATCGTGACTCATGCGCTTTTTATCCTTCGAGGATTTTGTTTTTGGAGAGCGGCATAGGTAGCAACCTGAAAAGACCTTACTCGTACATACGAGTTAAATCAATAACTCGTATAGACCAGTCAAGCCCTGTTTGCCAACCTGCCGGCCAGCCAGCAAATGCCCGGCCGCCCTCGCCCCCATGTCCAGACGATAGACAAACCGCCACGCGCTCCCTAAGGTTCCTCGCTTGACGACAACCCGGCATCGAGCCCTGCACATGAGCAAATACAGCCAGATCTACAGCGATCTGCTTGCCAGCATCACCAGCGAACGCCTGGAGCGCGGCGCCCGCCTGCCCTCGGAAACCGAGCTGATGGAGCGCTATCAGACCAGCCGGGGCACCGTGCGCAAGGCCATCGAGCAGCTGCAGGAGCGTGGCTTTGCGCAGAAGATCCACGGCAAGGGCACCTTCGTGCTGTCGCGCGCGCCCATCGAGTTCCAGCTCGGCGGCATCGTCAGCTTCCAGGAGACCTACCCCAGGCTGGGCGGCAACGTGCGCACCGAGGTGGTCGAGCTCAGCCAGCTACCGCTCGAAGGCAGCCTCTGCGAGCACATCCAGGCGGAACAAGGCACGCTGATCACCCGCATCAAACGGGTCAGGCGCATCGATGGCCGGCGGGTGATCCTGGATATCAACCACTTCGTCGCCGACCTGATCCCCGGCCTGGATCGCCGCATCGCCGAGCATTCGATTTACCAATACATCGAAAAGACCTTGCAGCTGCAGATCAGCTACTCGCAACGCACCATCGAAGCCATGCCTCGCGGCGCGGACGACCTCAAGCACCTCGACCTGGACGACCAGAGCCACGTGATCGTCGTCAGCAACCAGACCTTTCTGCAGGACGGCAGGCAGTTCGAGTACACCCAGTCACGGCATACGCTCGACAAGTTTTACTTTTCGGATGTGGCGCGGAGGTAGGGGCGTGCTAGGCGCTGACAACCCCAGATGCCTTCTCGGCGAAGACAATCACCACATAGATGTCCGTATTCGCCAGCGAAAGTGGGGTTAAGGTCAGCAAGGTTATTTCTTGAAGGCCCAACTCCAAGCACGAGAGCACAGGCAAAAAGTTACGTAGCCGAACAGAAGCATTGCAGTGCCCAGAAACATCATCACTGCGAGCGCCTGCATATCTTTCGAAAACTGAGCTGCCGGAATGTAACAGTCCGCACCAAAGCCGCGGCAGCCCAAGCTGATGGCGCGGAGCCCGAATGTGAAATACAGGCCAACCGCTGCAGCTAAAGCGACGAAGAAACCGCCGATTACGAATAGCATCCGCCTCACGCCTCCCCTCCTCTTTACAAGTGTTCCAAAGCACGCGAATGCCACACGTGGTAACCAACGACTTGCCTAGCAAACGATGTAGTTCTCCCGACGATCAACCTGTGAAAATCATGGAGGCGCCGAAATCGCGGGCTATACCGAAGCTCGGTCTTACCCAGGCTGAGCTTCGGTTGCCGGGGTTGCCCATTGCGCAACGAACTCGGCAATCCTCTCCTCAATGCGACTTTCAACCGTACGTAAACGCAGGATAGGAATACCGCTTTTCTCAAGGATGCTGTTTTTCCGCGCATCCCGCGCAGCCTGATCGGGGCGGTCGTGAAAGCCCCCATCCACCTCGATCACCCCCAAGGGGGTTTTACCCACCTTGAAATAAACAACGAAATCGCAACTAGCTCTCGTCATGAACGCCAGCTCAAGCTCCGTCAAATCTGGATTGGTCGGCGAAGCGACCTGGTTTAACTTGACCTGCTTGTGATAACTCAGTGCTTGGCACGCTGGAACAGCAAGTGCCTCA
>ENA-UOWK01000630-UOWK01000630.1-bioreactor-metagenome-genome-assembly--contig:-NODE-630-length-15836-cov-9.995374_pt1 | contig 15836 bp, 12 predicted proteins | sample MGYA00238157_ERZ761612 | MGnify/ENA primary metagenome ERZ761612 (study PRJEB28901, sample SAMN06268035) | bioreactor metagenome | isolation source: Joint BioEnergy Institute, California, USA | place... | reverse complement strand
TGCGCTCGAACAGGATCGCGCCGAACACGCGCTCGCCGCTGAAGGCGGGGCTGGTCACGATGCGGGTGCGCATCTTGTGCACCAGGCCGAACATTTCCGCGTCGTTCGCATACTCGTTCTCTTCGATGCCGTAGAGCTTGAGCGCCTTGGGCGTGCTGCCACCGCTCTGGTCGAGGGCGGCGATGAAGCCCTGGCCCGATTTGATCCTGTCCAGCTGTTCCTGATTGACGGCCACGTGCTTGAGTCCTGTGCGTGCGGTGGGAAGACCGGGCCGGCGATGATACCGCCGACCGTCTCCACATGCCCCGACCGACGTGACGAGGGCCGCTGCCGCAAGGCGGCCCGCCTGACGCGTCCTGCCATGTGCGCGCACATTCAGCCGGTGGCATGCGCCGCGTCGCGGCGCCCGCGCCAGCGCGCACGCAGGCCGAGCACGGCCACGAAGAACACCGGCACGAAGAACACCGCGAGCAGCGTGCCGCTGACCATGCCGCCGAACACGCCCGTACCGATCGCCCGCTGCGTCTCCGCACTCGCACCGCTGGCCAGCATCAAGGGCAGGACGCCGAGCGTGAAGGCGAGTGAGGTCATTACGATCGGACGCAGGCGCAGACGCGCCGCCTCGATGGCCGCGTCCTTCAGTGTGCGACCGCCCGCGTGCAACTGGCGGGCGAACTCGACGATGAGGATCGCGTTCTTGGCCGAGAGTCCGATGATCGTGATCATGCCGACCTTGAAGAACACATCGTTGGGCATGCCGCGCAGCATCACCGCGGCGACTGCGCCCAGCAGGCCGAGCGGCACGACCAGCAGCACCGAGAGCGGAATCGCCCAGCTTTCATAGAGCGCCGCCAGCACCAGAAACACGACCAGTCCCGACAGGAGCAACAGCAGTGGCGCCTGCGATGCCGACTGACGCTCCTGCAGCGTCTGTCCGGTCCAGGCGGGCGCGAAGCCCTTCGGCAACTGCGCGACCAGCCGCTCCATCTCCGCCACGGCCGCGCCACTGGAGACGCCGGCGGCGGGGCTGCCGGAGATGCGCATCGCCGGATAGCCCTGGAAGCGCATCATCTGCTGCGGCGACTTCGTCCACTCGCTGCGCACCACTTCGCGCAGCGGCACCATGCCGCCGCTCGCGTTGCGCACCCGCAGGTCCAGGACGTCATCCAGATGCATGCGCGCGTCCGCATCGGCCTGCACGATGACCTGCTGCATGCGGCCGTCCTTTGGGAAATCGTTGACGTAGGCCGAGCCCATCGCGGCCGACAGTGTGCCGCTGACGCTCGCGAAGGAAAGCCCCAGCGCATCGGCCTTGGCGCGGTCGATGTGCAGCGCGATGCTGTCGCCGGCCGGCAAGCCGTCCGCATACACGTCGGCGACAAGGTTGCTTTGGGCCGCCAGACGCAACAGCGCTGCCTGTGCATCGCGCAATGCGGCCTCACTGCGGCCGCCGCGATCCTGCAGGAACAGGGTGAAGCCAGACGACGTGCCGAGCTCGTCGATCGACGGCGGCAACAGACTCATGACGGTGCCTTCGGCCGTGGTCGACATGGCCTGCTGCGCGCGTTCGGCTTCGCTGGCGGACGTGGCACCACCACGCGCTTTCCAGTCCTTGAGCATGGTGAACGCCATCGCGGCGTTGGGACCGGAGCCCGAGAAGCTGAAACCCTGCACGACGATGTTGCTGGCGATCGCCTCGCGCGACTGCACGTGACGCTCGAAGTCCTTCACCACGTCCAGCGTGCGCGACATGGTCGCGCCGGTCGGCAGCTGGATCGAGGTCATGAAGTAACCCTGGTCCTCCTCGGGCAGGAACGACGACGGGAGCTGCCTGAAGCCGAGGGCCAGCACGCCGCACAGCACGCCGAACACCACCAGCACCCGCCCGGTGCGGCCGAGCAGCCGGGTCACGCTGTTGCCGTAGCGCGTGGTGAGCGCATCGAAGCCTGCGTTGAAGCGCCGGAAGAACGCCCGCTGCGTGTGCTGGCCGGGCGCCACCGGTCGCAGCAGGGTCGCGCACAGCGCTGGCGTGAGCGTCAATGCCAGGAAGGCGGAGAACAGGATCGACACCGCCATCGACAGCGTGAACTGCTGGTAGATCACGCCGACCGAGCCGCTGGCGAAGGCCATCGGAATAAAGACCGCCGTCAGCACCAGCGTGATGCCCACCACCGCGCCGGTGATCTCGCCCATCGCCTTGAGGGTCGCCTCGCGCGGCGGCAGGCCTTCGCTGGCCATGATGCGCTCGACGTTTTCGACCACAACGATCGCATCGTCGACGATGATGCCGATGGCCAGCACCATGCCGAACATCGTCAGCGTATTGATCGAGAAGCCCGCGGCCAGCATCACCGCGAACGTGCCCAGCAGCGCGATGGGCGCCACGATCGCCGGGATCAGCGTGTAGCGCACGTTCTGCAGGAAGAGGTACATCACCAGGAACACCAGCACCATCGCCTCGACGAGCGTCTTGATGACCTTCTGGATGGCGATCCTGACGAAGGGTGCGGTGTCGAAGGGAATGGAGTACGCCATGCCCGTGGGCAGGCTGGTCGACAGCTCGGCCATTCGCGCCTGCACGGCGGCGGCGGTGCGCACGGCGTTGGCACCGGAGGCGAGCTGCACCGCGGCGCTGGTCGCGGCCACGCCGTTCTCGCGGTTGGCGAAGCCGTAGGACTGGGCGCCGAGTTCGATGCGCGCCACGTCGCCCAGCACCACGCGCCCGCCGTCGGGATTGGCGCGTAGCACGATGGCGGCGAACGCTTCTGGCGTGGAGAGCTGTCCGTGCACGGTCAGCGGCACGGTGAGCCGCTGGCCCTGCGTGGCGGGTTCGTCGCCGATCCGGCCGGGCGCGATCTGCGCGTTCTGCTGCTCGATCGCCTGGGTCACGTCGGCCAGTGTCAGACCGAAGCCGGTCAGCCGCTGCGGCGACACCCATACGCGCATGGCCTGTTCCGCACCGAACAGCTGCACGCGGCCGACGCCCTCGATACGACGCAACTCCTGCACGATGTTGCGCGAGAGCTGGTCGTTGAGCGCGATCTCGTCGAAGCGGCCGTCGGGTGAGGTCAGTCCGACCATCATCAGGAAGCCCGACGCGGCCGATTCGACCTGCAGACCGCTCTGCCGCACGCTGGCCGGTAGACGCGGCTCGACCGCCTTGATGCGGTTCTGCACGTCGACCTGGGCCAGTTCGGCATCGGTGCCCGGCTTGAAGGTCGCGGTGATCTGCGCCGAACCGGAGGCGTCGACCGACGATTCGAAATACAGCAGATTCTTGACGCCCGACAGTTCGCGCTCGATCAGGCTCACGACCGAATCGTTCATCGTCTGCGGTGTGGCGCCCGGATACGTCGCGATGATGCTGACCGAAGGCGGGGCCACTGCCGGATAGCGGGCGATCGGCAACTTCGGGATCGCCAGCACGCCGGCGAGCACGATGAACAGCGCGAGCACCCAGGCGAAGACCGGGCGCTCGATGAAGAACCTGGACATCACGACCTCGACTGCGGCTGTGCGATGGGCGCAGCGGTGACGGCCGTGGCGCTGCGTGGGTCGACGCGGATGCCGTCGGCCAGCCGTTCGACACCTGCGACCACGACGCGCTGGCCGTTGCGCAACCCGTCGACGACGCGCACGCGGCGGCCGATCTGTTCACCGGTCACGATGGGCTGCAACCGGGCGTGATTGCTTCCATCGAGCACCCAGACCTGCGCCCCGGTGTCGCTGCGGATGATGGCCTCCTCGGCCACGGTGAGCGCCGAGTCGAACTGCGCCGTCGCCACACGCGCCTGCACGTACATGCCGGGCAGCAGCCGGCGCGACGGGTTGTCCACGAGCGCGCGCAACAGCACGTCGCCGGTGCCCGGATCGACCGTCGTGCCCGAGAACAGCAGCCGGCCGCGCAGGCCCGACGGCTGTCCGTCGATCACGACCTCCATCTCCAACGGCGCACGCGCGCGTTGCCCGTCCGCCGACTGTCCGCCGAGCACCGCGGCCGGCGCACGCACGTCCACGTAGACCTGATCGATCTGCTGGATGGTGGCCATCGGCGTGGCGTCGGCTGCGGTGACCAGCGCGCCCTCGGTGACCCGGGCCTGCTCGATGCGCCCGGAGATCGGTGCCTCGACACGGGTGAAGCCCAGATCGAGCAGGCGCCGCGCGAGGGCCGCCTGCGCCTGTGCGACATCCGCGGCCGCCTGGTCACGCTGCGCCAGCACGTCGTCGTACATCTGGCGGCTGACGACGCGAGCCTGGGCCAGCGTGCCCAGCCGGGCGCTATAGACCGTCGTGCGGCGCGCCTCGGCCTGCGCCCGGTTCAATGCGGCGCGCGCCGTGTCGACATCGGCCTGCAGGGCCGCCGATGCGAGCTGGAACAGCGGTGCACCGGCTTCGATCTCCGCGCCCTGTTCAAACAGGCGCCGCTCGACGATGCCGCCGACCTGCGGGCGGATCTCGGCCGTGCGGAATGCGGCGACGCGTCCGGGCAGATCGGTGTACGCCGTTGCGGCGCCTGCGGTCACCGTCACGACGGACACGCGTGGCAGCGGTGCTGCCGCCTCGGGCGCCGGTCGCGTTCCGCACGCCGCCAGCAGCAATCCGAGCGCGACCGCGCCTGCACACCTGACACCTCCAAGCCGACCCATGACATCCATCTCCTGCGTTCGGCGCGACCGGGAATCGGGCGCGCGTTCTGTCGGCACGGACTGTGGGCCGCGCGCGTGGCTGTTCGGTGTGCGTTGCGTGGAGATACGATGGAGACAGCACTCCGCAACGCCTTGGACCCCCCGATGCCGCCGGCTTCCGCAGACCATCCGAGCGACCGACTGGTCCTCATTGCCGAGGACGAACCGGACATCGTGGAGATCCTGGTGGCGTATCTGCGCCGCAGCGGCCTGCGGACCGCGTCCGCTTCGGACGGTGAGGACGCGCTGATGAAGCACCGCACGCTGCGTCCGGATCTGGTCCTGCTGGACGTGCAGATGCCGGTCCACGACGGCTGGCACGTGCTGCGCGAGATCCGCCATCGCGGCGACACGCCGGTGATCATGCTCACCGCGATGGACCAGGACGTCGACAAGCTGACCGGCCTGCGCATCGGCGCCGACGATTACGTGGTCAAGCCCTTCAATCCGGTCGAAGTCGTGGCCCGCGTGGAAGCGGTGCTGCGCCGGACCGCACCGACGCGCGTCGAGACCGGTATCCGGCTGACGTCCGGCCCGCTGGAGGTCGACCTCGACCGCCACACGGCGACCGTGCGGCAGGGCGAGGCCGGACACGTGCTCGATCTCACCTTGACCGAGTTCAAGCTGCTGGCGCATCTGCTGCGTCAGCCCGACCGCGTGTTCGGCCGCGCCGAACTGCTGGTGGCCTGCCTGCCGGAAGGCGATGCGCTGGAGCGGACCGTCGACAGCCACATCAGCAAGCTGCGTCGCAAGCTCGAGATCGCGGGCGTGCCCGGCGTGCCCGACAGCGTGCGCGGCGTGGGCTATCGCCTGGGCAGGCCGCGGTGACCGTGCGCGCGGGCCTGCGCTACCAGATCGCCAAGGCCTTCGCGGCAATGGCGCTCGCCATGATGGTGCTGTCGATCGCCGGGTCCTACGTGTTCTATGCGCTCGCGTCCTCGTTCGCGCCGGACATGCTGTCGAGCACATGGGTGCCCTCGCGCGCGGAGCTGGTGTGGATCGTGGTGACGGTGGCGGCGGGCGTGTTGCTGTCGATCGGCGTCGGCGTGGCCTTGTCCAAGCGCATCCTCACGCCGCTCAATTCGGTGGCCGCGCACCTGCGCGAGATCGCCAATGGCAACCTCGATGCACGCGTGCGCCTCGACGCGCGCGCCAGCGCGGAGACGCGCGAACTCGCGCAGGACGTCAATGCGCTCGCCGAGCGCCTGCAGCATGCCGTGCGCGAACAGGAGTTCTGGAACGCCGCCGTCGCCCACGAACTGCGCACGCCGGTGACCGTGCTGCTCGGCAGACTGCAGGGACTCGCCGACGGCGTGTTCACCGCAGATCGCGCCACGCTCGACGGCCTGCTGCGCCAGGCGAACGGACTGTCGCGTCTGGTCGACGATCTGCGCGTGATCAGCCTGGGCGAGAGCCGGCATCTCGAACTCTCGATCGAACCGGTCGATGTGGCGCGCGTGCTCGAGGACGTGCGCGAGCTCTACGCCCAGCGGCTGATGGGCACAGGATTCGATTTGCAGATCCGCTGTGATGTTCCCTGCCCGGTCGACTGCGATCCGCAGCGCGTGCGGCAGGCCCTGATCGCCCTGATGGACAACGCCATGACGCACGCGACGCCGGGCGTGCTGCTGCTCTACGCAGGTCGCGAGGATGACGACGTGATCGTCGGCGTGTCGGATGCGGGACCGGGCATTGCGCCGGATGCACTGGCACGCGTCTTCCAGCCGTTCTGGCGCGGCGACGCGTCGCGCGCGCGGACGCGCGGGGGATCCGGCCTGGGGCTGGCGGTCGTGGAGGCCATCGCACATGCGCACGGCGGCCAGGCCGGCGCGCGCATCGCCGTGTCTGGCGGCACCGATGTCTTCCTGCGCTGGCCCGCTCTGGGGATGACGCCCGCCGCTTGATGTGCCGCCGCGCATCGCGCGTGGCATCGATGCCTGCGACCCGTTGTCGCACACCCGCTCTGGGCCGTCTTTCGCGCACGCGGCGCCGGTACACTCGCGACGTGGATCGGGGACACGCCTTTCGCAACGCATTCGCCTGGCTGTCGCTGACGGCCGTGCTGCTGCTCGCGTTGTTGCCGTCGATCGGACGCCTGGCGAGTTCGCATGAAACGGGTCCGCGCACGATCCTGATGGAGATGTGCACGACCGGCAGCGAGACGTTGATCGCCATGGTCGATCCCTTCGACCTGGCGGATACGCCGCGGCCTGAGCCGATCGATCACGGCGACATGCCCGACTGCGCTTACTGCCCGTTGCTCGCGACGGCGCTGATCGCAGTGCTGTGGCTGGCCTGGCCGTTGATGCAGCCTGCAACGCAGCATCGCCCTTTGCGTGTTGCGGTGCGCGCGCGGGGATGGCATCCCTGCGGACTCGGCTCGCGCGGTCCACCGCTCGCGGCTTGATGTGCGCGCCCGGATCGCCGGGCTGTCCTGCCATTCCGATCCGCGGATCGGATCTCCCGTTCGCGTGATCGCCGCGCTTGCGCGACGCACGCCTGCGCGTGCGGCCTTGCCGTCGCGCCTCGTACTTGGACTTTCCAAATGTCGATCCGTCTTTTCCCGCGTGCCAGGCACGCATCCGCGTGCGCGTGCGCGCTCCCGCCGCATGCTGCCGCAACTCGCGCGGCCCGGACTCCATTGCTCCGCCCGCATGCCCTGACGCTGGCGGTCGCAAGCGTTCTTCTGCACGCGCCGATCGCCGCGGTGCACGCGCAGACATCAAACACGGATGCCGCAACGACGCTCGACCGCATCGAGGTCCGCGCCACGCGGTCCATCCTGGATCGCGCCGCGACGGGTGCGTCCCGCCTCGATGTCAGTGCGCGCGAGACGCCCGCATCGGTGTTCCGGGTGGACCGCGACACGCTCGACGCGCGCAGCGTACGCACCACACAGGAAGCGCTCTCGGCGATTCCCGGCCTAGTCGTCGCCTCGCCACCGGGCCACGGCAACACCGTCACCTGGCGCGGCTTTTCCGGCGCGCAGATCACCCAGCTGTTCAACGGGATCGACGTGAAGTACGCCTCGATCGCCGCGCGCCCGGTCGATACCTGGATCTACGAGCGTGTCGAGGCGATCGGCGGTCCTTCGAGTTTCCTGTACGGCGCGGGTGCGGTCGGCGGTTCGATCAATTACGTCACGCGCGTCGCGGACTTCGACGCCGACACGTCCGCAGCAATGGCGAGCGCCGGCTCGCACGGCAGCCGCGTGTTCGCGGTCGGATTCAACCGACGAACCGGGGGCGCCATGCCGGCACAGGCCTTGCGACTCGACATCGCACACAGCGCTCGCAGCGGTTGGGTCGATGCCGAACGGCGCGAGGCGCTGACGGTCGCCGCCTCGCTGGTCTCGCGACTCGCACCCGCGCTGACGCATACGCTCGCGCTCGAGTACCAGCACGAGGACAACGCGCGCGTGTACTGGGGCTCGCCTGCCGTCGAGACCGGCGCCGGGCGTCTGGCCGCGTTGCCGGGCAGCGTCGGCCGCAACTACAACGTCGGCGACGGCTTCTACGGGCAAACGGTGACGTGGGCGCGTTCGCTGCTCGAATGGGACGGCGGTGCGCGCGGACAGGTGCGCAACACGCTCTACCACTACGACGCGCTGCGTGATTACCGCAACGTGGAGGTCTACCGCTGGGACGCTGCGCGCGGCGGAGTCGCGCGGTCCGGCGCGCTGCAGCAGCGGCACGACCAGCAGGTGACCGGCAACCGCACCGACTGGCTGCGCGCCGGCACGCTCGCGGGCCTGCCGACGCAGTGGACCGCCGGACTGGAACTGGGCCACAACCGGCAGACGCGGTTTCCGCAGTCGATCGGCGGCGAACTCGATCTGGTGCCGGTCGACGCACACGCGCCCGGGTCGTTCTTCGACATTCCCGGCACGTCGCCTGCGCATGTGCCGGGCGCGACCAACCGGCTGCGCACGGTCGCCTTGTCGGCGGAGAACCTCACCCGCTTCGGCGCGCGTTTCGCGCTGATGACCGGCGTGCGCCACGAACGCCTCGAACTCGACGTCACCAATCACCGTGCGGCCACGGCCGCCAATCCTGCGCGCTGGTCGCGCGACTACACGTCGACCACCGGCCGCATCGGACTGACGGCCGCGATCCGTCCGGACGCGAACGTCTACGTGCAGACCAGTACCGCGGCCGATCCGCCCGCAGGCATCCTGTCGACCGCCGGCTTCTCGACGCTGCGCGATTTCGACCTCAGTCGCGGGCGCCAGGTGGAAGCGGGCAGCAAGTTCGACTTCGCGGGTGGCCGCGGCAGCGCGACGCTCGCTGCGTACCGCATCGTGCGCGACGACCTCGCCATCGCCGATCCGGCCAATCCGGGACAGACGCTGCCGGTCGGTCGACAGTCGGCACGGGGCGTGGAGGCGTCGCTCGACGTCAGGCCCGTCGATGCGCTGCGGCTGCAGGCCAACGTGGGCTGGGTGGACGCGAGGCTCGACGAGTTCGTGGAGACCGTCGGCGGCGTGCCGGTCTCGCGCGCGGGCAATCGCCCGGCGAACACGCCGGCACGCGTGGGCAACCTGTGGGTCGACTACACGCTGTCACCGCGCTGGTCGATCGGCACCGACCTGCGCGCGGTGGCGGCACGTGCCGCCGACACTGCCAACACGCGCGAGACGGCCGGCTACGCGCTGTGGGGCGCGCACCTGCGCTGGCGCCCGACGGACGCGCTGACGATGACCCTGCGCGGCCGCAACCTCGCCGACCGCGTGTACGTGCAGCATGCACTCGGCACGCAGATGGTCTATCTCGGCGAGCCGCGCAGCGTCGAACTGGAGCTGCGGGGCGCGTTCTGAGATCTGTTGCCGCGCCGTTCGGGAGAGCACGTCGTCGCAAGGCTGCACGACGGGTGAGGCGCATCGCCGCCTCGTGTCGACGATGAATGCGACGAGCCGCGCTGCATGCGTGCGGCAAAGACCGCGTGGAGCGCGCTTTCAGCCGGGTGTCGCGGCCGCACCTAGGGTCGCTCCCATCTTGAGCGCGCGTTCCGTTCGATCGAAGGTGCGATATCGCCGCTGTGCGAGCGCGGCACCCGACTCACATTCGGAGACACTGCAATGACCGCTGTCGGAGGCGCGACACACAACATCGCCTGGGGCGACACGCTCTCGGGCCTGGCTGCGCGTTACGGGACATCCGTCGACGCGCTGATGTCGGCGAACAGCAAGATCAGCGACCCGGACATGATCTATGCCGGCGACACGCTCAACATTCCGGGCCGGTCCGGCGCCACCGGATCGGCAGGGGGCGCTGGTGGCGTCGAAGGCACGGGTCCGGTCTCGGGTCCTCGCGAACCCGGCAGCAACAACGCCGCGGCGATCGCCGAGCAGTTCATCGGCCGCAATGCGGGCGAGCTCAAGTACAGCGACGAACTGCCGATGCAGTCGTGGGTCCCCAACAACGTCAACTGCGCGAACTTCGTCTCGGCCGTGCTGCAGAAGGCCGGCATGATCGAACCGGGTCAGGCGAGCGCCTCGGTCGACCAGCTCGCGAACAATCTGAAGGGCGACGGCTGGCAGACGGTATCGCTGCAGAACGCGCAGCCAGGCGATGTGGTGCTCATGCAGCGCAACGGCCAGTCGCACGTGGTGCTGTTCGCGGGCTTCGAGAACGGCCAGCCCAAGTTCATCGGGTCCAACAACGTCAATGCGGATGGCTCCCAGCGCATCAGCTGGGGCGGCGCATCGGGCAACTACGAGATCATTACGCCGCCGCGCTGAGCAGGCGTCTCGCATCGAAGGCCGGCATGATGCCGGCCTTCGGCGTTTGCGGCATCAGAATCCGAACAACTGCCTGGGCGCAGCATGCTGCGCAGGCCAGCCGAGCCAGCTCACATCGGACGGGCCGATCGAGTAGTCGATGATCTTCCAGTCGGGCACGCCATCGGCGGCGCTCTGCGACGTGTGCGCTTTGCCCGCCTCGCCCGACGTATCGATGGCCTCGGCGCCTGCCTCGCCCGGCGCTTGCAGCAATGCCACGTAGACGTCCGACATGCCGCCCTGCGCCGCGCGTTCGGCGAACGATGTCTCAGCATAGTCGGGTCGCCCGCCGCCCGGACTGCGGAGCGTGCCCTGCAGGAACGCCCATCGGCCGAGCCGGTCCAGACGCTCCACTTCGACCACGACCGTCGTACCCAGTGCATCGCGCACCGGTGCGGTCGCGGCGGCGAGAAGTGCGTCGTAGCCGGCATCACCGGGATGCTGCGGGCTCGGCGCGGATTGTGCGAAGACAGGTTGCATCAGGCCTCCTACGACGAGCACAGCGGTCGCTGCGGATTGAATGAGGTGCATCAGCATGCTCCTGTTCGAATCCGCAGTATCGCGCGCCGCAGGCACGCAAATGTAAAAGCGATCGATGCGCCGCCGACGCTCAACGCGCCCCTTCGCGCGCAAGGCGCGCGGGCTGCAGTGCCTGCCCTCGGGACGCCGCACGCGCATGCGGCGTCCCACCGCCAGGATCAGAAGCTGTACTTCACGTGCGTGTGCACGCGCTGCAGATCGCCTTCCAGACCGTTCTCCAACCGGCGGTCCGCCCAGCTGATCTCGCCGCCGATGTCGAGCTTGGGCGCGGGCGAATAGATCATGTTGACGCGGAAGGACTGCGCGCGCTCGGTGACGAAGCCGCCGGTGAGCTGGGCGTCGTTGTCAAGCGATGCGACCGAATAGACGACGTTGCCGCGGAGCTTGGCGTTGAACGCGTGGCGCCACGCGGCGAAACCGCCGTAGCCGCGCAGGCTGTGCAGATCGCCGTCGGCGTCGAGCACGGTATCGCTGCCGAGTGCGAAGCCCAGATAGCGGCCGATGCCGTCGCCACCGCTGACCATGTAGCGGATGTCGTCATTGGCGCCGAGGTTGAAGCGGCCCGAGACGCTGAGCGCCGCGCCCGATGCGGTCGCATCACCGTTGCGGAAGCTGCGCGCGAGGCCGGCGACGGTGAAGTGGCCCCAGTCGCCACGGGTGATCCAGCGCGCGGTGACGTCGGGCGCGCGGTTGTCGCCGCTGTTGAAGCGCGCGGCTTGCGACAGGTGCGGCGTGACCGTGGTCTGCGGATTCTCCACCGACACCGACCAGGGCCCGCGCGTGTAGCGGATCTGCGCCTGCCGGTTGAATACGGTGCCTTCCGACGGACCGGTGAAATCGACGGTGTCGGGCAGCGCGGCGACATCCTGGAAGTTCGACCAGGTCTGGCCGGCCAGCCAGCCGTTGTAGCTGACGTAGGCCTGCCGCAGGCTCAGCGCGTAGGTGTTGGTGATGGTCTCGTTGCCGGCGAACGCGTTGCTGCCGCCGCCGTACATGTCGGCCTCGATGTAGGCCTTGATGACCTTGCCGCTCTCGGTACGCGTGTCGGCACCGAACGAGAAGCGCGAGAACTGCGCGTGCAGGTCGCTGTAGGTGCTGCGCTCGCCCTGCCCGTCGGCGGCCACCGGCGTGGCGCCGGGGAAGTAGAACAGCCGTCCCGGCGTGCCGTCGGCGATCTTGCCGTCGCTGGTCGACGTGGTCATCGCGTCGAGCTTGATGAAACCGCCGAACGAGAACGTGGTGCCGGGCGCGGCGCCGGGCATCGAGACGCCGCCTGCCGCGGGCGTGGATGCTGCAGCGGACGGTGTGGCCGCGACAGGCGCACTGGCGACGGCGGTCGTCGGCGCTGTGCGACCGGCGGCACCTCCGCCGTGGGCCTCGAGCAGCGCGCGCAGCTCGCGCATCTCCTGTTCCATCTGGCCCAGTCGCGCCTCGACGGCGGCGACATCCACCTCCTGCGCGGCGGCAGGCGCGGCGCAGGCGGCCGCCAGGGCCAGGACGAGCGCCAGGCGCCCGCCCTTCGGGTTCGAACTCGACATACAACTCCCCTCCCAGGGCAACGTCCGCGCCCCGATGGCGCGGACAGAACGTGTGCGGATCAGACGAAGCGCAGGCCGGTGGACCCGAGTCCGTCGATGCGGACCTGCACGTCGTCGCCGGCTTCCACCGCGACGGCGGCGGTGATCGCGCCCGACAGCACCACGCTGCCGGCGGCCAGCGACTGCCCGCGCGCATGCAGCATGTCGACGAGCATCGCGACCGCGCGCGCGGGATTGCCGAGCACGGCGGCGCCTGCGCCGACCTCGACGACCTGGCCATTCTTCTCGAGCACGACCCCGATCGATTCGAGATCCCGTCCGTCGGCCGACGCTGCTTTCGAGCCGATGACGTAGCGCGCCGCCGAGGTGTTGTCGGCGATCACGCTCGGCAGGTCGAAGCGGAAATTCTCGTAGCGCGAATCGATGACCTCGATCGCCGGCAGCAGGCATTCGGTGGCGGCCAGCACCTGCTCGACGCTGCAGTCGGGGCCCTGCAGCGCATCGCGCATCACGAACGCGATCTCGGCCTCGACCTTGGGATGGATCAGCGCCGACGTCTCGACGGCAGCACCGTCGTCGACCGCGTTGTCGCTGCCGAGGAAGCCGTAGATCGGCGTGTCCACGCCCATCTGCGCCATCTTCGCGTACGAGGTCAGGCCCATCTTCATGCCGACCAGCCGCACGCCGCGCGCGAGCTTGCGCGCACGCAGCGCGTCCTGCACGTCGTAGGCACGCTCGGTCGTGAGATCGGGCTGCGCCTCGGTGACCTTGACCACGTCGCGCACGTCGCGTTCGGCGTCGTGCAGCAGGGCGGCGATCGATTCGATGGTGTCGGTGGACAGGCTCATGCGTGCGCCTCCGGCCGGGCGTCCGCGGCGCTTCGCGCGCGTGCCACGTCCAGCGCGACGTCGACGATCATGTCCTCCTGTCCGCCGACCATGCGCCGTTTGCCCAGCTCGACGAGGATGTCCACCGCGCTGATGCCGAAACGCGCGGCCGCGGCCTCGGCGTGGCGCAGGAAGCTCGAATAGACGCCGGCATAGCCGAGCGCGAGCGTTTCGCGATCCACGCGCACCGGCCGTTCCTGCAGCGGGCGCACGATGTCGTCGGCCGCGTCCATCAGCGCGTAGAGATCGCAATTGTGCGACCAGCCCAGCTTCGAGGCCGCGGCGATGAAGACTTCCAGCGGCGCATTGCCGGCGCCCGCGCCCATGCCGGCCAGGCTCGCGTCGATGCGGTCGCAGCCTTCCTCGACCGCGACGATCGAATTGGCGACGCCGAGCGAGAGATTGTGATGCGCATGCATGCCGGTCTGGGTCGCGCCGTCGAGCACGTCCTTGAACGCGCGGAAGCGGTCGCGCACCTGGCCCATGCCCATCGCGCCGCCGGAATCGACCACGTAGACGCACGAGGCGCCGTAGGACTCCATCTTCTTCGCCTGTGCGGCGAGGGCGGCCGGCTCGGCCATGTGACTCATCATCAGGAAGCCGACCGCATCCATGCCGAGCGCGTTCGCCGCCTCGATGTGCTGGCGCGCGACGTCCGCTTCGGTGCAGTGCGTGGCCACGCGGACCACGCGCGCGCCGGCGACGTAGGCGTCCTTCAGGTCGTGCACCGTGCCGATGCCCGGCAGCAGCAGGGTCGCCACCTGCGCGTGCTGCACGGTCTCGGCGACGGCCTCGATCCATTCGAGGTCCGAGTGCGCACCGAAACCGTAGTTGAACGATGCGCCCTGCAGGCCGTCGCCATGCGCGACTTCGATCGAGTCCACGCCCGCCGCATCGAGCGCCGCCGCGATCTGCCGCATCTGCGCGACCGTGTACTGGTGCCGCACCGCATGCGAGCCGTCGCGCAGCGTGACGTCGGAAATGTAGAGCCTGCGCGCGCTCATGCCGGCACCGCCTGCGCAGCCGCCTGCAGATTCGTGGCGATGCGCTCGCCGGTCGCCAGCGCGGCCGAGGTCATGATGTCGAGGTTGCCGGCATAGGCCGGCAGGTAATGCGCGGCGCCTTCGACTTCGAGGAACACGGAAGTCTTCAGCCCGGTGACCGCTCCGAGTCCCGGCACGTTGACCGGCTGGCTGATGCGCTCGAACTGCACGGTCTGCTTGAGGCGATAGCCCGGCACGTCGCGGGCCACGCGCGCGACCATCGCCTCGATCGCGGCCTCGACCTGCGCGGTGTCGGCGTCCTCGGACAGCACGTAGACCGTGTCGCGCATCAGCAGCGGCGGCTCGGCCGGGTTGAGCACGATGATCGCCTTGCCCTTGCGCGCGCCGCCCACCGCTTCGATCGCGTGCGAGGTGGTCTCGGTGAACTCGTCGATGTTGGCGCGCGTGCCCGGCCCGGCCGAACGGCTGGAGATCGACGCGACGATTTCCGCGTAGTGCACGGGCGCGACGCTGGCGACCGCGGCGACGACCGGAATCGTGGCCTGTCCGCCGCAGGTGACCATGTTGAGGTTGGGCGCATCGAGATGCGCATCGAGATTGACCGAGGGGATGCAGTACGGGCCGATCGCGGCCGGCGTCAGGTCGATCACGCGGATGCCCGGGCGCGCCGCGCGCAACACGGCGTCGTTGTTGACGTGCGCCGAGGCCGACGTCGCGTCGAACACGATCTGCACGTCGTCGAACGCCGGCGAGACGACGAGGCCGTAGACGCCGGCGTCGCAGGTCTCCACGCCCATCGAACGCGCGCGGGCCAGGCCGTCGGATTCGGGATCGATGCCGACCAGCGGGCCCATCGTCAGCGCCTGCCCGTGGCGCAGGATCTTGATCATCAGATCGGTGCCGATGTTGCCGGACCCGATCACGGCTGCCTTGACTGGCATGTGTGACTCCTTGAAGCGAACGAAGAATGCAAGCGCGGGCGCGGCTCAGACGAATTGCACGTCCAGCACGCCGATGCCGCCCACGCGCAGGCGCAGGTGGTCGCCGCGCGCGACCGGGGTCAGCGGCACGAGTGCGCCGGAGAGGATCGTGTCGCCCGCACGCAGGCCGTCGCCGAGGCGACCGAGCTGGTTGGCCAGCCAGACCACGCAGTTGAGCGGCGAACCGAGCGCGGCCGCGCCCGCGCCGGTGGAGACCAGCGCGCCGTTCTTCTCCAGCACCATCCCGCAGGTGCCGAGATCGCGACCGACCGGGGAGACGCGCTCGGCGCTGGTGACGAAGGCCGCGGCGGAGGCGTTGTCGGCGACGGTGTCGAGAATTCCGATCTTCCAGTCGCGGATGCGCGAGTCGACGATCTCGAAACACGCCGACACCGATTCGGTCGCCAGCAGCACGTCGTGCAG
>ENA-UOWK01000629-UOWK01000629.1-bioreactor-metagenome-genome-assembly--contig:-NODE-629-length-15872-cov-31.620092_pt1 | contig 15872 bp, 16 predicted proteins | sample MGYA00238157_ERZ761612 | MGnify/ENA primary metagenome ERZ761612 (study PRJEB28901, sample SAMN06268035) | bioreactor metagenome | isolation source: Joint BioEnergy Institute, California, USA... | reverse complement strand
TACATGAGCAGGTTAAAAACAATAGCCCAGATCTTGGCAATCATTTAAAACATCGCTAGGGTCATAGTTTCTTGCTTTTAAAATTTTTAAGCCAGCCACTCAAAAATAATTTAAAAATAAGATGATTTTCATTTAATTTATTTAATGATTAGCTTTTCAATAAAATCAGTTTAAACCTAAGTTAAATAAGCTTTTTTAGCTTTAATCGCTTCAGGTAATTCTTGTCCTAAAGAACTCAGGGTTTCACGTTCGATCAATCTTACAATAGAGTCTAAAGGCAGATCATTATCCTGAAATCCAAAAGGCTCTTCCAGTTCCGCACTCAGTTCATCTAACCCTAACAGCATATAGGCAATCAGGCCGACTAGAATCGGAGTCCATAAACCAAGACTGGCTTCCAGACTAAATGGCAGGATAAAACAGAAAGAATAAACAGCACGATGCAACAGCACCGAATAGGAAAATGGTAACGGCGTCGACAGGATCCGGTCACAACCCGCCTGTATATCGCCTAAAGCCACTGTATGCTGATTCAGATTGTTATAAATAATGTCTGTAATCTTGCCTTGTTTATAGAGCAGAACCAAATCTTTCTGGATTTGTTCCAGTACCCATTGTGATGCATTGATATGCGTGGGCAATTGATCAAATGCAGCAACTTCAAAATTAGTGTGGGCCTGGTAATGCTGAATACTTTGCTGCTTCTGTCTCAAACGGTCACGTAATAAATGAGTAAACAGCATCATTCGATACAACAGGATTTCACGTGACTGATCATCAAGGACATAGCTATCACGGCATAAATGACGTGTCGTAGCAATCAGCGCTCCCCACAGCTTGCGCCCTTCCCACCAACGGTCATAACAGGCGGTGTTACGAAAGCTGAGAAAAATCGACAGAATCACCCCGAAGATGGTAAAGCCTATGGCCGGCACTGCAGGAAAGCTAAAAAAATGCGCCTGACGCAGATAGACCAGCAAGCCTGAAAGAAAAATTACCAGCCCCAAGGCAGGCAGAACTTTAGGCAAAATTGTGCCATGCCATGCAAACAGCAGACTAAAGCTATTACTTTTATCACGAACAATCATTCATTCTTTCCTGCCACGATTGAAAAAGCCCAACCGGAGTTGGGCTTTTTAGGGATTTAGCTTAAATTATTTGCCAGGTTTAAAGCTGTCTTTCAAATCTAGAATACGGTTGAACACTGGTTTGTCGCTTGAATGATCATATTGATCCGCTACGAAATAGCCTTCACGTTCAAACTGGAAACGATCTTCCGGTTTTGCCTGAGCCAGCGCAGGCTCAATAACTGCTTGAACCACTTTCAATGATTCAGGGTTCAGATTCGCCAGGAAGTCATCCCCAGTTTCTGGATCAGATTCAGTGAACAGACGATCGTAAATGCGAACTTCGGCAGGAATACCTTTGGTTGCAGATACCCAGTGAACTACACCTTTTACTTTACGGCCTTCAGGATTTTTACCTAAAGTTTCAGGATCGATTGAGCATTTCAATTCAACCACTTCACCGTTCGCATCTTTAATCACTTCATCACATTTGATGACATAAGCATGACGAAGACGCACTTCACCACCCGGGATTAGGCGTTTGAAGCCTTTAGGTGGCTCTTCTTCAAAGTCTTTATGGTCGATATAGATTTCTGAAGTGAGCGGAATAATACGTTCGCCCATATCTACGTTTGGATGACGTGAATGAGTCAGATCCATATCCGCTGGCAAATTGGTTAAAGTCACTTTCAGTGGATTCAATACTGCCATACCGCGAGCTGCAGTATTTTCTAAAGATTGACGGATGCAATATTCAAGCATTGCTACATCAACGATACTGCCATCGACTTTAGATACACCTACACGCTTACAGAAATCACGCAGACCTTCAGGCGTGAAACCGCGACGGCGCATACCGACAACAGTCGGCATACGTGGATCATCCCACCCGTTAACATAACCGCCTTCAACCAGCTTGCGCAGCTTACGTTTAGAAGTGATGGTGTAATCAACATTCAGACGGCTAGATTCGTATTGACGTGGAACTGATGGCGATTTAACTTTTTCCACCACCCAGTCGTAGAATGGACGGTGATCCTGGAATTCCAGTGTACAAAGTGAATGCGTAATGCCTTCAATCGCATCTGATAATGGATGCGCATAGTCGTACATTGGATAAATTTTCCATTTATCGCCAGTTTGGTGATGCGCAGAATGCAGAATACGATACAGGATCGGATCACGCATATGCACATTTGGCGAGTTCATATCTATCTTGGCACGCAATACCGCTTCGCCTTCAGCATATTCACCAGTGCGCATTTTTTCGAAACGCTCGAGGTTTTCTTCCACAGTCGCATCGCGTTGTGGCGAGTTTTTACCTGGCTCTACAAAGTTACCGCGGTTCAGCTTGATCTCTTCCGGAGTTTGCAGATCCACATAGGCATCGCCCTGTTCAATCAGTTGAATTGCCCATGCATATAACTGGTCAAAATAACTTGATGCATAGCGTGGTTCACCATTCCACTGGAAGCCCAGCCATTTCACATCATTGGCAATACCATCCACATATTCCTGCTCTTCTGCATCGGGGTTGGTATCATCAAAACGCAGGTTGCACAGGCCACCAAATTCTTCAGCAATACCGAAGTTCAAGCAGATCGCTTTAACATGACCAATATGCAAATAACCATTTGGTTCAGGCGGGAAACGGGTGACCACTTGCTGGGTACGGCCAGCTGCTAGATCATCAGTAATCACCTGACGTACAAAGTCTAAGCCTGGTTGTTGTTCCTGCTGCTGCGCTGAATCGACTGCATTCTTATTTTGGGTCGGGTTGTCGGGCAGAGACGTCACAACATCATTTGGCTTCATGATTAATCATTCACTTCTAAAGTTAAAAAGGGATTAATGAATATGCAGTAGCTCACGCGGTCTAACTGTATTCACTAAATAAAGGTTCTTTAGTTTAACTATAGGTGAATGATCTCTCAACCGTTAACTTAGGTATTTGATTTCAATTCGTTCATTTTCAAATTGGAAAATACAATAGCTTACCAAATCGTAAAATATCCGCTTTTGACTGAGCCAGCAGATCAGTGCATGCTCTTAGGGTCAGACAAGCTTTATGAAGACGCATGATCTAGAAGAAATGACTTTGTAAATCAATGCATAAATAAGATACGATTTTTATGTTTTTAACAAAGAAAATTATGTTTTTGCTTGCCTTGTCGATTGTAGTTTGCTTATGCTTCCTTCATTCAGAAAAAACCATGGCATTAGTCCATGATTAGGAGATTACACAATGAGTTTTCCTCAAGTCGAATTAAACACCAATAAAGGTCGTATTGTTCTTGAATTAAACGCTGAAAAAGCACCTAAAACAGTAGCTAACTTCTTGCAATATGTACGTGACGGTTTTTATGACGGCGTAATTTTCCACCGCGTTATTGATGGTTTCATGATCCAAGGCGGCGGCATGGATGAAAACTTCAAAGAAAAAGCAACACGTGATGCGATTGAAAACGAAGCTGACAACGGTTTAAGCAACGATGTAGGCACCATTGCAATGGCACGTACTCAAGCACCTCACTCTGCTTCTGCTCAGTTCTTCATTAACGTGAAAAACAACTCTTTCCTTAACCACACTGGTAAAACTGCACAAGGTTGGGGTTATGCCGTATTTGGTAAAGTAGTTGAAGGCATGGATGTTGTTGATGCAATCAAAGGCGTTCGCACTGGTAACCGTGGCTACCACGCTGACGTTCCTCTAGAGAACGTTGTGATCGAATCTGCAAAAATCATTTCTGAGTAATTTTAAATCCTCCCTAACCCTCCTTTAATAAAGGAGGAAACCATCATTTTTAAAGATGGTTTTTCTCATCTCTTTTGCAGAGGGAGGTCGGGAGGGATTAAAAAATAAGGAAAAGATTCGTGACCTATCTGTTTATCTCAGATTTACATTTGTCACCTGATCACCCTCGACTCGTTCGGGGGTTTTTAGATTTATTGGCAGCTTATCAGCATAAAAATACCCAACTGTATATTTTGGGCGACTGGTTCAATGCCTGGATTGGAGATGACTACACTGCTCCCTGGCTGGATGAAATCGTCAGTGCTTTAAAACAGTTTAACCAGGCCGGCAATCAGATCTATTTTCTCATCGGTAACCGTGACTTTGCCTTAGGCCAAGATTTTCTGGATCAATTTTCCGGACAGCTTTTACCTGAAATGACCAGTTTAAATATCGGTTCGATCCGATACCGGATCGAACATGGCGATGCACTCTGTACCGATGATGTGTCCTATCAACGTTTCAGAAAAATCATCCGTCATCCCTGGATGTTAGGTTTTTTAAGAAAAATGCCTCTTAGCTTTCGAGCCAGACTCGCCAACGGTTTCCGCAAGAAAAGCCATGAAGCACAGCAATTGAAAAGCTATGAGGTTATGGATGTAAACCCATCTGCGGTAGAAGCAGCACTCAAAGAAGCAGATGTGCTGATTCATGGACATACTCACCGCGCTGCAATCCATGATGTAAATGGTAAAAAAAGAATTGTTTTAGGAGATTGGAAAGCTGATTATGCTGAGATTTTAGAGCTGGGCAGCTCGGATATTGATATTCATAACATTCAGCTAAAAATCTGGTATTACCCATAAAAAAAGCAACTGCGAGCAGTTGCTTTTTATATTTTATTTAACTTAAACGGTATAACTGGTTAAAACCAGTATAGAAACTTTTACCATCCAGATTAAATGGATATTGTTCACCGTTTTCAAGTTCAATCATCTTGCCCACATTGACCATAATCATACCATTGATGGTATTTTGCTGACGTTGCATTGGTACAACTTTGACTTGAATTTCACAACCATTAATGGCGGTCGCGATAGACCATGTATTTAAATTTTTCAAAATATTCACTCATAATATGAGCTTTTTGTGATTAAACAAGGAGAGCTATAGACTAAAAATAAATCTTATTTCTGGGTTTGCTAGAGTTTTTTTAACAGGAAAACCTGTCTTTCGTGTATCACAATCAGCTAAAAATAAACCAGCGAAAACAGTATTCGCTTTAAAGTAATTATCTTATAACTCTTTTTTGACCAAATAGCAAAATTACATTGTAATGACATATGTCAAGAGTAGTATTTTTCAGATGCTTTTTCGCCTATCTGAATGTCCAGTAAAGAAGTATTTCAACATATAAAACAAACCGATCAACATCATGATACTAAAGCCAGAGATCAAATCACCTGAATCAAGAAAGTTTAAAACTGCCAGATATCCACTAAGCAATGTATAAGTCAGCATTAAAGACGAATAAGATACGTTGCCCTAAATGATAACGTTGTTGTTTTTTTGCTCATGGATCTGTTTTTGCTGCTCAAAAAATATATCAATTTCTTCTGGTTTCATTTTACAATCCCACCCATCTTATTTTTTAAACTACTATAGCTAAAGTAAATAAAAAAGCTCTGACAAATCAGAGCTTTTATAAAATATCTTCTATGTAAGTAATCAATATTGAGAAACCACAATTTACGACTCTCTGATATTTTTATAATCAATAACCGCCTTCTGACTTGATGACTTCAGCATCAGGTTTATATTTCGCCAAAAGTTCACGAAGCGAATTCATCAGAACACTGGTATCAACCCCTACTGCAACGAACTCAGTTCCAAGCGCCAGATATTTCTGGGTAGCTTCATGCTGCGTCGATAAAATCCCAGCAGCCTTACCAGATGCACGAATCCGCTGAATAGCGTCTACTACTGCTTTTTGTACTTCAGGATGGTTCGGATTCCCCTGATAACCCATAGTCGCTGAAAGATCTACCGCCCCAATAAATACACCATCAATCCCCTCAATCTTGAGGATTTCATCCAGATTTTCCAGACCTGTCACCGATTCAATCTGAATTAACAAACAGATATTTTCATGAGCAGTCTGATAATAATTCGGGATACTGTTCCAGCGTGTCGCACGTGCCAGCGCAGCACCCACACCACGAATTCCTTCCGGTGGATAACGGACTGCTTTGACCATTAATTCGGCCTGCTCCACAGTTTCTACCATAGGAATCAATAAGGTCTGTGCGCCAATATCGAGTAACTGCTTGATCAGTTGTACACTGCCGATTGGTGGGCGTACTACAGCTTGAGATGGATAAGCAGCGATACTCTGTAATTGAGAGAGCGTTGTTCTTAAATCGCTTGGGGCATGCTCGCCATCAATCAAGAGCCAGTCATAGCCTGCATTTGCCGCAATTTCTGTCCCATACGCGTCAGCCAGTCCGACCCACAAGCCAATTTGCTGCTGCGTCTTTAATTTACGTTTAAAGTAATTGGTATATTGCATCGGCCCACCTATCTTGCATGCTATTGCCTGAAGTTCTTATTAAACTCCTGTTACCAGAAACTGCCAATATACAAAAGCTTGCTTTTTATCTGATTTAACTCTTAGTTTTTCATAAAATTTCACTCAAGATTATATAAATATAGACTTTGCCGATGATGTTTTTATTGTAATAATCTTTTGATCAGAAAAATCTAGATGCCTAAAGCATATTTCTAAACGCCTTATCAAAAGATTGGAGTCCATCAATGGATTTACTCAAGATCGCTCAAACCCGTTATACCACTAAAGCTTATGACCCTAACAAGAAGGTTCCAGCAGAACAATTTGAACGTTTATTAGAAATCTTACGCCTGACGCCATCTTCGATTAACATTCAGCCTTGGCATTTTTTTATTGCCGACAATGATGCCGCTAAACAGCGTATTGCCAAAGCACTAGTTGGAACTTATGCCTACAATGCTCCCAAAGTGCTGGACTCTTCACATACCATTTTATTTTGTACCAAAGCCGATATTGACGAGTTACATCTGGACAATCTGTTAAATCGTGATGATCTGAGTGGTCGTTTTAAAGATGAGAGCGCCAAAGAAGGTCAAAAGAATACCCGTACCGGTTATGTACATTATTATCGTAATGAAAAAGGCGATATTCAGCGCTGGGCAGAAAACCAGACCTTTATTGCATTGGGACAGATCTTACTGGCTGCAGGAAGTGAAGGTATTGATGCCACACCGATCGGTGGTTTTGATGAAGACATTCTGAGTGAGGAATTACAGTTAGCTGAACAAGGCCTGATTCCTTCTGTATTGCTTACTTTAGGTTATCGCAGTGAAAATGATTTCAATGCCAAATTGCCTAAATCTCGTCTGCAAGCTGAAGATATTTTCACCAAACTGTAAGCATTTTATGGTATAAAAGGGGTCTAGTGCCCCTTTTCTTGTCAATTCGGGCCTAATTTTTGCTTTATTCTCCAAACATCCAACTAGAATAACAATTAGAGGTACCCATGTCTGTTTTACCATCCAGCTCTTTAAAATTCGAATGCAAACACTGCGATAAGATCTATTTACATCACTATGCTAATGCCCAGCATCGTTATCCGCATTGTCCAGACTGCAAACAGGCAGGCTTATTGCTTGGACGGGCTGAAAAAGAAGACCTGTTACGTTATCCGCTTGAATTTGCATCTTCCTATGTTAAACAGACATTGCATATGCTAGGCAAACAACACTAATCACGCCTAGAATCAGCCCGATCGTACTTGCAGGTTTGAGTCGTTCTTTAAAGATGAGCAATCCTGCAATCACACCAAAAATCACCACCAGAATATTCATGCCCGCAAATACAATCGCTGGCGTATCTTTGAGCATCATGTGTGCTTTGACGTAAAAAGCAATATTGGCAAAGTTCAACGCACCCAATAACAGACCGAAACCAATATCCTTGCCAGAACCCAGATGACGATATTGCAGCAGCAGATAGATCATCGACAGAATCATGGCGCAGATAAACATCAAGTTCAGTGCCACAGCAAATTGTAGACCAAGGCTGGTGGTATATTTCAACAAGACATCAATCAGTGCATAACCAAACCACACCAGACCCAGAAAAAACATTCCCTGCCTGGAGCTTTCTGATGCCTGACGGTGTGAGAATAGAATGCACAGTACGGAACTTATGCCTAAGACAATACCCAGCATCTTGAGCTGGTTAAATTGTTCCTGAAAAATGAAATAAGCAGCGGCCAGTGATAGTACAACCGATAATCGCTGGGCAATTTCAGTTTTTAAGATCCCTGCTGTTTGTAATGACTTGGCCAGAAACAGGAAGACACTCGGTAATAAAACGCCAAGCGCCAGAATCAGTAGCCATGGAGTCTGACTCATGGAAATATGCTGGATGTCTGGCTTGAACCAGAAAAAACACAATACGCTAGCTGTGACATAATTCCAGCTAATCATGTGGATGGGGCTCAAGCCTCTATTTTTAGCAATTTTTAAGAGTATCGAGACTGCAACACTACATAATGCTGCAATAAAAATCAGTTCCATATGCTGCTCTTATTCTTCATCTTTATTTAAATATAAAAAAGCCCACATTCGCTGTGGGCTCTTCTTATAAATTATTCACAAGGAATTATTTATAACGCTCAACCATTTTCTCTAAAGAGATTGGGCGAATCTTGTCTGCATTACCTGCAGTACCAAATGCTTCATAACGGTCGATACAGATTTGCTTCATTGCATCTACAGTTGCGCTGAAGAATTTACGTGGATCGAATTCGCTTGGTTTTTCAGCCATCATACGGCGCATTGCACCTGTAGACGCTAAACGCAAGTCAGTATCGATGTTGATTTTACGAACACCGTGTTTGATCGCTTCAACCAGTTGCTCAACAGGAACACCATAAGTTTCTTTGATGTCGCCGCCATACTGATTAATCACAGCCAGCCATTCTTGTGGCACAGAGCTTGAACCGTGCATTACAAGGTGAGTATTTGGCAGTGCTTCATGAATTTCTTTAATGCGGTCAATTGCAAGAATATCGCCTGTAGGTGGACGAGTAAACTTGTATGCACCGTGAGAAGTACCCACTGCAATGGCTAATGCGTCAACATTGGTATCTGCAACGAATTGACGAGCTTCTTCAACTGAAGTTAGCAGTTGAGAATGGTCAAGTACGCCTTCAGCGCCTACACCATCTTCTTCGCCTGCCATACCTGTTTCAAGGCTACCCAGACAGCCGATTTCACCTTCTACTGAAACGCCACATGCGTGTGCCATTTGTACAGTACGGCGAGTCACATCAACGTTGTATTCGTATGAAGTCGGTGTTTTACCATCTTCACCCAGTGAGCCGTCCATCATGACTGAAGTAAAGCCTAACTGGATAGAACGTTGACATACGTCAGGGCTAGTACCATGATCCTGGTGCATTACCACTGGAATATGTGGCCATTCTTCAACTGCAGCCAAGATAAGGTGACGTAAGAATGGTGCACCTGCATATTTGCGAGCACCTGCAGATGCCTGCACGATTACAGGTGAATTCGTTGCATCTGCTGCGAGCATGATTGCGCGCATTTGTTCTAAGTTGTTTACGTTAAACGCTGGTACGCCGTAAGCATGTTCGCCGGCGTGATCCAAGAGCTGGCGCATCGAAATAAGAGCCATAATATCCTCCCAGGTAATGGGCCATATTCTACATGTTCAACTATTGCAATACAGCCAAAAAATACAATATTTTATAAAAAATCCCTGCAAAAGCAGGGATTTTTACTTGCATAGTCTGAGTTATGGTGTCATAGGCTCAGAAGCACCTGTTACAGATTCATCTGCAGTCGCAGCATCTGCAGGTGCATTGGCAATTTCAGCTGGAACATCTGTATTTTTTTCATCCAGAACCGGTTTATCAATTGCATCAATTGCGGCCTGCTGTTCCGGACTAATGAACTCTTCATTTACAGCTGTTGTATTTTCTACGTCCTCGGCTGGTGTATTTTCCTGCTGGGTACAGGCAGTAAAAATAAAAGATGCTGCCAGCAATGCAGCTAAAGTGAGGTGCTGTTTCATCAAAAGATCTCATCTCCATACTCTATTGTCTGCATCTTATGACAGCTTTATTGCACTTTAATGAATCAGTGATGAACAGATCTGGAATAAATAAGCGATAAAAATAAAAAAGCTGGCATCAAGCCAGCTTTTTACATTAGGACATGCGATTAAGCACGTTCTAACAATACCGCAACTGCAGGAAGTGTTTTGCCTTCAACGAATTCAAGGAATGCACCGCCACCAGTCGAGATGTAGCCAATTTTGTCAGCAACTTCGTATTTGTCGATTGCAGCTAAAGTATCGCCACCACCAGCAATCGAGAAGCCTTCAGATTCAGCAATCGCTAAAGACAATGCTTTAGTACCTTCACCGAACTGATCTACTTCGAATACGCCGACTGGACCATTCCAAAGGATTGTTTTAGACGTTTTCAGGATTTCAGCAAATGCTTTTGCAGTTTCTGGACCCACGTCAAGGATCATGTCATTGTCAGCAACGTCTTCAACTTTCTTCACAGTCGCTTTAGCTGCAGCCAATGAACCCAGGAAGTCATCAAAGTTGATTTCAGATGCATCAGCAACCACAACATCAGTTGGAAGTGGAACTGAAACTTTTGCGGCAATGGCTTTCGCTGTATCGATCAGGTCATTTTCACACAGTGATTTACCTACATTGTAACCAGCAGCTGCAAGGAACGTATTTGCGATACCACCACCAACGATCAATTGATCACAGATATCAGACAATGAAGTCAAAACATCAAGCTTGGTAGAAACCTTAGAACCCGCAACGATCGCAACCATTGGTTTTTCAGGCGTTTTCAATGCACGACCCAATGCATCCAGTTCAGCTGCCAATAAAGGACCTGCTGCTGCTACTTTAGCTAAACGAGCGACACCTTCAGTTGATGCTTCTGCACGGTGTGCAGTACCAAATGCATCCATCACAAATACGTCGCAAAGTGCTGCATATTTTGCTGCAAGTTCAGGATTATTCTTCTTTTCACCTACGTTGAAGCGGCAGTTTTCCAGTAAAACCACTTGACCCGGCTGAACTTCAACACCATCCAGATAGTCTGTGAAAAGTTTTACTTCCTGACCCAATGCTTCAGTCAGATAAGCTGCTACAGGTGCAAGAGACTGTTCAGCCTTCGGCTCACCTTCAACTGGACGACCAAGGTGTGAATACACCATGACAGCCGCGCCCTTTTCTACTGCAGCTTTAATTGTTGGTAATGCAGCACGTAGACGCGCATCGCTAGTGATTACACCATTTTTAACCGGTACATTTAAATCTTCACGGATCAGAACACGTTTACCCGTCAGGTCAAGGTCAGTCATACGCTGAAAGTTCATTGTAGAGCTCTCTTTATAGATATTAAAAACGAGGCGATTTTAAATGATTATGCAGAAAAAGGTTAGCATCTTTTGCAGAAAACATTATGAATGCCAAAGTTTTGTTATGATAGAAAAAAGCTTCTTCCAGATTCAGTACCTATGTCGATACATCCTGATCCTAATCTTAACCGTCTTAATGTTCTGGGCGAGCCTTTGGCGAGCTGTTGTTTTGATCCCATTACTGGGTATTTCCGTAATGGCTTTTGCCATACCGCACCTACCGATCTGGGACAGCACACTGTCTGTGCACAGATGACCTCTGAATTTCTGAATTTTTCCCAGAAAGTGGGCAATGACCTGATTACACCGTTACCAGAACTGGGATTTCCTGGACTGCAACCTGGTGATTTCTGGTGTATCTGCGTCACACGCTGGGTAGAAGCTTATGAAGCTGGACAAGCACCACCGATCAAGCTGCAAGCCTGTCACAAAGCTGTCCTCGCTTATGTTCCTCTCCATATTTTAGAAGAATACGCTGTCTAATGAATACCGCAAAAATCATCTTGGCTTCTTCAAGCCAGACCCGTAAAGAACTGATGAACCGTCTACGTCTTGATTACGTATCGGTCGTCCCGGACATAGATGAATCACCCCAAGGTGAAAATCATGCGGATGAATTAGCCAAACGCCTGGCTTTTGAAAAAGCTCGTCATGTCGCTGAGCAACATCCTGATGCGATTGTGATCGGTTCTGATCAGGTAGCCTGGCGTGAAGGCGCACCAGATATCTTTATGGGTAAGCCTTTAACAATAGAAAAGGCCATTCGCCAGCTGCAGGCCAATTCGGACAAGATTGTGTATTTCAGTACGGCGCTCAGCGTTCAGCAGAAATCTACCGGTTTTGAACGTACGCTGGTAGAACATTACAAAGTCAAATTCCGCAAACTGTCTCAAGCGGAAATTGAGCGTTATGTAGAGATCGAACAGCCCCTGCATTGTGCCGGTAGTTTTAAATGTGAAAGTCTTGGGATTAGCCTGTTTGAAACCATGATTGGGCAGGATCAAACTACCCTGATGGGTATGCCGATGATTCAGCTATGCAATATTCTGCGTGAATTAAAAATTCTGGTTCCTTAATCTCTCCCTTTAAATTCAGGCTGTACTCTATGTCTCAACCTTTAGACGTTTTAGGCGGTATTACCGCTGAACAATTCCTTGCCGAATACTGGCAAAAAAAACCGCTGCTGGTACGTAATGCCATGCCTGAAATCGCAGGCCTGCTAGAGCCTGATGATGTGATGGAGCTGGCACTTGAAGAAAATGTCACTGCACGTCTGATCAAGCAGAAAGATCGTGATCCAAATCAGTGGTCGGTAAAGACATCTCCTTTATTAAAAGCTGACTTCCAGAAGATGCCTAAGCTCTGGACTTTACTGGTTCAGGCTGTGGATCACTATTCTTTCGACCTGTCTGAACTCTGGAAAAAGTTTGCCTTTATCCCTCAATGGCGTCGTGATGACATCATGGTGTCTTATGCACCTCAAGGCGGTTCAGTCGGTCAACATTTCGACTTTTATGATGTTTTTCTGGTTCAAGGCTATGGTCATCGCCGCTGGCAACTGGGGCAAATGTGTGATGCCGAGACCGAACTTGTACCGGGGCAGCCATTAAAATTATTGCCAGAAATGGATGTGCATTTTGATGAAGTTCTTGCACCCGGTGATTTGCTGTATATTCCACCCGGTCTGTCTCATTACGGCGTAGCAGAAGATGACTGTCTGACTTTCTCTTTTGGTTTCCGTATGCCAAATGTCAGTGACATGATGGACCGTGTAGGCGATAAATTTTCGGAAAATGAAGTCTTACGCAATCCATTGACTGACATCATTCGCGATCATATCAGTGCTGCGGGTGAAGTCACAGGCAATGAACTTGAATATCTGAAAGGCAAAATCATGGAGCAGTTGCATAACTCCAATGTGCTTGAAGATGCCATCATGAGCTTGATGTCAGAACCGAAATATGAAGAGAATATTCCGGAGGCTGAAGAAATTGGTACAGGTGATCTGGAAGAAGCACTTGATCAGGGCTATAGCCTGATGCTTGAACCCGCTTCACGCTTACTCTATACAGAAGAAGATGGTGAAACCTTATTCTGGGCCAATGGTGAGGGAATCTGTATTTCTGAAGCATTTACTTCAAAACTGAAGCAGATTGCTGATGGTGCGCGTGTCTTATTGGATGAAGATTTCGCTGACGAAGATATACTGGAGGATGTTGCTGAGCTATTGAATGATTCTGTACTGATGCTAGTGCCACCGGCTGAAGAAGAGTAAGTTTTTATATCTCGGTCATTTTAAGTCTATAAAAAAAGAGGATCATATGATCCTTCTTTTTTATGTATGTATAATTTTGAGATGATTAAGGCTGATAGAGTTCCATCACCACGTGTACGCAAGTATCGCCTTTCGCAGACTGAATATCCAGCATTCCACCCATGCGTTCAATACGCATTTTCATACTGCGCATACCAATGCTCATGCCATTTTTCTGCACCATCTCCGGATTAAAACCGATACCATTGTCCTGAATTTTTAAAGTCAGTTGATGTGGTTGTGTATATTCCATACTCACACTCACTTTTGTGGCCTGACTATGCTTGATAATATTGGTCAAGCTTTCTTCTACCACACGGATCAGGGTCAGACATTGTAAAGCCGTAGGTTCACGCTGCCAGACTTTAGGAAATGACCATTCTACGGCGATATCCATTTCTTCCAGCAATTGAGTAAATCGGTAACGTACTGGCGCAATCCAGATCACTGGCGTTTCAGGCACTTTATTGTCAATAGAAGAACCGCTATCGATGATTTGACGCAGGTCATCCCTAAGCAGCTTCAGCATAGATAAAAACTGTCGATTGGAAATGTTTTCGGTACTTTGATCCACCAGAATCATGGAACGCACAATCGAGCCACCTAGTCCATCATGCAGTTCATGTGACAGATTAATCCGTTCCTGCAAACGCACATTATCCAGTTCCAGCTTATGCTGATCACTCAGGCTTTTATTTAGATCTGCACTGACTTGCCGTACTTTGGATTCCAGCTGCGTATTAAATTTTTCGATTTTTTTAATATTACGATTCAGTCGTGTCCCCATAATTAGCACGACAAACAGGATAATAATCGGTGATGTATAAGGTGATAAAGGTGAGAATTCACTAACCGCCGTTTGACCCAGAATGATCAGATCTATAATGACACACAGCAAAATTCCCCACAGACAAAGCATCAGAAACAGATATTCGCCATTTCGAGTTTTAATTGCCCAGTAGCTAACATAGATGACACAACTAATATAAAGCAGCACATAGCAGACAAAAGCAACACTTAGCACTGCTTCTAAATGATCTAAAGAACTGGCTATGATGAATAGACTGAATAAAGCAGTCACCCCGATAAGTCCCCGCTCCAAACGCTGAAATTTCTGCTTCAAGAACCGAATTAGATACAGACAAAAACAGTGCATATAGAGGATAAAGAAAATCAGATTGGCTTTACCGGCCCATATACTGGAGGGAAAAGGAAAATTCTCTGTGGTTAATACATTGGAGATAAACAGAATCCACAATAATGAACTCAACGCCAGCCAGCCAAAAGTGGTTTCTGAACGTCGGAATAGCCAGATAATCAGGCTAATGACTCCAATCGTACCGGATAGAATCATATTGATCTGAAAGAGCGTACGGCGATCCCAGATCTTTTTTGAGTAATGCTGGTCATTGGCCATGATGTTGTGAAATTCAATTCTGCCAAGCCCTGCACCCTGGAAACTATAGCCTCGTACATAAATCAGCAGTTCATTGTCTGTCTGCTTCAAGCCCGCAATGGGCAAAATCCAGTAACGTGGTACATTCCAGCTTTTAGACAAAGGCTCTTGCAGGTTTTGATCCGACCACAGCAGATCATCATTCAGGAAAACAGCTCCAGCAGAGTTCAGATAATCAATACCAAAAACAATGGGTTCAGCGAGACGTATATTGTCCTGACAAGACCAGCCCCAGCGAATTTTATACCAGGCACCCCCATTATATTTTGGCCAGTTATTTTTCCAGTTATCCGGCAATGTTACAGGTTGCCAGCCCGCCTCCGGAATTTCGAGATGACTCGGGACTTGAACTTTTTGTTGCTGTTCAATATTCACCTGACAAAGCTCGTTAATCTGAAAATTATTCTGTGCCAGACTGATGCAAGAGAATAGGCTCAGCCAGCTCCCTATCATTAATAGAGCGAAGAGCCTTAGTCCTTGTCTAAACATCTTGCTAACGGATAGCATTCGCACTAAAGAATACCTAAATGCCGGGCGGTGCTCACTGCTTTAGTCCGCTTGCTGACAGAGAGTTTGCGGTAAATATGCTTAATATGACTCTCTACGGTATAACGTGACACACAGAGTTCATCGGCAATTTCACGATTGCTAAGTCCCTGTGCCACCAATGAAAGAATTTCTTTTTCCCGTTGGGTCAGGCTTTCCTGTTCGGGATCAGGTACGACCTGCTCCAAAGAGGAAGATGGCTCTGAACTGGAAATCTGCTTGAGAATTTCCCGT
>ENA-UOWK01000625-UOWK01000625.1-bioreactor-metagenome-genome-assembly--contig:-NODE-625-length-15926-cov-5.416105_pt1 | contig 15926 bp, 16 predicted proteins | sample MGYA00238157_ERZ761612 | MGnify/ENA primary metagenome ERZ761612 (study PRJEB28901, sample SAMN06268035) | bioreactor metagenome | isolation source: Joint BioEnergy Institute, California, USA | place... | reverse complement strand
TGGCCATGCAACGTGAAATTAAAGAAGAGCTTGGGGCAATAGTCAAACTAGAAAATATAAATTTTGTGTCGATTGTTCACAAAAAGGACGTCGAAAGTGGTCTTGAATATATGTATGTATATTTTAAGGTTAAAAATTTTACTGACAAACCTTCAATCATGGAACCGAATAAAAACGCGGCGTTGCAATGGTTTGATTTGAATGATTTACCGGCTAATTTAATTAGCGATAGACAGACAGTTTTGAATAATCTGGCCAATGATTCTTTTTATGATGAATTTGGTTGGAATTTGTAAATAATAAACACAAGTATGAAAGTTAAAGTAGATAGCGTTCTAAAAAAGTAGTCATCGTACAGTTTGCGCGATGACTACTTTTTAGTTGTGATTAACAATCGATGCAAACCCAGATGCAAGGGCTTGATTGTCAGTTGGCTTGAAATACAAGTAACCTTCAGGATTACCTTGATTTTGTTGCGTGACAAGAACTTCAGGTTTTCCGTTATGAAGGGTGAATAGGTACATTGTTAACACTGGATATCTGTCGTTCGAACTGGCACTGCCGCCATAGACGGCAACCAAGTTATAGTCATGATTACCAGTGCCATCGTCGGACCATTGCAAATCAATAGCATGATCATCTACTGCAGGGTGCATGTTCATGGTACCGTTCGTGAGGGGTGTTGGGAATATGACACCGTATAGATTAAAATCATGACCAGGGTAATATGACTCGTAGTGTTGACCCATTTGACTTGCCCAATTCAGCATAAATTTAGCCAGTTGTTGGCTTTTATTAGCTGACCATGGGGATGAAGTACTGGCTACTGCCGAATGCTTTGTAGCTAGTGAAGACGCCGGCGGATTATTTACCTGTTTTGCTGATGACGTACGATGATTTGTTGCAGGTGCCGTTTTCAATGAATTCGACCCAAGTTTGGCACCGATTAGGCCAGCAGCTAAGACTGTTGTCACAAGGGTGGTACTTATCAGTATTTTAGAAGGCATACCTTTTCTCCTTAACGTGATTTATAAATATAGTCTAATTCCTGTGTATGCTTTTCATATGGTTTAAATAATATGTTTTAATGATTCATTACGAAGCGAACCGGCACTGTAAATTTTGTTACAAAATCCAGGAAACCGCGTATTTACTGATATAATTATTTCTGTTGTTTTTTTAACAAATAAAAAAATTAAAACTAGTATTTATTTCAGGAGACAAATATGGAAGTCTACGTACTAGCAGTTGTGGTGATTATCGTGGCCCTGATCTTTGATGGGGTTAACGGATTCCACGACGCAGCGAATGCAATCGCTACAGCTATTACAACAGGTGCTTTGAAGGCAAGGACGGCAATTATCATGGCTGCCGGGATGAACTTGATTGGGGCCTTGATGGGAACGGCCGTCGCTGCAGTTATTGCACGTGACATCGTTGATATGACGCAAGTGAGCGCTGAGCAGCAATTATTCTTGGTTATTGCCGCCTTGCTTGGTGCAATTGGGTGGAACTTGATTACGTGGTGGTTTGGTCTACCATCTTCATCAACTCACGCGATTATTGGTGGGTTGATGGGAGCTGGTTTGGCTGAACAAATTGCCGGTAATGATGTACACATTAAGTTAGCCAAAGTCGTTGAAAAGGTGATTGATCCCATGGTGTTGTCGCCAGTTGTCGGATTTGGTCTTGCACTTATAATCATGGTTATTTTGAATAAGATCATTAAAAAGGCTAATTTAAAGGAAACGGATAAGTTTTTCCGAAGTGCTCAAATTTTCACATCCGCTTCATTGGCTTTGGGACACGGTTTGCAAGACGCCCAAAAGTCAATGGGATTGATGTTTATGGCGGCTGCCCCGGTTGGTTTCTTTGGCATTAAGCCTGGACAAACGGAAATTCCGCTACAAATTATCTTGATGGCATCTTTGGCCATCTCAGCTGGAACAATGGCCGGTGGACAACGCATTATTCACACGTTGGGTAGCAAGATTACGGTATTGAGTCCACAAAAAGGATTCGTGGCAGAAGCCGTTTCATCAGCAGTGTTGTTCATTTCTGCGTACTTTGTTCACGCGCCGATTTCAACGACGCACACGGTTACGTCAGCAATTGCTGGAACGGGTGCATCTGATGATATTCGTGCCGTAAAATGGAGTACGTTAAAGAACATTGTGATGGCCTGGATTATTACGGTGCCATCAGCAGGATTGATCGGTTTCATGTTCGAAGAAATCTTCCGCATGTTGTTTATGTAATATAACTTAAGTAAAAAACGCTACTTGCCAAAATTGCGGCCGGTAGCGTTTTTAATTTAATCATGATAATTGCTAATTGCAGCGGCTTATAGAACGATCATGTTTTGATTATAGAGCTTATAATTGACAATTAGTTTGAATCGTTTATCAATAATCAAATGCTTTGGGGTCATTTACCTACTTTAATTCAACTCACGATAATATATATTATGTAAACTAGAATGAGTCTGTTTTCTGTAAACACGACATTGCTTGCAAAATTAAACACCAAGATACGACAACTAGCCTACCTTGGTGTTTAATTGGTTTATTCTGCAACCATTTCAATCACGACTTTGCCACGTGCATGATGTGATTCAATACGTTCGTGCGCGGCCCGCACGCCGGCCGTTGTAAACGGAAACTTTGAGTCAATGACAATCTTTAAGGCATCGTTTTGATAATACGCCGCTAGCTTGGCTAAATCCTGCCCATTTGGTTGTAACCAACCAGCCAGTAATGTTTGATTGTTGGCTGCGGCTGCTGCTAACTGTTCAGATGTCGGTTTTGCTGAAATCGTCACAATTCGGCCACCATGTGCTAAAACAGCTAATCCAGCATCAATGTCACCAACACTGTCTAGAACCGCATCATATTGACTGATAACGTCGGTGATAGCTTTTTGGTGATAATCAATGACAACATCTGCGCCTAACTGTTGTACAAAAGCTGCGTTTTCAGGACTGGCCGTTGTAGCAACAGTTGCACCAAGCGCTTTTGCAAGCTGAATGGCGACAATACCAACACCACCAGCCCCGGCCTGAATCAATACTTTAGAACCGGCCGTCACGTGTAGCTCGTTTAACATTTGTAAGGCTGTTTCACCAGCCAATGGTAACGCTGCAGCTTCCGCGAATGACATCGTTTCAGGCATCAAGGCAACTTTGTCAGCGTTTACCGCCATTAACGTCGCGTAAGACCCAAAAGCACCGGTATCATCCATGTCCGGTCGTGCAAATACACGATCGCCAACGGTAAAATCAGTGACATCATCGCCAATTTCAACGACAATGCCAGCGATATCCCAGCCTAAGACGACGGGAAATTGCCAATTAAACATGCTTTTCAACGCGCCTTGACGGGCTTTGTAGTCAATTGGATTGACGCTCGTTGCGTAGGTTTTAATCAATACTTGATCGTCAGTTATGGTTGGATTGACATAATCATCGACAACCGATAATTCATTGCTATCCCCATATTGGTTAATAATTGCTGCTTTCATACCACACCTCCAAAAACTCATTATGACATAGTGTCTCCCAAGTGAATTGGAAGTTTAAGATATCTTTTCATTTATTGGCGTTACCAACTACTGCGACGCACCAACTCGCCACGTAGTAAGGGATCAGTTAAGACAGGTTCTGCTTGAGATAGATCCTTTAAACGACGATACAGCCATTGGCCTAATGCAAAATAATCGAAACTAACCGTGCTTAACCCTGGTGTCACGATTTCGGCAGCCGGGGTATTGTCAAACGCGACGATTTTGGTGTTTGCAGGCACGGCGATGTGCTGCTCTTGCAATGCTGCTAGTGCCCCTAACGCAATCGTGTCAGTTGCTGCAATGATGTATTTGGGTGACGAATGTGTCGCGAGGTAGTTACGCATAATTTCAGCCGTTTCAGTACGATCAAATGTTGTGTAAAGACGTTGCATGTTGTTGTCTAAAGCTTGAATTATCGCGTTGAACCGTGTTTGCCCAACATTGTAGTCACTAGTCGGATCAACACCAAGTAACAACACATCCGTTGGTTTAACATTAGCAATTAATGGCACGAGTAACTCGCCGGCATGTTGGTTATCAACGTTAACAGTTTCAAAGTGTCGTGACGGTTGTCCCTGCACCACAACGGGTACGGATACTTGTTGTAGCACAGTAGTCATCTCGTTAGTAATTTGCCCAGTCATCACGACGATACCATCGACATTTTGTTGGGCAAGCTGCTTAACCGCTTCAACTTGGCGCTTGGCATCGTGATAGGTGTTGATGGTTAAGAAAAAATCTCCTTGATTAACATCATCCATGCCACGCATCATCTCCGTCAATGCAAATGAGGCAAATGTGGGGACCACAACCCCAATCATGCCACTGGAAGTTTTTTTCAAACTTTGGGCAAATCGATTGGGTTCATAGTCATACTCTTTGACGACAGCATCTAGCTTAGCCCGCGTTTTTGCGCTAATTGACCCGTTGTTTAAATAACGTGAGACGGTACTTTTCCCGACGCCGGCTAGACGGGCGATATCATTTATTGTTATACGTTCTTTTTCGCTCATCTTGCCCCTCCGTATCTTTCGTATTCATTTTAACAATAAAAAGCGGCGTTGTGCGCAACGCCGCTAAATAATGCAATTATTACCATTCTTGTTGAATTTTACTTAAGGTTTCGAATTGCATCCCTGTTAAATTGGTAAATTCGAGAGCAATTTTTGGGTCTTGTACTGCTTGCTCAAAATCTGAAATCTCATACCACAAAGCATCTGCAGAATTTCCTAACGCAATCGCTTCTGACTCGCCGGTATCGGTGTGATACCAAATGGCGGCATCAGCGCGTGGGAAATCTGGTATACGTAGGTACCCTTTAGTGCCAGAAATTGTAATGGCCTTAGGTTGCTTAGCTTGCATTGATAATGTGATGGTCGCCATTTCATGATTGTCATTTGCTAGAATCGTCACTGATTGTTCATCAACACCGGTTTCAAAAGGGACCATCATCGAGTTTGCCCTACTTGGCGTACTGTTCATAAAGTAGACAGAGGCCTGTGTTGCATAACCACCAATATCAAGTAGTGCCCCACCTGCTAAATCAGGATTAAAGAATCGATTTTTTGGATCGTAAGGCTTATGACTACCAAAGGTTGTGTTAATCACCTTAATCTTCCCCAATGAGCCTTGATTAATGAGTTCACGAAGTCGTTTGAAAAGTGGCATGTGTACTGGTGTCATCGCCTCTAAGAGAACTAATCCAGCGTCCTGGGCTAACTTTCGAACGATAGTGTACTCTTCGTTAGAGACAGTTATCGCTTTTTCTGCTAACACATGTTTATGATGCGCCAAAGCCTGTTTGATAAAGTCAAAGTGTGTATTATGTGGCGTTGCAATATAGACAGCATCAATTGTTTCATCGGCTAATAAATCCGCGACTGTCTCGTAGGTTTTTGGAATTTGATACTGTTCCGCAAAGGCTGTCAGTTTTGCTTGATCTCGAGCCGTCACAGCCATAGCCGGTTGCTGGTGCGCTAATAAACTTGCTGCCATTTCGTTGGCAATCGTGCCAGTACCAATAATTCCCCAATTTAAAGACATGATAATGTCCCCCATTTCTTTTAATCCGCGTCAGGTACTTTGAGTAACCCGTAGATGACGCCCGCTACGATTGCACCAATGGCTACGAAGAGCAAGTACAACAATGGTGAATTTGTTAAGGCAACCACGAAGATACCGCCGTGTGGTGCCAATAATTTAATCCCTGCTAGGCCTACTAATCCACCTGCCAACGCTGAACCAGCAACAAAACTTGGGATGGCACGCGCTGGATCAGCCGCTGCAAATGGGATCGCCCCTTCTGTGATGAAACTTAATCCCATGACAATGTTGGTTAGGCCGGCTTCGCGGTTCTTTTGACTGAACTTATGTCTGAACAATAATGTTGCGACAAAGATTGCCAATGGCGGCACCATTCCACCAGCCATGACGGCGGCCATGACAGTTGACCCGCCGGTTGCAACACTAGCGGCAAGTGTACCGGTTCCAAAGACATAGGCGGCTTTGTTAACTGGACCACCCATATCGATTGCTTCCATCCCACCGAGTAGTGCACCTAGTAGGATGGCGTTAGTACCATTCAAGCTAGATAAAAAGCCGTTCAAGCCACTGTTAATGGCCGACATTGGAATGTTGATCAGCAACATTAAAAAGCCTGTTACGATAACACCCAGGACTGGGAAAAATAGAATTGACTTGATGCCATCTAGGGCTTTTGGCAAAAATGCGAAGGCTCGCTTAAGCATTAACATGACACCACCAGCCAAGAATCCGCCGACCAATGCCCCTAAAAATCCTGATGGCACAGGTTGGTGTGAAGCGTTCAAGCCAACATTGAAAATGCTGTACCCATTTGCAGCAAGCGCACCAGCCACGAAACCAGCCACTAGTCCTGGCTTTTCAGCGATTGAATAAGCAATGTACCCAGCCAGGACTGGGAGCATGAAGTTAAAAGCGGTATTACCAATTTGCTTAAAGAATGCAGCAGCGGGATGGTAAGTTCCGAGTTGCGATAAAGCGGATTGGGGAACGCCGAGTGTTTGGTCAATTAAAAAAGCCAGAGCAATCGCAATACCACCACCAATGACGAATGGTAGCATGCTTGAGACACCACTCATGAGATGACGGTAAAACGCCTTACCAAGGGACAGCTTCTCGGTCGTGTCCGAATGCGTGACTGTTTCCGCTGTTTGATAGATTGGTGCATGACTATCTAAGGCCTGGGTAATCAGTTTTTCAGGATGACGAATCCCCTCGGCAACGGGTACGTTGATCAGTGGCTTATCTGCAAAACGGGCCATGTCAACTTTTTTGTCTGCCGCAATAATGACGCCGTCGGCTGCCGCGATATCTTGCGCATTCAGTTTGTTGCCAACACCACTGGCACCGTTCGTTTCAACTTTAATGCGCACGCCCATTGCAGCAGCTTGCTTTTTTAATGATTCCTCAGCCATATAGGTGTGCGCAATTCCGGTTGTACAGGCCGTCACGGCAACTAACAACGGCGCGTCCTCATTAGCTATCCCCCCGTCTTCTCCCGAGGTATTTGGCGATGATTCATCAAATAGTCGGCGCACTTCAGCCGGCGTTTTGGCGGCCATTAATTGGGTTGTAAATCCATCACGTAACAAGAATCGTGACAAATTAGCCAGTGCTTCCAGATGTGTATTACTAGCCGTGTCTGGGACAGCAATCATAAAGAGTAAGTGCACTGGTTGACCGTCTAGCGCATCGTACGCAACCCCCGTTTCAGAACGGGCGAATACAATTGTTGGTTGAAGTACCGCTGCATTCTTTGCGTGTGGAATGCCAATCCCATCACCTAAACCTGTTGACGTTTGTGCCTCCCGTGCCAAAATCCCCTCTAAGAAATCAGCCTCACTTGAAATCCGATTTGCTTGTTTCAAACCAGCAATCATTTCCTTAAAAGCCCCAATTTTGTCTGTGGCGGCCAGATTCAAAATCATTGTCTCTGCCGCTAGCAAATCATTAATTTGCATGATTAATCCCCCGTTTAATTAACCAATTTCAGTTATGTGTACGTGATCCAAGATGGACCTAATTTTTGTTTGCGTGGCAATATCTTCGCTAAATGCCGTTGCGGTTGCGCTTGCGACCCCCAATTTAAATGCAGTCACCGGGTCTTCTTCAATTGTCCACTGTGCTAAGAAACCACCAATCATCGAATCCCCAGCCCCAACTGAGTTTTGTAAGTCCCCTGCGATTGGTTCAGCAAAGTACACATGGTTATTGGCAAATAGTAATGCGCCATCACCACCGAGCGAAATAATTGCTTGTTGGGCACCGCCAGCAATTAATTGTTGACCAGCGATTTTCAAACTGTTCAAACTGATATCTGTCAGTTTGAACAGTGCTTGCACTTCGTCACGATTGGGTTTGACCAATAACGGGTGCAGAGCCAATGCTTGTTTTAAATCATCGCCTGTCGTATCAATAATAAAATTAGCTTGTTTACTAACCACCAGCTTAATTAATTGTTGATAAGCATCATGTGGTAGCGTACTAGGTAAACTACCGGAAAATACAACGGTATCTGCCGGTTGCAATTTTGAAAATTGTTGTTTAAAAGTCTGCCATTCAGCATCAGTGATTTGAGGTCCCGATGCGTTTATCTCAGTTTCTTGGCGAGACTTTAATTTCACATTGATCCGAGTTGTGCCTTGAATTGGTGTGAAGTCAGTTTTAATGGCTAAATGTTGTAATGTTGTTGCGATAAAAGCACCGGTATATCCCCCGAGAAACCCCCACGCCTGATTATTAATATGATTAGCTTCTAAAATCCGGCTGACATTAATCCCTTTACCACCAGGATAAGCATTAGTGGTCTGGGCCCGATTAGTCGCACCACTGATATAGTCGGGCACTGCCATCACGTAATCAATCGATGGATTGAGTGTGACTGTATAAATCATGATTGGTCTCCGATCTTTAATTGTGTTTTTGTCTGATATGAAGCCAATTCTGTTGCCGAATTTGGTTCAGTAATAATCGTTACTTCTTCCAAGTCAGCTACTTTGGCAAATGCCCGTTGATTAAACTTACTGGCATCTGCCAAAACGAATGCATGCCGTGAATGTGCGATAACCAAACGCTTAATGGCCGCTTCCTCTAGGTCAGGTGTCGTAATCCCTGCAGTAAGGTCAATCGCATCAGCACCAATAAAACTTACATCAAAGGCAAGTTGTCCGAGTTGTTCAGCCGCTGTCATACCCACAGTTGCGTTAGTAGATAGCTTTACTTGACCGCCAATGACAACTACCGGCACCATTAAATCAGCTAACTGCGATGCATGGTGAACTGAATTAGTAACGACCAAAGGCGCTGGCGTCACTTGGCCAAGTAATGCAATCATGGCCCCAGTTGTTGTACCTGCATCTAGGTAAAGTGTTTCACCTCCTTGCAGTTGGGCAATTGCGGTCAGGGCAATTTGTTGTTTGCTTGGTTGATTCAATTTGGTTTTGTCGGCAATGGCAATTTCGGGTTGTAGCGTGGGGTGTTGACTTAGCAGTTCGACCCCACCATGAATTCGTTTCACTAGCCCTTCGTCTGCTAGCTTGTCCAAATCTCGTCGCATTGTTGATACAGACACTAATAGCAGTTCTTGCAGCTCGCGGATTGATATGCGACCGCGTTTTTGAATCAATGCTAATATTTTGTCTTGTCGTTCTGAAATCATCATAATCATTCACCTATAAAAATGTAAGCGCTTCCTTTTCACCAGTAACTATAGTGTTATTTGGTGCCTTTTGCAACGTTTTTCATTCAAAAACATTCATTCACAATCAAAAAAAGAGACAGTCGTGTTGATGACTGTCTCTTTTAAAAGAATCTTTTATTCCCAATGGGCCTTGTCAAATTCGGTTTTATCACCATGAACGTAAAAATGGCCACGTTCAGCAACGACGGCTACTGCTTCTCTTAGCGTATCTGTTACATCTTGGACTTGTGAAACATCTAGCAAAAATGACACGAGTTCATTTGACCACGTTAGCCGAGGATCGGCACCAAATTGGAGCCAGATGCTGTCAGCATCTGGGTCATCCCAGTCACTGGCACCATGATAAGGCCGGTCGTCCACCAAGATGCCACCACCAAAATGTGCGACGGACTTATCGTGGGCTAAAATGATTCGTTTATAAATTGGGCTAGTGTTATCTTCCCCGAAATAATGTTGTAGCCAAATCAGTTTATCCTGCCAAGCGCTTGGATTTTGCCAAGGCGCAGTTGATAAAACATAGATGTCGTATTCAGTTGCTAGTTGCTTCACGGCATCAATTGCACCAGGCATTGGTGGCAAATCTCTGAAAATGCCAGGAATTTGATCTGGCTTTTCAACAGACTGTTGCCGCATGTCAATCTCATTTAAAACGGATAATGTATCAACAAGAACATTATCCATATCTAGGAATAATTTAGGTTGCGTCATTTTATGCTCCAATAATTGTTGTGGTAAAGAAAGCGCATACATTGATTAGGTGACTTCATTATAACAATATTTTAGCTCTTGTCGACGGCTCACGACTGCATTTAACATTGTGCATACTATAATGGACCATCGTAAAACGGTGCTGAATCGTTTAGAATCAGCACCGCTTTTAACACGACATTATTCAAATAGGTTACTTTTACTTGGTGAATTCACCATAATGGCAAGCTTTTTGGGCGGCCAGATTTAATACTGACCATTGCCGGTCGAATCCTGGCTGGAAGAAAAAGTCGGCTTCTGCTAAATCATCTACGGTCATTTTTTGTGCAATGGCTAGGGCCAGCGTGTTACCGAAGCCGGTGACATCGTAATCACGCGCCATAATAGCGCCACCCAAAATGATTCGTGAATCAGGATTAAACGCTAAGCGGACAATAATGTCCCCGTTCCCTTCACTGGTGGGCACGAAAGCTGGCTGACGTGTGTCGGTGTAGGTGACGGCTGAAATTTTAATTTTTGACCGATCAGCCGTGACGCTGTTTAGGCCGGCTGAGGCGAATGTATAATCAAAAACTTTTAAAGCTGAGGCACCAACAACCCCTTTGAAATCAACAGCATGCTTGTTGCCCATAATTCGTTGGGCGACATATTGGGCTTCACGACGTGCGGTGGAAGCTAAGGCTACCGGCTGTTGCTGTCCAGTTGGAATATAGTAAGGCTTCACAGCGTCACCAATGGCATAAACATCTGGTAAATTGGTTTCGAAATTACGGGTTGTCTCAATCCAGCCGCGTTTATCGAGTGCTAGCGTATCTGCAAAGGGTGCCGTGTTTGCGGTTACCCCAATTCCTTCAATGACTAAGTCTGTCGCATAGGTTCCCTGGTCAGTTACGACGGCTGTCACGCCCTCATTTTCCGATCCCTCAAATGCGGTGATGGCCTCACCGACTTTTACGTTGACGCCATGGGCAATTAGTTCTTGCGTGATAATATCAGTCATATCGGCGTCCAGGTAAGCGGCTAGTACACGAGGTAACATGTCTAGGACGGTCACGTTTTTGCCAGCTCTCACCAGAGCTTCAACGGCCTCAATACCAATGTACCCAGCCCCAATAACGGTGACGTCTTTGATAGTTGCATCGTTGAGGTATTGTTTAATACGTTTGGCCCAATCGTAACCACGCATCGGAATAATGTTGGCTAAATTCGAACCGGGGATGGTTAAGTGCGCGGGTGTTACACCAACACTTAAGACTGCTTTGTCATAAGTGAATAATTCCTGGTTATTAATTGTGAGCGTGTGGTTCGTCGCGTCAATACCCGTGACTTTCGCGTTATTGCGGACATGACCACCATATTTTTCTAAATCTGATGGCTTGAAATTTCGGACAAGCTCAGCATTTTGTACCGCCTCGGTTAGATAGAGTTCCATCCCACAAGACATAAATGAAATGAAGTCACCGGCCTCGAAGACCGTGACATCGTACGCATCGGACTGTGTTAACAATTCTAGTGCGACTTCGTGACCACCGTGTGATGCGCCGATGACTGCAATTTTTTGTTTTACCATGATAATCCCCCATTAATCGTATGTTATTTTGTGCATATATTAACTATCAAATTTCATTCGAATCACATGTAGACACCTCCCTTGAAAGCCGTAAAAGCTTACAAAATTTAATATACCTGTCGAAAAATGCTTGTCAAAGAAACCTTAAAAAACAACTTAGTTTGTTAAATCACACACTTGTTGTCCTCAAAAAAGGGCTATATTTGTTTTATATCTGTGCTAAAAAAGAAGAGTTGTATTGTTTGGTGAGTCATGTGACCATAATAGTATGGAAAAAACAACAATATGGGGTAATATTTTAGATACCGCAGGCCGGTGCGTTCACTGGCATAGTGACCGTGATGTTATCGCCAATCGCTGTGCGACTTGTGGCAAATTTTATGCCTGTTATGAATGCCATCAGGCATATGAAAGCCACCCATTCGGTCGTTACGCAGCACAAACCCAACAAAAGATTGTGTTATGCGGTGTCTGTGGGTTACAAATGACCTACGCGCATTATGAAGCGATTGATCAATGTGAAAGTTGCGGGGCCCTCTTTAATCCCGGGTGCTCCCTGCATAAGCACTTGTACGTGCAATAGAAAAACGGTAGACATCATGCTGACGTCTACCGTTTTTTTGATTACCAACGTTATCGGTAAGTTAGTGATTTCAAAGAATCTCCCGTGTCATTGGTGACATTAATAACCAATTTTGGATGTTTGGCCCCGCTATCTTGCATTGATTGGACAATTTTACTACCTAATGCATCAATTTGGTCACCATTTGTACGCAGACCAAGATTAAGCATTGTCTGTGACAATTTATCCGTCTTAATGGTATAGGTGACTGTATCGCCGGTGACTTGTGCTGAAGCATCAGTTACCCAACCGTTGGCACTTTGTTTAAGATTAAAAGCTTCATTATTTAATTTTAGGGCAACATTTTGGGGCGTTGTTGGGGCGAGTTCAACATTTTTCAAATCAACACCGGTGGTGTGTGTCCCACTAACAATAGGTAATAACGTGGTGGCCTTATTGGCCACCACGTGACGTTCAATTTGAATACCCGCAAAAATTAACACGCCAATCACGGCTAGTACACTAATTAAGATTAACCAAAATTTTTTCATTATAAATCCCCCTTGTCTTGCGGCATGATTAGCTGTTCTACGAGTTGCCCGCTGTTAATCATGTTTGTCATCATTTTTACGACCTTGGCGATATGGTTGTCCACTTCAGATTGTTGCAATAATTGTAACGGGCGCTCATCGATTAGGTCGAAATCATGATTGTATTCGGCCATTAACTGACGTAACGCATCCAAGTTCACGGTAGTGGGTACAACAGGTGTGATATCCCGTTCGTAAGGTACCAGTGCATACTGATTAATTAAGAAACGATTCAATTGCTGGAAATCTTGATAATACAGCGTCAACAATTGTTGTCGGACGCCAATGGGACGTGCCGGAATATGGTGGCTGAAGATGTCCTGTAACCAAAGTTCATCAGCAACCAAATGCGTATAGTACCCCAGCATGAAGTTGTTAGTGAGACTGCTAGGATATTGCGTTAAAAATTGTCTGAGATCAATTCGTTGTGTGCCGCGATTGCTTGGTACAAGAAAATGGGTGTCCCCTTTAGTCAAATCAGACGTTTTATCAGCGTCAGGTGCCTCATTACCAAGGAAGAAAGCATCATCTAAAAAAGAATGAATGGTCATTAACTTTTGTGCGATTGCCGCGTGAATTAGCCGTGATCCCATCTTAATCCCCCAAAAATTAAATATTTATAACTATTATACGCTTTTTAAATATGACTGTTTTGTCATTAATTTAAACTAAATAAGGAAAGCGTTTACATTTAGTTAAACTAACTTTATAATAGTGGTACGACATAGCAGTCGCATTGAGATATTTATTTGGGGATATATGGAGAATTAAGATTATGAGCTCATTACTCGTATTATTTGTAGGCATTCTACTCTTACTGTTTTTAATTATTAAGGTTAAGATGAACACGTTTATCGCGTTAATCTTAACGGCTGTGGCTGTCGGGCTTGGCCTCGGCATGAATTTTGCGCAAATTCCAGTTTCGATTCAAAATGGAATTGGTAGCTCATTAGGCGAACTTGCAATTGTGTTTGGGTTTGGTGCAATGCTTGGGCGCTTGGTTGCAGATGCTGGTGGTGCTTACCGCATTTCACACACATTGATCAATTTGTTTGGTCGCAAGCGTGTGCAGATTGCGGTAATGATTGCCGCCTTCGTTATCGGTATTGCCCTCTTTTTCGAAGTAGGTATGGTTTTGTTGATCCCAATTGTCTTCGCCATTGCGCTTGAGTTGGGTGTACCGTTGTTGTATCTAGGTATTCCGATGGCCGCTGCCTTATCAGTCACCCACGGGTTTTTACCCCCTCACCCAGCCCCAACTGCCATTGCGGGCGCTTTAGGTGCTAATCCAGGTAAAGTATTGGTACTAGGATTGGTTGTTGCCATTCCGGCTGCGATTATTGCCGGACCGGTTTTCGCGAAATTGGCGAAAACCTATGCACCAGAAGCTTTCACAGTGAAGCGTGAATTGACGGCGTTTGGTGAAGTGAAGCAGTTTGATTTAAAGCAAACGCCCTCATTTGGACTATCGTTGTTAACATCATTGTTCCCAGTTATTTTGATGGGAATTACGACCATCTACTCAATCATTGTGAATGATGGGCAACCATTTAACGCTGCAAAAGTTAAAGGCTTGGATGCGTTTGTGACAATGATTGGTAATCCAGTTGGTGCGATGATTATTTCCCTGCTATTTGCACTGTGGTCAATGGGATGGCATCAACATAAGACGGTTAAAGAAATGGCCGCCACGATTGAAGAGTCAGTTAAGTCAATTGCCATGTTGTTGTTGATTATTGGTGGTGGTGCCGCTTTCAAGCAAATCTTGATTGATGGTGGTATTTCAGATCAAGTAGCAACCCTCTTCGCTCACGTTAACATCTCGCCATTGATTCTAGCTTGGGTGATTACAGTTATCCTACGTGTGGCTCTTGGTTCAGCTACGGTTGCTGCCCTTACTGCTGCTGGCTTGGTACAACCGTTGATGCATCAAGCTGGTGTTGATCCGGCCTTGATGGTCTTGGTTATTGGTGCCGGTTCTCTTGCAGCGTCACACGTTAACGATGCTGGCTTCTGGATGTTTAAAGAGTACTTTGACCTCGACGTTAAGCAGACACTTAAAATTTGGACGGTCCTAGAATCGTTGATTGCGGTGGTTGGTTTGATTATTGTCTTGATTTTGAATATGTTTATCTAAAAGAAACGCCCTGTCTCAAGTACGAGACAGGGCGTTTCTTTTGTTTAACTGACTAAAATCATTAAAATTGGGATAACGACTAACATCAATAAGGTTGTTTGTGTGATTGAGATAGACGCAAATCTAAAATCCCCGTTTAATTCGCGCGCCATGACAGCTGCATTTGTCATCGTTGGCATAGCGGATTGAATGATAAAGACTGCTTTGAGTAATTTAGGGAGCTCAAACGGCATCATCATTAAGGCCATGACACTAGGTGCCAGAACAAAACGACCTAAGGCAAGTGTCAAATTTTCGCGATCAGGGATTAAGTCGGCTTTTTGAGCTTTCGCGATGGAAAAGCCAATGAAAATTAGTGATAACGGAACGTTTGTATTACCCAGATCAGTTAAATCGGTCCGAATAAAGGTTGGTAATTCAATGCGTGCCAGGACTAAAATCACGGCGATGATTAGCGCAATCATCGGCGGCGTAAAAATTCCCTTCAGGGTTTTGCGGAGACTGAATTGCCGACCGGTTGCCGTGTCGCGTTCAATCATATATACGCCTAATGTCCAAAAGACGATGGTATTAGCCATATAGTAGACCAAAACGTATGGCAAACTGTCTTTACCGAATAGTGCCATGTTAACCGGTAATCCTACCGTGACGGTATTTGAATTGAATAACAATGATTGGAATAATCCCTTATGGTGTGGATTTACCTTGATTAATTTCGCGATTAAAAATGACAGAGCAAATAACGCTAACATACTAGTAATCGGTAAGACTAATTTCGGCCCGATTGCTAGTAGGGTTTGTGGTGTAAAGTCTTCCGGAATACTAACGATCAAATAAGCAGGTATGGCAATTTTAGTGACAAATCCAGATAAAAACTTACTTAAGCGCTCATCATCATCGTTGAAAATATGCATTTTTAGTAGGGCGTATCCGGTGCCTACTAAACCAAGAATCATTAAAACACCGGATATACTGTGCCACATAATTGCCATTATAAAGTGTTCCTTTCTAAACAAGAAAACCAGAGTCCGAAATCAGGCTCTGGTTTAATCACCTAT
>ENA-UOWK01000624-UOWK01000624.1-bioreactor-metagenome-genome-assembly--contig:-NODE-624-length-15942-cov-19.864040_pt1 | contig 15942 bp, 14 predicted proteins | sample MGYA00238157_ERZ761612 | MGnify/ENA primary metagenome ERZ761612 (study PRJEB28901, sample SAMN06268035) | bioreactor metagenome | isolation source: Joint BioEnergy Institute, California, USA... | reverse complement strand
AGAGCCCCATGTCGCAGCCCGTCCCCGCCGCATCCCTGACCGGTAAGACCGCCCTGGTGACCGGGTCGTCGCGAGGCATCGGCGCCGACACGGCGCGCTATCTGGCCCAGGCGGGCGCGAACGTGGTCATCAACTTCCGCAACAAGGCTCCTCGAGCCGAGAAGCTCGCGACCGAACTGCGGGGGCTCGGCGTCGAGGTGCTCACCGTCGGCGCGGACCTGACCGATGCGGCATCCGTGTCGGAGATGGTCTCGGCGATCGAGGAGCGTTTCGGCTCGCTCGACATCCTCGTGCTGAACGCGTCCGGCGGCATGGAGGGCGGCATGGCCGAGGACTACGCCCTGACCCTGAACCGCGACGCCCAGGTGGGTGCGCTCGAGGCCGCGCTCCCGCTGATCCCGGCCGGTGGCCGCGTCGTTTTCGTCACGAGCCACCAGGCCCACTTCATCCACACGACGCCGACGATGCCCGAGTACGAGCCCGTCGCCCGCTCCAAGCGTGCCGGTGAGGACGCCCTGCGCGAGCGGATCCCGGCTCTCACCGAGAAGGGCGTCGAGTTCGTCGTCGTCTCGGGCGACATGATCGAGGGCACCATCACCGCGACGCTGCTGGAGCGCGCCAACCCCGGTGCGATCGCCGAGCGTCGCGAGAGCGCCGGCAAGCTCTACAACGTGTCGGAGTTCGCGGCCGAGGTCGCCCGCGCCGCGGTGGAGCCGATCCCCGCCGACAACACCCGCCTCATCGGCGACACGAGCTCGTTCGGCGTCTGACGGAGCCCCGGCGGGTTCAACCGCCCGGTCGCAGGAGCAGGACCACGACGAACAGTACGGGGACGCATCCGATCGTCGTCACGAAGACGGTGTCCCGGGCGATCGTCTGCCCGATCGCGTATCGCTGCGCGTAGTTGAAGACGTTCTGCGCGGTCGGGAGCGCGGCGAGCACGGTCACGACGAGGACCTCGGCGGGGGAGAGGCCGAAGACGAATTGCGCGAGAACCCACGCCACGACGGGCATGACGAGCAGCTTCAGGCCGGCGGCGAGGAGGATGTCGCGGCGTCGTCCCGGCGTCCCCAGCACCCGCTGGCCATGGAGTGAGATGCCGTAGCTGATCAGCAGGACGGGGACGGCGGCGCCCGCGATCAGCTCCATCGGCGCGATCACGATCTGCGGAAGCGGGATGCCGGTGGCCGAGACGATCGTGCCGAGAAGCGATCCCACCACGATGGGGTTCGTGATCGTCCGGCGCAGGATCGGCCACGGCCGCCGTCGTCCGTCCGTCGTCAGGGCTTCGAAGATCGCCATCACGACGGGTGTGAGCACGAGCAGCTGGAAGAGGATCACCGGTGCGGGGTACGCCGCGCTTCCGAGCACGTAGAGCGACAGCGGGATGCCGATGTTGTTCGAGTTGACCTGACCGGCCGAGAGGAGGCCGATGAGGATCTCGCCGGCCGGTCGTCGCCAGACGAATCGCGAGACGGCGGCGAAGATGGCGAACACCGAGACGGCTGCGAGCGCCGAGACGGGCAGGAGCGCGGAGAACAGCGTCGCGACGTCGGCGCGCGCCAGCACGACGAAGAGGAGGAACGGACTCAGCACGAAGAACGTGATCCGACCGAGGACCTGGCCGCCGGTGGGACCCAGGAGGTCGATGCGTCCGATGATCCACCCGACCATGATCGCGACGCCGATGACGGCGAATCCGGTGAGCACCTCGATCATCATTCGAGCCTACGGGGAGTCACGGTTGCCCGGAGACGGGGGAGTGGCTATCGTTTTTCGATAGATGGCTATCGAAAGGCGCTCATGAGTCGTGTAACGATCCTCACCCTGCGGACGGCGCTCGCTCTGTCGTTGCTCGGGTCCTTGGCGGTGCAGATCCTGGTGCTTCCGACGATCTGGAACGACCTCGGGGCGCTGCCGACCGCGTGGCGAGTGACGGTCATCGTGATCCTCGCCCTCTGGCTCGTGTGCCTGCAGGTCGTCGCGCTCTGCATCTGGCGGCTCGTGTCGATGGCTGCAGCCGACGCGGTGTTCTCGGTCGGTGCTTTCCGCTTCGTCGACGTGGTCATCGCAGCGATCGCCGTAGCCGCCGTCCTCACCGGGGCGCTGGCGACGATGCTGGTACCGGGATCGGCCGCCCCCGGAGTGGTGGGGATCGTCTACGGCGCAGCCCTGGCGACCGGGGGAGTCGCGCTCGTCGTGGTCGTGATGCGGTCACTGCTGCGGAAGGCGATCGAGATGCGTTCCGAGCTCGACGAGGTCGTCTGATGCCCATCGTCGTCGACATCGATGTCATGCTCGCGCGGCGGAAGATGGCCGTGGGTGACCTGGCCGCCCGCATCGGCATCACACCCGCAAACCTCGCGGTGCTGAAGAACGGACGGGCGAAAGCCGTCCGGTTCACGACGCTCGACGCGCTCTGCGAGGCGCTCGACTGCCAACCGGGTGACCTGCTGCGCTGGGAGCCGGCCGAGGATACGGGTGGCTGACGCACGGCGCGTGGCCGTCGGCATCCGAGTCCTCACAGCGGTGGTGGCGGTACTCGTCGCCGCCGCGATGATCGCTGTCGCCGCCGCGACGAGCGAGGAAGGCGAGGGCACGACGGTTCTCGTGGGGACGCTGGATTCGCCGCAGATCGTGGCCGTGCTCATCCTGCTGGGCATGATCGACCTCGCCGTCCTCGTCTTCAGTCTGCGAGCGACGAGGGTCGCGGCCCGCGTTGCCGTGATCGTGGCGAGGGTCGCGGCAACCGGAGCGGTGCTCGTCGCGGGAGCAGGTGTGTTCCTGGCGACGTTCCCGACCACCATCGTGTCGCCGCTCATCGACGATGATGGATGCGACACCGGTTACCTCGTCCGCGAGGAGAACCACTGGCTGTCGAGCTCGAGCTCCCTGTACCGCATGGACGGTCTCGTTGCGACGAGCGTGGCGTCGATCTGGAACGCGGATGGCGGGATGCCGTTCCACGAGGGCGCATACGGCGTTTCGGACGAGAACGGAACTCTCCGGGTGTCGGCTGCCTCCGTCGTCGAGACGGTGACCGTGCCTGAGCTGACGGGGCACGTGCCGGAGTGTGGGAAGAAGCGTCCGACGTATCAGGCAGGTCGTCCGGCGCCGACGCCGACTGCGCCGACACCCGTCAGTCTGGGACGCGCCGAGGCGGAACTGGAGCGCATGTACGCAGCCACGCTTGCTGCTGTTCCCGGAGCCGTCGGCACGGACGGCCGCGCCGTGGCGTCGTCCGCGCCGACACGGACGACATGCGATCGTGGCGCCGCGCAATCGGCGCTGACGTTCGCGTTCGCAACCGAGGACAACGCGGCGTCACTGGAGAAGATCCTCGCGACGTGGGATGCCGCCGGGTACGAGGTCGATCGTGCGATCCAGACGGACATCCGCTTCGATCCAGTCACGACGGTCACCCTGCGCATCGTCGATCGTTCAACGATCGACGGAACGATCCACGGGACGATCACCTCAGGGTGTCTCTCCGAACAAGAGGACATCCGATAATGCACATTATGTCAACTCGGCGACGGGCGACGACGCAGGTGCTCCCCGGCCAGAGGATGGACGGGTGACCGACCAACGGAGCGACGATCGCGAGATCGACGTGCCGGACGGCGGCGCGGACGTTCGCGCGGTCGCGTCGAGGTTCTGGCCGGAGTGGGACTGGACGGCGGCGCACGTGACGCACGGTGCGTTCCATAAGGTCGCGCTCCATCCGGAAGGTCTCGTCGTCCGTGTCGCGATCGGACGGGATGCCGCTGCGCGTACGGCTCGCGAACGCGGCATCCTGAGCGCATTGTCGCGGACGACCGTCAGCGTCCCGCTCCCCGAACCGCTCGACACGCCTGCCGCAGCGATCGCTGCGGGTGCATCGCTTGTGAGCAGGGTTTCCGGGCGCCCGGGGGAACGAGCGGACGCCTCGTCGGCGGACGGCTTCGCGGCGTACGGCGCGGCGCTCCGCAGCCTGCGTGACGTGCCGCTCCCCCGGCTGGACGAGCTCCCCGTGCCGCGCGCGTGGTGCGGTGGACCCGCGTGGCCGAGCGTCGTCGCCGACCGGCTCGTTCCACGGCTCCCCACCTCCGTGCGAGCGTTCGCGCAGGATGTCGTCGGGTTCGTGGATGGCTCCGCGCCGACGGATCTCGTGCTCGTCCACGGGGACTTCGGCCCTCACAACATGCTGTGGGACGGTCCTCGGCTCTCGGGACTCGTCGACCTCGATCACGCGTGCATCGGAGATCCCGCCATCGACATCGCACCGCTCGTCGGGATCCACGGCGCGGCCGCCGCCGCGCAGATCTGCACCGATGAGGAGCTCAGCCGGGCCATGCAGCACCGCGCCTCGCTGCCGCTTCAGGTCGCCGCTGCCGCGGATCTCGCCGGGCTTGCGGGTCTCCGAGATCACGCCCTCCGGAACTTCTCGCAGCGCGTCGCTGAGGGCACCGTCTTCGATCCGGCCGGTTCACGGCCCCGAGGATCTAGCCTGGGTTCCCGTTGAGGACACGCTGCAGGTAGTCCTGGAACCTCTCGAATCCGCCTTCGAGGGCGAGGGCCAGTTCCGCCGCGCTGCCGACCACGACCGCGTCGTCAGGATCGGGGAAGTCATCACCGTCGTGGATGCCGGCGATGCCGAGGTAGGTGGGATCGCCCTGCGGATTGACGATCATCAACCTCCCCGCTGTGCACAGGTCGAACACGAAGGCGCACTCCGACGAGCTGAGGGTCGCGTGCGGGAGTGTTCCGGTGACCGGCTCAGGCTGGTCGAGGACGTCCAGGGCCAGGTCGCTCCGGGCCCCGTCGAAGGACAGCGCGGCACCGTCCGCAGAGAACAGCCCGCTGCCGTCGGAGTGCACCGACAATCCACGTGCATCGAGGAACGCGGCCAGGCCGTCCCGGTCGGCGTCGCCGAGATCGCCGCCGTCGATCGGGTAGAAGCTCAGGGAGAAGCCCATGTCCTCAGTATGGCCGGCCGCACGCCGGTTCGACCGGCGCTCACAGGGCGAGCGGAAGACGCGTCGTCGAGAGGCCGACGTCGCCGAGGAAACGCTCGAACGCCAGCGTCGCCATCCCGATGGCGACCGAACTCCCCCGCACCGTCGACACCCCGAGTTCCCGCGGCGTGGTCGCGCCGATCGGTGCCCGGCGCTGCAACTCGCGCCTCGTCGGCTCGACCAGGTCATCGCCGAGCGTCCACGCGGTCCAGCCCGTCAGCATCATCACCTCGGGATCGATGATCGAGGCCAGGTCGCCGAGCGCCGCCCCGAGGTAATGGGCTGTGCGCGCCAATACGTCGTCGATGACCGGGTCTCCCCCGGCCCGGCGGTGCGCCTGTGCCAATCCGTCGATGAACTCGCGCTGCGGGACGACGGCGAGCTCGTGATCGGGAGCGATCTCCCGAAGGGTGACCTGGATGCCGGGTGCCCCCACGTACGCTTCGACGCATCCCCGGCGACCGCAACGGCAGGTGCGCCCATCGAGGACGAGAACGGCGTGACCCCACTCCCCTGCGCTGTGCGTCGCGCCCCGCAGGATCTTCCCCTCGAGCACGATGCCCGCTCCGACACCCGTGCCGAGGTTGGCGATCACCATCGAGGCCGCGGTGCGGCCCCGCCCGAACCAGAGTTCGGCCGTCGCGATGGCTTTCAGCGGGTTCTCCACGACGAGCGGAAGACCGATGCGCTCACGCAGCTGGCGGAGCACCTCGACGTTACGCGCGGCCCAGCGGGGGGCAACGGCGTCCGCCGACTCCTCCGCACTGATGAGCCCGGGCAGGGCGATGCCGGCGCCGAGGACACGCTCGCGGTCGATCGCCGTCTCGCGGAGAGCCGTGTCGACGGCGCGGACGATGGTCTCGGTCACGCTGCTCGCCGACGGAAGGGACTCGTCCATCGGGACCTCGACGGAGCCGATCTCCTCGAGGCTCGCGTCGAACACGATCGCGCGGACGTACGTCTCGGCGACGTCGATCCCGAGGATGCGGCCGCGGTCACCGTTCACCCGCAGCATCGTCGTCGGTCGTCCGGCACCGAGTGCCGAGCTGCCGGCATCCACCACCAGGCCCTCGCCGCGGAGCTCCTGAACGATGGTCGCGACGGTGGCGACGCTCAGCCCCGTCGTCTGGGCGAGCTCGTTACGCGTCGAGGTTCCCGCCGAGAGCAGACCGTGCAGGACGTCGAGACGCGACTCGCTGCGGATGTCGCGCGACGATCTCTTCCCGACCACTGTCTCTTCTCTCCGGCATCCCCACGACCTACGCGACTGCCTGCATGAATACTGCCAGAGCCGAACCGATTCTGGATCAGGGGTAGACCACCCCTTCTTTTAAGCGTTAGATTAAGGGCGATCGGTGCGACGGCGGACCGATCGGATACCCGTATCGCCGTCACCATCCCGCAGAGAGGCGAGAAGGATGACATCACCCAAGCGACGCAAGCTCGCAATCACAGCAGCACTCCTCAGCGCATCCGCGCTGTTGATCTCCGGATGCTCGAGCGGCGCGGGCGGCGGTGCAGACGGCCCGATCACGCAGTTCTACCACCAGTACGGTGAAGACGGCGTCCAGGACGCCGTCAACCGCTGGGCCGACGACTACAAGGACGCCAAGATCGACCTGCAGTGGGTCGAGGGTGACTACGCCCAGCGCGTCAACGCCCTCCTCGCCTCGGGCCGCGGCGTCGACCTGTTCGAATACAACGCGATCAACGTCGAGGCAGCCCGACAGGGTCAGTACGCAGATATGACGGACATCGTCGAGCCTGTCAAGGACGACATCCTCCCGATCGCCCTCAAGCCCGTCACGATCGACGGCAAGTACTACGGCATCCCGATGATCACCGATGCGCAGCTCTTCGTCTACCGGCCCTCCATGTTCAAGGAGGCCGGCGTCGAGGTCCCCAAGACGTGGGACGAGCTCGTCGAGGCAGCCAAGAAGCTCACGAACGCCGACCACAAGGGCCTGTTCCTCGGCAACGACGGTGGCGCGGGCATCCTCGCCGCCAACCTGCCGCCGGCGGCCCCCGGCGGCATCATCAACGACGAGAACACCAAGGTCTCGCTCGACTCGCCGCAGCTCGCCGATGCCCTGACCTCGGCGCACGACCTCTACGACTCGGGCTCGCTCCTGATGGGTGCACCGACCGACTGGTGGGACCCGACGTCCTTCATCGCCGGCGATGTCGCGATCAGCTGGCAGGGTCTGTGGGCCATCCCCGCCCTCAAGAAGGCGCTCGGCGACGACGTCGGCGCGTTCGCGGTCCCGGCGCTCGAAGGCGGACAGCCCATCGTCGGCGTCTCGCAGTGGAACGAGATGGTGGCCGGTAAGTCGGGCAAGATCGAGAAGGCGAAGGAGATCGCCAAGAAGCAGTGGATCGACGACACCGACTGGCAGATCGAGTTCAGCACCAAGTACGGATTCCACATCCCGCCGCTGAAGTCCGCGCGCGAGCAGGCCAAGAGCCTCGGTGACGGCATCGCGAAGGACATCGTCGACCTGACCACCGAGTACGGCTGGACCGGCGGCCCGTACTACACGCCCGCGATGAGCACAGCGCTCACCGACGCGGTCAACCGCATCGTCGTCGAAGGCGCGGACGCGAAGTCCGAGCTGGCTGCGGCTCAGACCACGATGCAGGGCATGCTGGACGCACTCCAGTGACTCAGCTCAACACTCCGGTGGCCCGGGTCTCAGACCCGGGCCACCGGCCCACTCCCCCGCCGTCCGTGCCGCGACGCCGGCGTCCGATCCGAGGCACCCGGCGTGCCTTCTGGCTCTTCGTCAGCCCGTTCTTCCTCGGCCTGCTGATCTTCAGCATCATCGCGCTGTTCTGGGGTTTCTACCTCAGCTTCACGCGCGCCGTCGCGACCATCACGCCGACCGACTTCGTCGGCTTCGACAACTACGTCTCGCTGCTGACCGACCCGAGCTTCCTGTCGTCGCTCCTGTCGTTCACCGTGTTCGCGGTGCTCGTCGTGCCGACCACCCTCATCGTCTCGCTGGTCCTCGCGATGCTGGTGGCGAACCTCCCCGTGGCCCGCGCCTTCTTCCGATCCGTCTTCTTCCTGCCGACGGCGTTCTCGTACGTCATCGCGTCCTTGATCTGGAAGCTCGGCATCTTCAGCGGATCGACCTCCTCCGTCGCCAACTCGGTGCTCTCCTCGCTCGGGCTGCCGACGGTGGATGCCTGGCTGACGCAGTCGCCCTACTACTGGGTCGTCATCGTGAGCGTCCGCCTGTGGCTGCAGGTCGGGTTCTACATGCTGCTGTTCATCGCCGGCCTCCAGCGGATCCCCGAGACGCTGTACGAGGCCGCGGCGATCGACGGCCTGTCCCGCGGACCCCGGCGATTCTTCTCGATCACGTGGCCCCAGCTCCGCCCCACGACGGCGGCCGTCATGCTCCTCCTGCTGGTGGCGGCGTTCCAGGCGTTCGACGAGTTCTACAACCTCGTCCGGACGATCCCCTCGGTCCGACCACCTCTCCTCTACATCTACAACCTCTCGTTCCAGCAACTCGACTACGGCAAGGGTTCCGCGGGTGCGTTCGTCGTCACGGCGATCGTCGTCCTCGTCGCCCTCCTGCAGTCGCGCTTCTTCGGATTCGGTGCCGCTGACGAGACGAAAGCGCCGCGCCGCGGTGCCCGGAAGGGACGCGCCTCATGAGTGTCGTCGGAAACCCCGTCCGTCGGAGGGTCGAGCTGACCTTCCGCTACGCGGTCCTCATCGTCCTCGCGCTGCTGTTCCTGATGCCGCTGTACGTCATGGTCAAGACGGCGGTCTCGCAGCCGGAGGACGTCACCTCCAAGACGTTCGTGTGGTGGCCCGCGAACCCCAACTGGGGCAAGTTCGCGGAGATCTTCGCCGACGAGCGCTTCGGACAGTCCCTCGTGACCTCGGCGATCATGGCCGTGTCGATGACCGTGGGGCAGATCATCATCGGCGCCCTCGCGGGGTACGGGCTCGCCCGCATCCCGAACCGCGCCTCGAAGCCGCTCCTGGCGCTGACCGTGACGATGCTCCTCATCCCGAGCGCCACCACGTTCCTCCCGAACTACCTGATCGTCTCGTGGCTCGGATGGACCGAGAGTCTGCAGGGCATCGTCATCCCGACGCTGTTCACGGCTTTCAACGTCTTCCTCTTCCGACAGTTCTTCATCTCGTTCCCGAGGGAACTGGAAGAGGCCGGCAAGCTCGACGGTCTCGGATACATCGGCACCTTCGTGCGCGTGGTGCTGCCCAACTCGCTCGCTTTCGCCGCGGCTCTCACCGTTCTCGGCTTCCTCGGCGCATGGAACGCGTTCCTCTGGCCACTCGTGGTCGCCGGTACGGGATTCGGCGCGCTCACGGTGCAGGTCTACCTGTCGTCGTTCATCACAGCGCAGACCTTCGACTACACCGGGTTGTTCGCCGCGGGCTTCCTCGCCTCCATCCCCGTCCTGCTCGTCTTCATCCTGCTGCAGCGGTGGCTGCTGCGCGGTGTCGCGGAGACAGGCCTCGGGGGCGCCTGAGCCCCGCTCGGGTCAGAGACCTGCGACCACCATGACCCGTACTCGATCCTCGAGTGAGATCCGCGACGCCTCCCGGCGCGAGATCGTCCGCGCACTCGTCGTGCAGGGGACGGCCACGCGGACCGAACTCGCGCACACCACGGGACTCAGCGCCGCGACGGTGTCGAACCTGGTCGCGGAGCTACGGGAGGCCGGGTTCATCGCGGATGCCGGGACCGACAGCGCCGGCACCGGTCGACCGACGACGGTGCTGCGGATCGACGGCGAGGGAGGCTCCTTCCTCGGGATCGACCTCGCCGAGACCTACGTCCGAGCCGTCGTGTTCGACGCCGCCGTGACGGAGATCGGCGCCGCGAACGTCGAGATCGATGAAGAGTGGGTGTCCGTCGACAGCGTGGCCGATGCTCTCCTGCGTGCCGTCGACCTGGCGCTCGAGAGAGGCGGCCGCGCGCCGAGCGACATCCTCGGGGTGGGCCTCGGCCTGCCCGGTCTCCTGTCGACGGACCGCACCGGCACCGTGGCGACGCCCGGATGGGCGGCGCACGTGCGCCGATTGGAGGACCGCGTGCGCCCACGCCTCCCGGGACCCCTGGTAACGGCGAACCCCCTGCAGGCCGTCGGACATTCGGAGATCTGGTTCGGCGCTGCTCGCGGGCGCTCGAGCGCTGTCGTCGTGAATCTCGGCACGGGCGTCGGTGCAGGCATCATCGTCGAAGGGCGGGTCCTCCGCGGTGCGACGCATACGGCGGGCGAATGGGGCCACACGGTCCTCGAGCTCGACGGGCGCTTATGCCGCTGTGGCCGCCGGGGGTGCGTCGAAGCGTACGTGGGGGTGCCCGGCATCCGTCACACCCTCAGCGAGGTGGATCCCGATCACGCGCTCCTGCAGCTCCACCAACGGGAGTTCATCGAGGGGCTCCGCGACGCGGTGGGCGATCCCCCCGTCGCCGAGACGCTCGCGCGGACCGCGCGGTATCTGGGCATCGCCCTGTCGGACATCGTCGCGGTGCTCAATCCGGAGGTCATGACCCTCACCGGTTGGACCGCGTGGGCGCTCGGAGACGCGCTGCTGCCGGCCGCGCGGATCGCCCTCGCCGAGCGTGCTCCAGAACTGACCGCCGCGCGTCTCGATCTCGGAGTGTCACCGGTCCAGGTCAACAGCGTCGCGACGGGGATGGCCGTGCTCGCTTTCGAGAACCACCTCGACTCGAGCGCTCTCGCCCGCCGCGTGCGGTCGCGCCCCGGTCCGCGAGTGGAACCGCCCGGTCCTCCACCGACCGCCTCATCCGCCCCTCAGCCCGTCGCGGGCTGAGGACGAACCCGACAGGAGTCACATGGTCCTCGCACGCCCGGATCGCCCGCCGATGGGATGGAACAGCTGGGACTGCTTCGGCACGACGGTCACCGAAGCGGAGGTGCTCGCGAACGCCCGCTTCATGGCGGAGCACCTGCGGGACGCCGGGTGGGACACCATCGTCGTCGACGCGGACTGGGCGGATCCCGACGCTCGCTCCCACGGCTACAACGACGACGCCCGGCTGCACATCGATGAGCACGGGCGCCTCCTCCCCGACCCGGTGCGCTTCCCCTCCTCATCGGGCGGCGCGGGGTTCGGACCGCTCGCCGCGCAGATACACGCGCTCGGTCTGAAGTTCGGACTGCACGTCATGCGCGGCATCCCTCGTCGCGCGATGGCGGAAGGCCTGCTGCTGCACGGCACCTCGACGCCGCTGTCGGCGATCGCCGACTCCGCGAACGACTGCGAGTGGAACCCCCATTTCGTGGGCATCGATCATGCCCATCCGGATGCCGCGGCCTACTACCGTTCGACCGTCGCCCTCTACGACGCGTGGGGTGTCGACCTCATCAAGGCCGACGACATGCTCTGGCCCTACCAGGAGCGGGACATCTCGGCCTACAGCGCGGCAGTGGAGTCCGCAGAGCGCGAGATCATCCTCAGCCTCTCCCCCGGCCGCGACCTGTCCGCGGCTCACCGCGAGCATCTCGCCGAGCACGCGAGCATGTGGCGCATCTGCGATGACGTGTGGGACCGGTGGGAGGATGTCGCAGACAACCTCGGACGCATGGCACGGTGGGCGCCGCATGCGCGCCGGGGTGCCTGGCCGGACGCCGACATGCTGCCGCTCGGCCGCATCGGGATCCGTGCCGAGCGCGGCGAGCCACGAGACGATGCGCTCACCCCCGCCGAGCGGCGGAGCCTGCTGACACTCTGGACGATCGCCCGCTCGCCGCTCATGTTCGGGGGCGACCTGCCCTCGACCGAGCCCGAGACGATCTCACTCCTGCAGAGCCCCGCCCTGGTCGACCTGCTGGCGCGAGCGGAGTCGTCCGGTGAGATCCGGCGCGAGAACGGCCTCGTCCTCTGGCACGCGACCGGCGGGGCGACGACGTGGATCGCGGCGGTCAACACCACCGGCTCCGCATTGACGGCGACCTTGGACACGCGGGACCTCGGACTCGGCCCCGCACCCGGGTCGATCGTCGACGTGTGGACGGATGCGACCGTGCCCACGCGCCCGGGTCGGAGAGGAGACGAGACCGTGCGCGGCGTCGCGCCGGACTCGACCGCCGTCGACCTCCGCCTCGACGCGCACGCGTGCGCGTTCTGGCGTCACGACGCCTGACGGCCGCCGGTCAGGCGACCGCCGCGCTCATCAGGCGGGCCTCGGTGAGGCGCGGAGTGCCCTCGCCTGCCCCGTCCACCACGACGACCCAGCGAGACCGGCCGTCGGCGTAGGCAGCGAGGTCGATCTCCATGCCGTCGCCGTCGCCGGCATCGATGATGCGGTCGACCACGACGTCGTCCCCGATCCCGACGATCATCCGCCGGCCGACCGCATCCGAGAGCCAGGAGACACGCAAGGTCGCGGCCGACGCACCCCAGTCCTGCAGGACGAACGTCGAAGGACCGAAGAACCTCCGCCAGTGCACCGCGTTGTATCCGGACTCCGTGCCGGCCAACGTCAGGGCGTGATCGGATTCCGGCTGCTGCTGACCGAACGTCACCGCGTCGATCGTGCGGGAGTCGAGCTCGTCGGCGCGTGCGTCCTCGGCGAGGAGCGCGGTGAGGCGGGTCGCGGCATCCCCGTCTGACGCGAACGGGAAGGCGAGGATGTAGCGATCATCGTGCAGAGAGGCGAAAGGTTCGAGGACGATCTCGCGCCGGGTCGGGGTCGCCGGCAGCACGACGACGCGGCCTCCGGATCGGTCCGCCGACCGCACGTCTTCGGGTGTCAGGATCGGCGCCGCTGCGAGCGGGAGCAGCGCCCCGCGGGCGATGTGGCCCATGCGGGCGTCCGTCGCGAGCGGGTCGACGGCGGGATGAGGCAGACGCTCGGCGAGCACGCGAGGCCCGTCGACGAGAGTCGCCCACCCGGATCCGTCGGGGGCCGCCTCGACGCGGAGCACAGGCGGCAGCGTGAGCCGGACCGTTGTGCGGTCGGTCCACGTGCGATCGATGCGGAACCAGCCATCGGGCGCCGGCCGGTACGCGGTGCCGTCGACCAGGGCCTCCGCCGTCCCGGCATCCACCCCCTCCGGCAGACGGATCCGCAGAACGAAGGAGCGCGGAGTCGGCACGCTCACGTGGATGCTCGCGTCGTCCCCGAACGGACGGTCGGTCTCGGTCTCGACGACGACGTCCTCGACTCGGGCGCGTGCACCGACGAGGAGGTTCACGTCGACACGCCCGGGAGCCTGCGCGAATGCCGCGGCGGCGAACCGGGCAGGAGCCTCGAGACCGGTGCCCATGCAGCACCAGAATCCCGTCTCGCGTCGGGAGTAGACGCGATGGTGGCCCGGCCGGTGCGACGTGAAGTACACGATGCCGCCGTGGTCGGGATGCTGCGCCGAGAGCACGTGCGCGCTGAGGGCGCGGTCGATGTAGGCGAGGTGCGCGGTGCCGCCGTCGAGCCGGTGGAGCTCACGGGCCAGTTCGACCATGTTCACCGTGTTGCACGTCTCGGGGCCCTCGCGCGCCGTGAACATGGTCGACCAGTCGTCGCGCGGCGGGAAGTGCTCGCGCACGCTGTTCCCGCCGATCGAGGTCGTCCGGTGCCGCGTGACGCTCTCCCAGAAGGTCCGGGCCGCGGCGGCGAACTGCTCGCCCCGGCCGAGTCCGGCGAGGACGGCGTGGCCGACGACGATCGGGATCTGCGCGTTGGCGTGCAGTCCGTCCAACGGATCACGCCCCGCCGCGAGCGGCTCCCACAAGGCGCGGACGGCGAGACGGACGGCGAGCCCGCCCGGGCGCTCGTCGCCGGTGAACTGCGACCATCGACCGAGGGATGCCGCCAGGCCACCGGACTCGGTCCGGAGGACCATCTCGACGTCGGCGTCTTCGAGCGGTGCGAACACCCGCAGCCACCACTCGACGAACTCCGCCGCAACGGTCCGTCCGAGCGCGGAGCCGGCGTACACCGCGGCGTCGATCACACCCGTCAGCGTCTTGTGGAGGTTGTACAGCGGCACCCACCGCCCGTCGAGATCGAACGTCTGCGCGTCGATCCGTCCGTTCTCGATCTCGCTCCAGAGGGCGACGCCGTCCGGCACGCCCCCGACGTAACCCGTGCCGTGAGCGACCTGGCAGTCGCGGAGCCCGGTGAGCAGCAGCTCGAGACGCTCGCGTGCGGCGGCCGACCCGCCGGCCGCGTGCGCCGACAGCGCGCTGAGGACGTGCCCGAGCGTGTGCCCGTCGAGTCCCTCCGACTCCCAGCCGCCGTATCCCGGACCCGTCGCCAGCCCCGCCTCCCGACGGAACGGCGCGAGCAGCCGCTCGGGGTCGAGGTCCAGCGCCGTCCGCAGAGCGCGCTGCTGCGCGGCGGCGAACGGACCGTTCGTCAGTGCGACGGCGGCGAGCGGCAGCAGCTCGGCTGCCGTCTCGCTCATCCGACTGCCCGCACCCGCACCGTCACGATGCTGCGCGGCGGCAGCGCGAGACGGAGGTCGGTGCCCGCGACGACGGTTCCGGCGAAGTCGACCGGGGCGACGGCATCCGGTTCGTCGAAGGTGTTGTGAGCGGATGCCGCCGCGTGCAGGATCCGGGCGCTCACGACCTCGCCGATCCGCTCGGGCAGCCGCAGTGCGAGCTCGGCCTCGGTCTCGAGGTCCCAGTTGACGGCGCTGACGGTGTAGACGCCGTCCTTGACGCTGACGGTGTGGTCGAGGTGCGCTCCGCCACGACCGCCCGAGCGCCCGCCGTCGTCGACGGTCTCGACGAAATCGGCGTCCTGGTGGTCGATGTACATGCCGAACGCGTGGAACGTCGGGGTCTTCAGCAGGCGCGGGCCGTCGGTGAGGAGCATCGCCTGGAGGACGTTCACCATCTGCGCGATGTTCGTCATCCGGACGCGGGCGGCGTGACGGTGGAAGATGTGGAAGTTCACCGCCGCGACCATCGCGTCGCGCATCGTGTTCTGCTGGAACAGGAAGCCCGGGTTCGTCCCCCGCTCGACGTCGTACCAGGTGCCCCACTCGTCGACGAAGAGGCCGACGCGGCGCGCCGGGTCGTGCCGGTCCATGATCTCGCCGTGACGGCGCAGGAGCGTGTCCATCTGCCGCGTGCGGTGGATCGTGTCGTACCAGGCGGCGTCGTCGAAGCTCAGCGCGGCGCCCTTCACGTCCCACTCCCCCGTCGGGAGCGTGTAGTAGTGCAGGCTGAGCGCGTCCATGTGCCCGGCGGCGCGCGCCATGAGGACGTCCGTCCACTCGTAGTCGTCGGCGTTCGCACCGCAGGCGACCTTCGCGACGTGGCTGTCGCCGTAGTCGCGCACGAACGTCTGGTACTGGCGGTAGAGGTTCGCGTAGTGGAGCGGGAGCATGTTGCCGCCGCATCCCCAGCTCTCGTTTCCGACCCCGAAGAACTGCAGCTTCCACGGCTGGTCGCGCCCGTGCGCGCGGCGGAGTTCGGCCATCGGGGTGTGCTGGTCGAGGGTCATGTACTCGACCCAGTCCTGCATCTCGGCGACGGTTCCACTTCCGACGTTGCCGTTCACGTAGGCCTCGGCGTCGAGCTGGTGGAGGAGCTCGAAGTACTCGTGGGTGCCGAAGGTGTTGGGGTCGACGACCCCGCCCCAGTGCGTGTTCACCATCGCACGACGCTGCTCCGTCGGCCCGACGCCGCCGAGCCAGTGGTACTCGTCGGCGAAGCAGCCGCCCGGCCAGCGGACCACGGGGACCTTGATCTCGCGCAGCGCGGCGATCGCATCGGTCCGCAGGCCGTTCTTGTGCGGGATCTCGTCCTGCTCGCCGACCCACAGGCCCTCGTAGATGCCGCGACCGAGGTGCTCGGCGAACTGGCCGTAGATGCGTCGGTCGATGCGGTGGGCGCGGGTCGTCGCGGTGATGAGGCTCATTCGGTTCTCTCCATCGAGGGTGTGAGGTCGGATCAGGACAGGCGGATGTCGGGCAGGTC
>ENA-UOWK01000621-UOWK01000621.1-bioreactor-metagenome-genome-assembly--contig:-NODE-621-length-15982-cov-15.802034_pt1 | contig 15982 bp, 18 predicted proteins | sample MGYA00238157_ERZ761612 | MGnify/ENA primary metagenome ERZ761612 (study PRJEB28901, sample SAMN06268035) | bioreactor metagenome | isolation source: Joint BioEnergy Institute, California, USA... | reverse complement strand
CTGGTCGACCAGCTCGGGGCGCAGGATGTCGGTTTCCAGAATGCAGATCTGCAGCAACATGGCGGTACCTGAAAAATAACGAAGCCGTCAAAGCGTGCCTTGGCTGTTGCGGCAACGCAAGAGGCATGCCGCTGTTCGTCATCAGCCGTTTCGATAGCCGTCATACGCAACATTTACTTCAGCGCTCGCGCCAGCCCATCGATGATGGCGTCATCGGCCTCCCGGCTACTGACGAGCGCAGCCTCATGCACAGCCAAACCATTCGCTACGCACGCAACGGCGCGCTCGGCGCCATCGCCCTTTACCTGGCGATTGCCCTGCCCTTGCTGGCGGTGAGCATGCAGCACACCTCCCAGCCTGCGCCAACGGTGAGCGACGCGGCGCCGGTTGCACCGGGCCGGGGCAGTTTTAGCTGAACCTGAAGCGCAGCGCCGGACTCCAACAGGAAGTGCCTGAACACGGGCGCGATCTTCCTAAACAGTAAAGGAGTTCCACGATGCTCAAGAAGACCCTGACTGCCCTTACCGCCGCTGCCGCCATGAGCGCTGGCCTCGCCATGGCCGATCGCCCGGGCGCCGACTGGATCAGCATCGAGCAAGCGCTGAGCAGCGCCAAGCAGGCTGGCTTCACCCAGATCCACAAGATCGAGGCAGACGACGCCGGTTACTGGGAAGGCGAAGGCACCAAACAGGACAATCGCCTCTACGAATTCCGCGTGGATGGCAAGAGCGGCAAGGTCATTCGCGAGCAGCTGGACAACTGATCGATCCAGCCCAGGGTCTGTTGGCGTTTCAACGCGAACCGCGTGCGAAACCTCGGCAGCCCTCGAAACCGGCCCAAGCGGCCGGTTTTTTTGGGCCGTAAAAAAGTTCGGATGAGCGGTCATTGGTCAGCGGTAATGCGTCGCAGGCCGTGTAGCGTCTGGCGCCGGGGTTATGCAGAAGTGGCAAAGGGTTCCATATCCTTGCAGGTGCTGTTTTGCACCCCTTTAGAAACAAGCGATCTAAAAAACTATGCCGCGCCCTCTACAGTCAATGCATATGCCGTCGGGTTTTGCCGAGGCACTGGGGACGAAGCGGTAAGCACGGCCCATCACAACAATCAAAAGGCGAACGGCCATGTTCAAGAAACCGAAATTCCGCCAGGCGGGGCTGATTCTCTTTGCCACCGCCGTCTTGCTGATTCTCCCCAATCTGAGCCGAATGGTCGGTTGAGGCCGATCAGTTGACCCGTGGCATCCACCACGCCAGGATCAGCGGCAACCAAACGATCGCCAGCAGCGTCGAGCACATCACCAGGCTCGCGACCTGTTCGGGTGAGCGATTGGCACGCACCGCGAACAGATAATTGAACACCGCCACCGGCATGGCCGACTGCACCACCAGCACAGCGTGGGTCAGCGGTTCCAGCCCCATCGCCGCACCAATGCCCCAGCCAACGGCCGCGCCCAAGAATATCCGCAGCGCGCCCAGCACCAGCCCGGACCCCAGGTGATGCAGGCGAATGCTGGCCAGCGAAACGCCCAGGGTCAGCAGCATCAACGGGATGGTCATGCCACCCAGCAAACCGACGGTATTGGCCAGCCAGCGCGGCAGTTGCAGATCCATGAAGATCATCGGCAACGCCAGCAACAGGCTGATCAGAATCGGATTGCGTAACAAATCCCTGATCGACGCTGCATTGCCCGACAAGGCGATGCCAACGCTGAACTGCATGATCGACAGCGTCAGGAAGAATGCCACGGCCAGCGCCAGGCCATGCTCGCCAAAGGCATACAGACTGATCGGCAGGCCCATGTTGCCGGTATTGGGGAACAGGAACGCCGGCACCAGCACCTTCCACTGCTGGCGAAACAGACGGCTGAACAGCACGCCGAACAACCCCATGCAGGCCGTCACCAGTACGCAGCCCAGGGCCATGCTGGTAAATGCCTGCGGATCGATATCGGCACGGCTGAGGGTCGCCAGCACCAGGCTCGGCGTACCGATGGTCAATACCAGCCGAGCGATGAATTCGGTGGGGTAATGCTGGCCGCTACGGGCCCACGCATAGCCGATGCCGGAGACGATGATCACCGGCGCCAGTACAGCAAACAACTCGGCCAGCATGGCCTCTTCCTTCAGACAAAACGGCCATGCTAGGGGCGATCACCCGCTGATCGCAAGCCATGCCGGGATGAATGGGCGTCTCGATCAGGCAAGGATGATCCACCGCCCTCGCCCATCACTGCGCCTGCACCTGGATCAAGGGTTCGACATCGACCCTCGCCATCAGCCGCTCACAGCCGCCGCCACGGCGCATGCCGCGTACCGGGCAGGCGTCCAGATAATCCAGGCCGATGGCCAATTTGAGATGGCGCTCGGGCCTGGACAGGCAGTTGGTCACGTCAAAGCTGTACCAGCCGTCATCCAGCCAGGCCTCGGCCCAGGCGTGGCTGGCCAGGTGATCCCGACTGTCGGTAACCAGATAGCCGGACACGTAGCGCGCCGGGATACCCAGGCTGCGCGCGCAGGCGAGAAAGGCGTGGGCATGATCCTGACAAACCCCCTGGCGCCCGGCGAAGGCTTCGGCCGCGCTGGTTTCCACCGCGGTGATACCGGGCTGGTAGCGAATGTGATCGTTGAGGCCGTGCATCAGATCGATCAGCGCAGTGCGATCTCGGCGCTGAGCGCATTGTTTCCAGGCGAAGTCGCGCAGCGCCGCGTCAGCCTCGGTCAGGCGGGTAAAACGCAGGAATGGCAGCGCCGACAGGCTGTCGTGCTCGGCATCGCTGAATTCGTCGATCTCGACCTGCCCCTCGGCGCCGATGATGATCGATTCATGGGGTTCGTCCAGTGTCAGCACGTGCAGAATATTGCCGTAAGGGTCGAGCTGCGCGCGAACCGGGCGTGGCAGATCCAACTGCCAGCTGAGGATCTGCTGGTGCGGGCTGTCATGCGGCGTCAGGCGCAGGTACTGGATGCTGGCACGCACCTGATCATCGTAGTGATAGGTGGTGTTGTGACGGATGGACAGTCTCATGCGACCTCCAGATAGGACGTGTGGATGACGCCGCCAAGTAGGTGGATCTGCTCGATGAAATCGGTCAGCCAGGCGTGCAGCCCCTCTTCCAGCACCTCATCGATATGGGTGTAACGCAGCCGCGCATTGAGCTCGGCAGCCAGGCGCTGGGCCGGGCGACCACTGTCGCCAGGCAGGCCATCGAGCATCTGGTAGAGCTCATCCATGCAGGCACTCAACGAACGCGGCACCTCGCGGCGCAGCAGCAACAACTCGGAAACCTTGCGGGCGCCAGGCGAGCCCCGGTAAACCTCGGCGAACGCCTCGAACGAGGACAACGCCCGTAGCAAGGCGCTCCACTGGTAGTAGCTGTGGGCCGGTCGACCGTCGAGATCGTCGACATCCTCGCCGAGCAGCTCGTAGCGCGCGTCGAGCAGGCGCAAGGTGTTGTCGGCACGCTCGAGAAAGGTGCCCAGGCGGATGAACCGGTAGGCCTCGCCACGCACGATGGTGCCGAAGGTCGCGCCGCGAAACAGGTGGGAGCGCTCCTTGACCCATTCACAGAAGCGGCTGATGCCGTAGCGGCCCAGCCCCTGCTCGGCGATGCTGCGGATTTCCAGCCAGGTGGCGTTGATGTTCTCCCACATGTCCGCGGTGATGCGCCCGCGTACGGCATGGGCATTACTGCGTGCAGCCCCCAGGCAGCTGTAGATGCTCGCCGGGTTCTGGGCGTCCAGGGCGAAGAAATGCAGGATGCGCTCGGCATGCAGCGCACCGTGGCGCTGCTGGTACTCCTCCAGCGTGCCGGTAATCAGCAGCGGCATGGCCAGTTCATCGAGGCCGTCACGACGCCCGTCCTGGGGCATCAGCGACAGCGAATAGCTGACCTCCAGCATGCGCGCCAGGTTTTCCGCGCGCTCCAGATAGCGGGACATCCAGTAAAGATCGGAGGCAGTTCTCGATAACATAGTCAGTCCTCTACCACCCAGGTGTCCTTGGTACCGCCGCCCTGCGACGAGTTGACCACCAGCGAACCCTCGCGCAGCGCCACCCGGGTCAGCCCGCCCGGCACGATGCGGGTTTCCTTGCCGGACAGCACGAAAGGCCGCAGGTCGATATGCCGCGGCGCGATGCCGTTCTCGACGAAGGTCGGGCACGTCGACAGGCACAGCGTCGGCTGCGCGATGTAGGCATCGGGCTTGGCAATCAGGCGCAGGCGGAACGCCTCGATCTCGGCGTTGCTGGCAGCCGGCCCGACGAGCATGCCGTAGCCGCCGGAACCCTGGGTTTCCTTGACCACCAGATCCTTGAGGTTGGCCAGCACGTGGGACAGTTCGCTGGGCTTGCGGCATTGCCAGGTCGGCACGTTCTTGAGGATCGGCTCTTCGGCCAGGTAGAAGCGGATCATCTCGCCGACGTAGGGGTAGATCGACTTGTCGTCCGCCACGCCGGTGCCAATGGCGTTGGCCAGCACCACGTTGCCGGAACGGTAGGTGGACAGCAGCCCGGGTACGCCGAGCATGGAATCAGGGTTGAACGCCAGCGGGTCGAGAAAGGCGTCGTCCAGCCGGCGATACACCACGTCGACCTGCTTGGCGCCTGCGGTGGTGCGCATGAACAGCTTGTCGTCACGCACGAACAGATCGGCGCCCTCCACCAGTTCGACGCCCATTTCTCGCGCCAGAAACGCGTGCTCGAAGTAGGCGCTGTTGAAGCGCCCGGGAGTCAGCACCACCACCGTCGGGTTGTCGAGCGGGCTGGAGGTCTTCAGGGTATCGAGCAGCAGGTTGGGGTAATGATCGATAGGCGCGATGCGCTGATTGGCGAACAGCTCGGGAAACAGGCGCATCATCATCTTGCGGTCTTCGAGCATGTAGCTCACCCCGCTGGGCGTGCGCAGGTTGTCCTCGAGTACGTAATAGGTGCCGTCGCCATCGCGCACCAGATCGACGCCGGCGATGTGCGCATACAGGTCGCGGTGCAGATCGAGGCCCTGCATGGCGAGCTGGTAGCCTTCGTTGGCCAGCACCTGCTCGGCAGGTATCAGCCCGGCCTTGATGATGCGCTGGTCATGATAGAGGTCGGCAAGAAACAGGTTCAGCGCCTGCACCCGCTGGATGCAGCCACGCTCGACCATGCGCCATTCACTGGCCGGAATGCTGCGCGGGATGATGTCGAAGGGAATCAGCCGCTCGGTGCCCTGGGCGTCGCCATACAGGGTGAAGGTGATGCCGGCGCGGTGAAAGAGAAGATCCGCCTCGCGGCGACGCTGATCCAGCAGGTCCTTGGGGGTGCCCTGCAGCCAACGAGAAAAGGCCTGGTAATGCGGGCGGCAGGCGCCATCCGGCAGATGCATCTCGTCGTAAAAGGTGCGGGTCATGCTCTACTCCTTGCAGCCCAGTTCAGCCCGTACGCTGCAAGCGCCGAGCCATCGGTATTATTCCTTTAATATCAATTACTTATTTTTTTAACGAAACCGCATTGCACCATCATGAAGCACAATTGGCAGACGCCCATAGGGCGCTTGCGCGATCTGCTTGCATTCGGTGCAGTCGAACGTGCAGGGCTGCATGCCCGGTAAAAGCTCAGACAGGCGAGGCGGCAAAGCATTGCACTTTTCTGTCAGTGCCCTTTTATCCAGAAATTTCCGTGCGGCAGAAACATTGCCGGCGCATTGCGTTCCCAGCTTTGAGAGGTCAGGTATCGACCTGGCCGCCACGCTTCTCCGGACAAGGAACGCACGATGAACAGCAGCCTGATACCGCCCTACATCCTCGACCGCATCATCGGCCACGGCTCCGATCGCCAGCGCGACTGCGCGCGCAATACCCTGCAGCACGTCAGCACGCTGCGGCGCAACAATGACAAGCCGCGTCTGAGCAGCCTGCAGGCTCGCCAGGTTATGGCGCCCGGGCAAGCTGAACGCAGCGTCCATGATGCCGAGCAACAGACCCAGCTGCCCGGCCGGCTGGTACGCGCCGAGGGCCAGCCCGCTACCGGCGACGAAGCGGTCGACGAAGCCTATGAGGCACTCGGCGCCACCTACCGGTTCTTCTGGGAAGTGCTCGGCCGCCATTCCATCGACGGCAACGGCATCCCGCTGATCGGTACCGTGCATTACGGCCAGCGCTACGAGAATGCCTTCTGGAATGGCGAGCAGATGGTCTTCGGTGACGGTGATGGCGAGATCTTCAACCGCTTCACCATCGCCCTGGACGTGGTCGCCCACGAGCTGACCCATGGCGTCATCGACAGTGAGGCTGCGCTGGTTTACGCCAACCAGGCCGGTGCCCTGAACGAGTCGCTGTCGGATGTTTTCGGCATTCTCACCAAGCAATACGCGCTGCAGCAATCGGCCGCCCAGGCAGACTGGATCATCGGCGCCGGTCTGCTGAGCGACTACGTCAATGGCAAGGGCCTGCGCTCCATGGCCGAGCCCGGTAGCGCCTATGATGACCCGCTGCTGGGCAAGGACCCGCAACCAGGGCACATGCGCGACTTCGTGCAGACCCGCGAGGACAACGGCGGCGTGCACATCAACTCGGGCATTCCCAATCGCGCCTTCTATCTGGCCGCCATTGCCTTGGGCGGCAATGCCTGGGAGAAAGCCGGCCTTGTCTGGTATGACACCTTGTGCGATGAACGCCTGGCCAACGACGCCGAGTTCGTCGATTTTGCACGCCTGTGCGTGGACCGCGCCGCGCAGCGCTTCGGCCAGGGCTCGCCCGAGGTCAATGCGGTTGCAAAGGCCTGGCGCGACGTGGGGATAGAGGGTGTTCAGCCATGAACAAGCTGCCGCCATTGACTGACGAGGCGCTGGTTCGCATATCCCGCCAGGGCGGCTTTGCGGCGATTGCGGCGCTGAGCCGCCCACGGGAAATCGATTTCGCCCGCTGCGACCCGCAGCAGCGTGGCCAGGTCTGTTCGCTACTCGAAGCCTGCCTGCCGATTGCCAGTGACCAGGCCGGTCGAGGGGACCAGCGCTTCTACCGCATCGAACTGCAGACCTGTGCGCAGCGCACCCAGGAGATGGTGATCAACGTTCCCGAGGAGCAGGCTCCTCGGGATCTGGTGACGCTTTGGGAGAAAGGCCTGTAACGCCCGCGCAGGCTAATCCTGGCGGCTGGCACGGCTCAGCTGCTGGGTAACGCCCCAGCCGTCGAGCTCACCTCCCAGGGGGATCACCACCGACTCCAGGTCCTGCGAGAAATCGCCGATGCCGGCTGGCGTGACGTGCATGACCTTGCTGACCTGCAGATACCAGTCACCTTCATCACGCTCGGTAACCAGTGCGTGCAGGCTTTCACCGCGAAAATTGCGCGTGGCCTTCAGGGCACATGCCTGATCGGGGAAAATCGCATAGAACTCGATGGGGTGAACGCTGGCGAAATCGAATCCGCCTTCCTTCATTCGACGCAAAATGCCGCTACCAACATCTTCGTGCAGAATCGTGCTCATAGTTGATCTCCATCGGACGAGGAAATTGATACGCCGCGCGAGCGGCTATCTGACTCAACATGCAACACACGGCGCACCGTGATGACGCTTGGGCCGGAGCCCTGGTACGAGCAACTGTGGCACCAGCAGGAACTGGTATGAAGAAGCGTGCCTGATTCCAGCAGCACGCTCTCAGAGAATAGACCGCCGCGCGCGCCAGGTCATCAAACTATCTTTATTTGGCAACTCGTCGGCCCGCCGCGCCAGCTGTTCGCGCCGTGTTATACCGAAACATGCAGCCACGCCCGGCCGGCGGCGCGAGGATCATCGTGCTGCCTGCGCGGGCCCTACATACGAGGTATCCCCCATGAGCACCTTGCAATGCACCTATCGCGATCACTACATCAGCGCCGAGGTCATGGAACACCCGGGCATCCCGACCCCCTGGGCAGGCGGTTGCCGCATCAGCACAGCGGACGGGCGCACCACGCGGCGCCTGCCGCTGCCGCTCAACAGCGCGTTTCTCGATGACCTGACCAAGGCCCAGCAGGCCTCGATTGCCCACGGCAAGTGGCTGGTCGATCAGTATCTGGATAAAAGCCGGGATCTTTTTGGCGAAAATGTGGCCAAAGGCCACGCAGCATGAGACTGCGACAGAAGGCCTGCATACGCAGCGGGACTTTTGCCTGATACCCCGGCATGCAAATGCCCTGATTCGACCTGTCTCATGCCTCACCGATTCGGCCGCGCCCAGGTGCGGCCGCTCCCATTCGAGACGAAGGTTGGATTTTCATGGCGAACCGTACGCTTTCAATTTCCGCTGTTGTAATGACCAGTATTCTGGCGCTGAGCGCCTGCAGCGACGCCAGCAATACCCCCGCCAAAACCGCCTCCGCCGCCCAGAGCAGCCCGCCCAAGCTGCAGGAAAAGGAGGATCTGAGTCCCTTCGCCGGCTTTGCCAGTGCCCGCTTCGGCAGCGACGAAACAGCCGTGCGCGCGGCCTGGAAGGGCTCGTTGCGTGACGGCGGCGGCTCGGACAGCTGCCGCCAGCTGTTCCAGGACCCACGCCCGGCCAAGGGCTTCGGCATCTCCTTCATGCTCGAGAACGGCCAGTTCGTGCGTTACGACATCGACAGCCGCGAGCGCAAGGCACCGCGCGGCCTGCAGGTGGGCAGCAGCGCCCAGCAGATTCGCGCCACCTACCCCGGCCGCTTCGAAGAACAGCCCAACAAGTATGTCGAAGGTGCCACGGATTTTATCGTCACGCCCTATATCGATAGCGAAGCGCGGATGGTCTTCGAAACCGATCCCGACGGCGTGGTAACGCGCTGGCGCATTGGCGTGCCGCCGGCGGTGTTCTACGTCGAAGGCTGCAGCTAAGTCGCTCCACCCATAAAAAAACCGGCGCCTGGCGCCGGTTTTTTTATTTTGCGTTTCAGGGCTGCGGTTTATCCGGCATGCCGTCCACTACCCCTGCCGTGTTATCCAGCAAGCTCTTGGTTGCGGTTTGCAGGAAGCCTTCCATACGCTTCTTCAGCGCCTCGTCCACGGGCCCTTCTAGCCGCGTGGCAGTCGGCTTCGCCCCTAGCCGATAACGATAGAACCGCGGTTCGAAGTCCTTGGGTTGCACCAGCACGTGCTCGGCAGTGACGATCGCCACGGTCTGGTCGCCGCCTGACGGCTTGATCACGCCCATGCCGCCATCGCCCTCAGGCAGGTTGAGCAGATCGCGCCCCCAGCACTGATGACGCACCTCGCCACCCAGGCGGCCCATGATGGTCGGCACGATGTCCACCTGGGTGCCGACGGTATGGCTGAGCTTGCCGAACTTGTCCTGAATGCCCGGCGCGATCAGCAACAGCGGTACGTTGAAGCGCTGCAGGTCCATCTCGGTGACCTGATCGAAACCGCCAAAGCCATGGTCGCCCACGACCACGAACAGCGTCTGGTTGAAATACGGCTCCTTGCGCGCCTTCTCGAAGAACTGCCCCAGTGCCCAATCCGAGTAACGCATGGCGGTGCGGTGCAGGTCTTCCTTGCCGTTGATCATGACCGGCTCCACCGGCAGATCCTTCGGCAGCGCATAGGGGGTGTGGTTGGAAAGGCTCTGCAGCAGCGCATAGAACGGCTTCTGCCCGTAATGGGTCTTCAGTTCCAGCGCGCCGCGGTCGAACATGTCCTGATCGGAAACACCCCAGGTCGGGTCCATGAACACCGGGTCGACGAAGTCCTCACGGCCGATGAAGTTGGTCATGCCCTGGTTGCTGAAGAAGCCGGACTGGTTGTCCCACTGGAAATTGCCGTTGTAGACGTACAGGTTGTCGTAGCCACGGGCGCCCAGCAGCTGCGGCAGGCCGGAGAACTTGTGCGCGCCTTCAGGCGTGCGCATCAGGTACTCGAAGCCCGGCAGGTTGGGAAAGCACGCCATGGTGGCGAACATGCCCTGGTGAGTGTGGGTGCCGTTGGAGAAGAAGCGGTCGAACAGCAGCCCTTCCTGGCTCAGCTTGTCGAAATACGGGGTGATATTGCCGGGCGCGCCGAGGGCGCCGACCGAATGCCCGGCGAAGCTCTCCATCAGGATCACCACCACGTTGCGGATCGGCAGGGTCTTGTCGCTCGGCGGTGTATAGACGCGGCGGATGGCGGCGCTGTCGGCATCGACCAGCTGATCGTCCGGGGTCAGCAGCATGTCGCGGGTGATCTGCCGGGCCTGCTCGTCTTCCAGGGTCGATTGCCAGGTGTTGTCGCGGTGTGGGCCGAAGGTGGCCTGGGCGGCGGTGAACAGGGTCAGGGTACCGTTCAGGCCCAGCTGGTTGGCGAACATCGACTCGGTGGTATAGGCATCCCCCCAGCGCAGCGGCGGGCCCTGGCGCAAATGGCCGCGGGCAGCGATCACCGCGATCAGCAGGCACAGGAAGAACACCGACGCACGCCAGTACCAGGCCACTTTCGGGCGCGCCGCGCCAGTGCCAGCAATTACCCCGGCACGACTGGCGCGGTCGAAGCGACTGAACATCCACCACAGCAGCGCGGTGATGACGAACCAGGCGATCAGGTAGCGCGCCACCGGAAAACCGTTCCAGAGCATGCTCATCACGGTGGCCTGGTCTTCCTGCAGGTACTGGAACACCAGGCTGTTGAGGCGCTGGTGGAATTCCTTGTAGAAATCCAGCTCGGCCAGGCCGAGAAACAGCGTGATACTGGCGAACACGGTCAGCCACAGGCGCTGCCAGCCACGGGCCAGCATGGCGCGAGTGCTGAGCAAGGCGATCAGCAGCGGCGCGCAGGCATAGACCACCACGCGCAGATCGAAGCGCAGGCCGTTGTAGAAGGCCTCGACGAATGCGCCGCTGGGCGTGTCACCGATCAGCTCGCGGTTGTAGACCAGCAAGGCGACGCGCAGCAGCGTGTACATCACCAGCAGGGCCAGGCCGCTGTATAGGGTGAAGAGCAACTGGCTGCGTATCGGCTGGAAGGAATGGGGGGTGTTGGAAGGGCTGCCCTGAACTGCTGTAGGGGTCATGTTCGATCATCCACAAAAGACGTTTACCAGGCTGTTGAAAAACTACCTGCGTTGCCGCTGCTTCGTTAAAACCAGGCTCAAAATGCTCATTTACAACACGTAAACTCCGCTTTTTCGCCTGTTTTTGCCTCGCATCGGCGGCCTCGCCTACGTTTTTCAACGGCCTGGAACTGCAGGCTCGCCCTGTCTCGGCGAGCGGCGCCGCGGCAGTCTGAAGGGTCGAATGTGAAAAATTTGTTGCAAGGCTCTCGGCACCCGAGACGAACGCCGCGGTGCTTTGAAAGTCATTTTTCACGCTGACAAGGTGTCACCTCGGCGTTATCGTCAACGCCATGACAAGCGACCACAGCCTCACCCTGCCCTACCAGGCGCCCTGGGACTGGCAACAGTTCCACGCGCATTTCCGCCTGCGCGCCATCGCCGGGCAGGAATGCCTGGGCGAGCGTGATTACTGCCGCAGCTTTCGCCTTGGCGAGATCACCGGCTGGTTTCGCGTCACCGCCCTGCCCGACGAGCACGCCCTGATGCTGCAACACAGCACCTCGGCCAGCGCCTGCCAGGCGGAACTCGTGCAGCGCGTGCGGCGCATGTTCGACCTGGATGCCGACCCGGCGCTTATCGCGGCACATTTCGCGGCTGATCAGCATCTGGCGGCAATGCTCGCGCGCAATCCCGGCCTGCGCCTGCCCACCGCATTCGATGCCTTCGAGCAGGCCGTGCGCGCCATCGTTGGCCAGCAGGTCACGGTCAAGGCCGCGGTAACCATCACCGGCCGCCTGGTCGACAGGCTCGGCGAACCGCTGGCCGATGCCCCGGCAGGCATCGACCGCCTGTTTCCGACAGCCGAAGCCCTGGCCGCCGCCAATCTCGACGGCATCGGCATGCCCGGCAAGCGTGTGCAAACCCTGCAGCATTTCGCTGCCCAGGTTGCCAGCGGCGCACTGCGCCTGGATATCAGCCAGGGCGCGAGCGAGTTGATCGAGCGCCTGTGCGCCCTGCCCGGCATCGGCCCGTGGACGGCCGAGTACATCGCCCTGCGTGCCTTCGGCGACGCCGACGCCTTTCCCGCCAGCGACCTGGGTTTGCTCAAGGCGCCGATCTGGGGCGCTACCGGCATCAGCGCCCGGCAACTGCAGCTGCACGCCGAAGCCTGGCGGCCCTGGCGCGCCTATGCGGCAGCCCATCTTTGGCACAACTATTCAGGAGGCTGAGGATGTTCTACCGCTACCAACAAAGCCCCATCGGCCGCCTGTTCATGGTCGGCGACGAAAACGGCCTGCAGCAGCTGTTGATGGACGTGGAGCGCACGCCCTGGCTGATCGCTGATGGCTGGCAGGAGGCTGGCGCGCAGCTGGATGACGCCAGCCGCCAGCTGGACGAATACTTCGAGGGCCGCCGCCAGCGCTTCGAGCTACGCCTCAACCCGCAGGGCACGCCGTTCCAGCAAGCGGTGTGGCGGGCGCTGCAGCAGATCCCGTTCGGCAAGATCGACAGCTACAGCGCGCTGGCCCAGCGCATCGAACGGCCCAAGGCCGTGCGCGCCGTGGGCGCCGCCAATGGCGCCAACCCGATCTGCATCATCATCCCCTGCCACCGGGTGATCGGCCGCGACGGCAGCCTGACCGGCTTTGCCGGTGGCCTGCCACGCAAGCAACTGCTGCTGGAACTCGAAGGTGCCGTGCCCAGGCCGCAGGCCAGCCTGTTCGACTGAGCGGCGGCTCAGTCTTCCAGGCGCGGGAAAGCGGCGGCGATGCCATCGCCACTCGACTTGGGCTGCGCCGCATTGGCGGCAGACAGGCGAATCGCCGCGCAGTGCGGGAACTCGCCCAGGTCGAACCAGTGACGGGTGCCGGCCGGCACACTGATCAGCGCATTGCGCTCGCCGAACAGCACGTACACGTAATCATCGACATGCAGGCTCAACAGCCCCTGCCCGGCCAGGAACAGGTACAGCTGCGCGCCGTCGGCTACCTGCTCCTGCGGCGCCGGAGCCGGTTTCTCGCCCTCTTTTGGCCAGCGCCGCTGATCGATACTGATCACCTCGACCTGGCTCAGGTCGTGGTCGCGCTTGAGCTGCGCCAAGGTGTCGGCCAACGCGGTGAGGATTTCCTGCTCGGCGGCGCCGGCCTGCAGCCGGCTGTCCAGCGGCAACTCGCGAAACGCGATGCCGACCGCTGCCAGCGTGCTGGTGATGTCTTCCGCGTGGCCCAGCACCTTGTTGGGGATCTGCGGGCTGGATTGGTGATGAACGCTCAGGCGACTCATGGGAAATTCCTGTTCGGTATCGGCCACCTTGCGGCAACCGGAGGGTCATGTCGGCTCGGCCGTGCGTCGAACCATGATAACGGCTGCCAGCAGCGCAGCCAGCCCTGCCAGGGCGAATGTCCACTGCGGGCCGAGGCCGTTCCAGCTGTAGCCGGCGTACAGAGCACCCAGGGCGCCGCCAATACCGGCCAGCGAGGCATACAGTGCCTGGCCCTGGCCTTGCTGGCGCGCACCGAAACTGCGCTGCACGAAGGCGATGGACGCGGCGTGAAAACTGCCGAAGGTGGCGGCATGCAGCACCTGGGCGAACAGCAGCACGCTCAGGTGATCGGCGAAAAAGCCCATCAACAGCCAACGCACCGCCGCGATGGCGAAACTGGCCACCAGCACCTGCCGCAGGCTGAAATGCCTGAGCAGCCGCGCCATGGCCATGAACACCAGCACCTCGGCCACTACGCCGAGCGCCCAGAGCATGCCGATCAATCCGCGGCTGTAGCCGAGTTGTTCCAGATGGATGCTCAGGAAGGTGTAGTACGGCCCGTGGGACAGCTGCATCAGCGCCACGCACAGGTAGAAGGCCAGCACGCCGGGCTGCTTGAGCTGCCTCAGGAAACCGCCCTGGTTAGCCGACTGCGACGAGGCCAGCGGCTGGGCATCCGGCACCCAGAAGCTGCTCAGGGCAATGCCGGTGATGATCAGCAGCAGCGCCCAGGGATAGATATCCAGGCTGAGCAGATCGAACGCCTTGCCGAGGCCGACCACGCTGAGAATGAAACCGATCGAACCCCACAGGCGAATCTGCGCGTAACGCGCCGACCGTTCACGCAGGTGCGCCAGGGTAATGACCTCGAACTGGGGCAGCACCGCGTGCCAGAAGAACGCGTGCAGGGCCATCACCAGGGCCAGCCAGGCATAGCTCTGGCTGACGAAGATCAGGCTCAGGCTAAGCAGCGTACAGACGGCGCCCAGGCGCACGATCAACAGGCGCCTACCGCTGTAATCGCCCAGCCAGCCCCACAGGTTCGGCGCGATGCAGCGCATCAGCATGGGAATGGCCACCAGCTCGCCGATGCGTGCCGGTGAAAAGCCCAAGTGGGCGAAATACAGGCCCAGGAATGGCGCTGTGGCGCCGAGCAGCGCGAAGTAGAACAGGTAGAACCCGGACAGGCGCCAGTACGGGACTGCCGGCGTCAACCCTGAACATCCTTGCTGGCGAAGAACTGCCGGATCAGCGCACTGCTTGCACCCGGTTCACGCAGGGTGACCAGCGTACCGTTGTCATCCACGGTGAAATGCCCCTTGAAGGCCTCCGGCATGGCGTCGTACTGGCGGTTGACCTGCTCGAGGGTGTCGCGCAGGCAGGCGTAGCCATAACGCTCGAGCAGATAGGGCAACGCATTACGCCCCCTGAGCAGCTCGTACTCCTGATAGTTGTAGGGCGTGGACTGCTGCCTGTTCGCCAAGGTCTGGCGAAAGCCTTCGAGCAATCGCTGCAGCTGCTTCTCTTCAGCGCGCCGCGCCAGGCCGCGAAGGGCATAGACCTTCATGTCCAGGTAGCGCTCCTTGCGATAGGCCTGGGCGAAAAACTCATCGAGCGCCTGGAAATCGAAGTCATACAGCAGCCTGAGTATCTGCTTGCGCACGTCGAGCTGCTTGCTGCTGGTGTAGAGCGCCACGAGGTACCCAGCGCCCTGCTCGTCGACCTGGGCCGGCTCCAGCGCGAACAGCGCCTCGCGAACGTCCGCGAGGCGCTTGCCGGCAACGCTGCGTAGCACCTCGGGAAATTCGCTCATTGCGCCCTCGCCTGGCAGCATGCCGGCACGCTCGCTCAACGCTGCGGCAGTACCGGCGTAGTCACCCGCACATCGGCGTTCTGCCCGCGGTGGCGCAGCAGGTGATCCATCAGCACGATGGCCATCATCGCTTCGGCGATCGGCGTGGCGCGGATGCCGACGCAAGGGTCGTGGCGACCCTTGGTGATCACGTCCGCCGGGTTGCCATCGACATCGATGGAGCGCCCCGGCGTGGTGATGCTGGAGGTCGGTTTGAGCGCCAGATGAGCGACGATCGGCTGGCCGCTGGAAATGCCACCGAGAATGCCGCCGGCATGGTTGGACACGAAGCCGGCAGGCGTCAGCTCGTCGCGGTGCTCGGTGCCGCGCTGGGCCACCGAGGCGAAGCCATCACCGATTTCCACGCCCTTGACCGCGTTGATGCTCATCAGCGCATGGGCCAGCTCGGCGTCCAGGCGGTCGAAGATCGGCTCGCCCAGGCCCGGCATCACCCCTTCGGCGACCACGGTGATCTTCGCGCCGACCGAATCCTGGTCGCGGCGCAGCTGATCCATGTAGGCCTCCAGTTCCGGCACCTTGTCGGGGTCGGGGCTGAAGAAGGCGTTCTCCTCCACCGAATCCCAGGTCTTGAAGGGGATTTCGATGGGGCCCAGCTGGCTCATGTAGCCGCGAATGACGATGCCCTGGCTGGCCAGGTACTTCTTGGCGATGGCGCCGGCCGCCACGCGCATGGCGGTTTCCCGGGCCGAGCTGCGGCCGCCGCCACGGTAGTCGCGAACGCCGTATTTATGGTGGTAGGTGTAGTCGGCATGGGCCGGGCGGAACAGATCCTTGATCGCCGAGTAGTCCTTGGACTTCTGGTCGGTATTGCGGATCAGCAGGCCAATGGCGCAACCGGTGGTCTTGCCCTCGAACACCCCGGAGAGGATTTCCACCTCGTCGGCTTCCTGGCGCTGGGTGGTGT
>ENA-UOWK01000613-UOWK01000613.1-bioreactor-metagenome-genome-assembly--contig:-NODE-613-length-16297-cov-25.094877_pt1 | contig 16297 bp, 18 predicted proteins | sample MGYA00238157_ERZ761612 | MGnify/ENA primary metagenome ERZ761612 (study PRJEB28901, sample SAMN06268035) | bioreactor metagenome | isolation source: Joint BioEnergy Institute, California, USA... | reverse complement strand
CCCCCCCTTCTTACTTGAATCCCAGGATAAGCTGACAATCAATAGCGCTTTTGACTGCCCACAGTGCCTACCAACACCTCTGTTCTCAATAGCCACTTTTATGGTCTAGAGCCATTGATGCCTCGAGCCACAGTTTTATTTCCTCTTTCGTGTATCTGGTTTTCTTTTCTGCTACCTCACTGCTGTCAGCGTTTCGTTTCCTTTTGCATCTACTGTATACCCCATCAAAATGGTTTTGTTTGGTCCTCCATTCTTGGTTGTTGTCCATCTACTAGCCCGCTTCATTTCCTTGTTTAAACATAAACATTTCACTGTGGCTCCCAGTTCATCTCATGAGAACCATGATCTTATGATTTCTATTTTACTCCTAGCAACGGAGCCTCAGAGACTAGTAGGACATCATCTCTTCTTCCCACCTTGCATTGTTTTCCGCCCCTAGAGCTTCATCGGATACGGCCGAATATCCAGCCCGTTGCACAGGAACCGATCCCGTTCTCTTACCAAACGGGGTTTGCGGGTTGACACCACGGATAATATTTAATGTCTAACCCAACAAGTTCGAAAGGGTCCTCTCATTATCAATCATAGTCCTCGCAACCCTTTACTGAAGAGAGCGTTCTCGGGAAATCGTGCTGTGGACCGGTTCACGGCTTCTCAATTCCTTTCTGGCCGATGTTGAAGCCGCACATTCCTTCCGTCCGATCCCTTCTTTTCATTATCTGTTGCGTTTATATGTTCGCCTCAGACAACCGAGCTCTCTCTATGCGATCTGTTGTCGTGTCCTTCAGTCCATCCCACTTGTTCTCTTTGCTCGTGTGCTGCACGCAGGTCCTAGAATCCAGCCAATAGTCATTCTCGTGCATATTGTGTAATTTTCTTGGTGTGCATTGTTGGTCATCCGCTTCCCATCTGGCGTGTGTGTTTTTTGTGCTTAGTCGAAAATAGGTTGGGAGGGTCTTAGCTTAGATTGCGTTCTGGAGGTTACCAGTCAATTCGAAAACATTTACCTTTGCAGTTGAGCGATCGCCTGCCATAAGCATTTAGTAGAAAGAACCTCTTGTTTCAACGTGCAATGTCTTTCCCGGCGACTTCATCTCTACCTGTACGTTGTGCTAAAACAAAAAACAGAGATCCAACCATGTATTAAAAAAAAAGATGTAACTGCATGTGAAATTCACCCCTTTTGGTCTGTCCTATAACTTTTGATGATCATGCACTCTACAAAGATATATATATACATCATTCGACCCAAGACCGCCCTAATTCTTTTTATTCTTTGAATCGCCCTTGCTTGCTTCCGCAGCCTGCTGCTTCCTGGCCCACTCCTCCAGAAACCGCTGCACCTTGGGCCCCCAGACCTCCTCGCCCTTCTCGAGGTCCGAGTACTCGAGCACCTTGTCGGGTGCGAGCTCGAAATCGCCCTGCCGGGACCGCACGAGCGAGCTCATCAGGGCGCAGCTGCCGACAGCTTTGCCGAGGTCGTGTGCGAGGGAGCGCACGTAGAAGCCGGACGAGACGGTCATGGTGAGCTTGACGGCGGGGGGTTTGGGGGTCGGTTCCGACGGTCCTTTTGAAGGAGAAGAGGCGGGTTCTTCCTCTATCTTTGTTGGTTGTTGTTGCTCGACTACAGCAGACGCTCCTTCGGTAGATACCTTCTGCCGTTTTGATGCTGGAGAAGTGGTAGAAGAGGGCTCCGCGTCGACGTCCACGTCCGCGCTGTCTCCTCCGGGGGTGACAGGAGGCGGCGACTTTCGCTTCAACGACGCAGCGGCCTGCTCTGCGCGCTCGACCTCTGCCGCCTCCGCCTCGGACGCGACGGGCACCGAGGAGTCCTTGTCCAGCATCTTCTCCGCGACGGCCTTCTCGTCGCCGGCCATCTCCTCCTCGGGCCACCTGTAGTCGTGGGTCCCGCCCTCGTACCACTCAAGGATCTCCAGGTTCGTCACCTCCACGGGGCGCGCCTGGATCTCGATGGGCGGCTCCTTGCCCTCGCGCGCGTACTCGTACAGCTTCTTGCCCTGCACCCGCAGCGCCGAGAAGATGGGCGGCCGCTGCATGATCCTGCCGCGGAACTGCTCCAGCGCCTTCTCGACCACCTCGCGCGTGATGTGCGCGTAGGGCGCCTTGCGCACGATCTTGCCCAGCCGGTCATATGTGTCCGTCTCGGCCCCGAACAGCACCACCGTCTCGTAGGTCTTGGTGCACGCCAGGAAGTCGGAGAGGTGCTTCGTGCCCCTGCCGACGCCCGCGATCAGCACCCCCGTCGCGAGAGGGTCGAGCGTGCCGCCGTGCCCGATCTTCACCTCCAGCGGTTTCTTGTCGCGGCGCCGCTTGCGCTGGCGCGCGCGCTCGCGCTCGAGCCGGGCGCGCTCGTCGTCGAGCCAGGGCTTGAAGAGCTGCGAGGGGTTGAAGTGCTGCTGGAGGTGGCGCAGCACGTCCGCGGAGGTGACGCCTTGGGGTTTGTGGACGGCTGTTTTTTCGCAAATTGGTTCCCCGGTTAGTCTTCGCTCATTCATGTACTGTAGATGTAGTAGGATTGGAGAAAAGGGTAGCGCGCATAACGCACAAGGGAAATTCCGGGAAGAGACACACCGAAGACGCCCTCGTAGATCTTCTCTCCAGACATTGTGCAGCGGAACAACGGCCTGAGTAGCGAGCGCGCGCGCATGGAGAGGAAAAGAAAGTGCTCAGCGGGTGCGGAGCAGCAGCGGAGGATGAGATCACGGAGAGAGACGAAAAGATGCGGTTACGGACGTATATGTACAGTACTACGAAACCTAGAGCGCACGACTCGAGGCCGCCTGGCCGCTCAGGAATGCGGCACGGATGAGGCGTTTCTCCAGGAGAAGAAGGACGAGGACCCAATTGTCTGTTCCCGATACCTAGAAAAGGAAATGAGAGAATCTTTTTGATGTTGAGGAGGGATCTCCGCGCAGCCCGTGCGGGACTGTAATTTTGGCCCCGTACCGTAACGCCCCGGTAAATACCAGGTCTCGAGCGAAGCAGGCGGTATCATCCTGGACTCCTCCAGTACAACCCACATCCTTCACTCCCTATCTATCCATTTCCGCCTTTCCTTTTCTCTCTTACCTTCAGGTCTGTCTCGGCATCTTCTCACTGTCCCCGCGAAGCCCACCATGGTGCTGCCTCCGGAGACATGACGACGCGAGAAGAGAATGTCCTGGCCGCCAGAGACCCGTCCGTCGTTGACGAGAATGACTGGGAGGAGTTCAGCCTGACCGACGTCAAGGTGCTCATCCCGGGCAAGTCTCGCTATGCGAACCTGCTCACGGCCTCGCCGGAGAACCCGGTGCAAGTCGTCGGGACTCTGGACGAGGTCGAGGAGGGTCAAGAGTCTCTAGGTATGTATGCCATTACGGTCGTTACTTACTTACCTCCCTTCTTTTGAACGAGATGCCATCCAAGTCTGTCGGGCTTGCTAACGGCATTGGCTCTCTACAGTGCTCGACGAGGACTACCTTTCGAAACGGATTGTCATCGACAATGTGACTCACTACGCCTACGGCCAGCACGACGACGGCGAGGTGGGCATCTGGGTCGCCGGCCGCGCAGGATGGTTCTCCATCTCCCCCGCCAGGGGGTACCGACCCATGTTCAACGAGATGGTCGAGGCCATCGACCTGCTGTACTTCGTGGTTGACAGGCACCAGTGGAAGCGCAGGAAGCGGAAGAACTGGAATCCGAGCTTCGAGTACCTGTGTGACGAGGTTAGTCCTCCTGGAGCTTCTTGTATGGACATCACTAATATTTTTTGTATTATTTTCACAGTATGTCACCCACACCCACGGAATTTGCGAAGACGGGGACGATTCGGCGGAAGTCATCTACAAGCACCATAGCTTCTTACTCTCCCAGATGATCATGGGCAAGGAAGGCGTGCAGTGGACGGAGACGAATATCTTCAAGCATCTCTGCGAGAAGTTTCCTGTACGGCACATTGTCCCCGATACTCATATTAGACATCAGGGGTTCTGACTCTTGCGTAGGAAGAATATGAGCGGTTAAAGTCGTTGCACGAGCCACAACAGACGGAAAAGAATAATGAGGCCAATGGGGAAGCACAGTCCGGGGCCCATTCTTCTGCCGATTCAGACGCCCTCGCGAAGTCGCAGGCCGATGCGATCTACCAGATTATTCAGGACTTGAAAGAGGCAGGGGCCCTCGCAAAGCGCCAGCTGAACGTCGACCTTGTCGCCTCCACTCTGATGAGTCGCTACGAGATCGACACCGTGGAATACGCGCGAGATCTCGTCAATGCAAGGGCGCCGATTCTCATCGAATTGATGGACGAAGCGAAAACTTCGAGCTTCGACTGGTCCCGGAAGGCTATCTACCGGGAACTGAAGACCGCTGCCGGGCACAGTGATGCGCAACATGTAGCAATCACCCCCCTGCGTCCGCGGGCATCGTACGCAGATGACTCTACCAGCGATGAGAGCGAGAACAATGATGACAACCCAAGGGCCCGAAGGCGACGGGCCCGGAAGTCCATCCTGAGACCAAAGGTGAGCTCCGTCTCGTCGAAGGTGGCCGGGAAACGGGCTCGCGGCTCCGTCGCCGGCCCGGAGGACGTCGAACTATCAGACAACAGCGAACACGGCCTGGACAACGTCGAAACCCCAAGTAAGGTCCGCGGCCAAGAACTGGTCCGCGATCCGCTCTCGACAAGAGCGAAGCGAAGGACCCGTTCGATCCTCTCCGACCCGGAATCCGGATCCGTTCTGCAGCAGAAGGCACCGCTACAAGAGACCCTCCAAACGGGGAACATCTCCGCTTCTGCTTCAGTTGACCAGTCGACCGTGGCGGAGCCATCCGATCCTAACCGTGACGATCTGCCGCCAGACACGTGGGTCTGCAAGGCCCAAGGATGCGGCAAAGTCATCTACAAGGCGGGCTCGAAGCGGTCCAAGGAGATGATCCAGGACCACGCCCTGGGCCACGCCGAGGACACCCAGTCGAAACTGGATCTGGTGTTCGCGGAACAGCGTCTCAATGTCGGTGTCTCTGTCGATCACCTCGTGAGCAAGATCCGCGATTTTGGGGCCCTCCAACAAGCTGCGGCGGCGGCCGGAGATGGGGCCGTAGAAGCCGCCTCTAAGCGTCTCAAGAGGTGATGTCGCTTGTTCAAATGAACTATATTTTACTGTTCTGCTCTGTTTGATGTTTTCTGTAAAAACGCTTGGGGCGAAAGGCCAATAGTTTGCATGTCTGCGACGAGGCGTATCGGTTTGAATATTGGAAGTCCATGTATGGGCTATGAGTTGGCGATCGGCCTCATTCTCGTGGCGAGCTAGGTAGGTACACGGCGTATATAGATATTAGGGAAGTATTGTCGTTGGATTTTGTGAGATACCAGGAAGAAAGAAAAGTCTTGGGTCTTCTTTTGAATCTTTACTTTCTTTTTTTTATTTGCTTTCTTCGCTCCTTCTACCATTGGTTGAATGGCATGTAGCGTTCCAGACAGCATATGGTATCACTTGATGATGCACGTATACACACAGGAAGAAAAAGACGTGTGTCACAGACAGACCTAGACGGCCGTATCCAAACGGACAATCACCGCGAATGAGGCTGTCCGCCTTTTCTTAATCTCCTTTTTTTGCTGTGACCCCCAAGCAGAGCAAGAAACGAACAATAGATAAATCCACTCCTCCATTTTTTTTTTCAGGACAACCGGTAAAACCAATAAATAGGAAAGAAAAATCATCGCCGTGAGTGGTACTAGTAGCAACAATAAACAATAACAGCAACAACAAATACACCCAACTCAAGCAGAGAGCTTCATCTTCTTCCTCCTGCTCTTGCCGGGCCGCTTCTTCGCGGCCCCCGTGGCGCCGGCCTTCATCTTCTTGGCCGAGAAGCCGCTCAGGTCGCCGCTCGAGATGGCGTCGCCGCTCTTCTTGAACCGCTTCTTGCCGCCGAAGCCGAACTTTTCGTTCTTCTTCTGCCGCTTGGCCGAGGGGCCACCGCCGCTGTCGCCGCGGCGGCGCTTGCGGGACTGCTCGGCCTTGCTGGCCTCCTCGATGGCGACGTCGAAGGGGTCCTCTTCCTCCGTGGGGCCGGATTTGTCTGCTTTCCGCTCTGGTCAAGCAGTCAGTAAAACTGTTATATGAAACAAGAAAAGCTAGACGACCGGGGAAAACGTACTCCTCTTCAGTGCATTGATCTTCTCCAGCGTCTCCCTCTTCTCCTTCTGCCGCTGCTGCAGCTTCGCGATCTGCACCTGCTTACCGAACTTCTTGAGGTCGCGCTGCCTGCGGGCCTCCGCGGCCGCCTTCTTCGCCGCGGCCTCCTCGTACAGCTTCTGCTTGATCTTGTTCATGTGCTCGTCGCTCTTGACCATCTCGGCGAAGTAGTCGCCCGGCCGCGAGAAGGGGATGCCCTCCTTCTTGAGGAGGGTGCGGGCGTCGACGGCGGCGACCTGGCAGACGCGGTAGAAGGCAAGCTCGCGGTTCAGGTCGTCGTTGGGGTCGGGCACGTCGATGGGCTCCGTCGAGACGAGCGAGTTGTGCTCGGAGAAGGGGGTCTTCGGGGTGATGAAGGAGATGCGCTTGATGGAGGCGGTGATGGCGGCGGAGTTATTGATGGTGAGGCGCTGGTGGGGGATCACGTCGGTGCGTTCGTCGCCGGAGAGGTCGGAGAGGGGGATGTCTTCTTCTTCTTCGCCGTCGTTTTCCTCTTCACTATTTTCTTCTTCTTCGTTTTCTTCCTCAGAATCGCTTCCTTTTTCTTCGTTCTCGTTCTTATCTTCGTCATTTTCTTCGTCCTTGTGTCCATTCTCCTTCGGTTTCTCGTCACCATCATCATCTGACCCCTCCTCTTCCGATCCCGATGATCCAGACTCGTCTGTCGATTCTCCTTCCGCTTCACCATTGACCTCTACATCCTCCTTCTTCTTAGCGTCCTGGCGCTTCTCCTTCTTCTCGTCCTTTTTCTTGTCATCTTTGGAAACTTCGACGTCTGGCTGCTGGTCGGCCTTCTAAATAATAAAAACCAGTCAGTTAAATTCGATTGCAAAACGAGCAATTCCCCCCGAAAGTTGAAAGCTGAACGACGTACCTCATCCTTCCCCTCCTTCTCACGCTTCTCCGCCTCCAACTTGGCCTTCTTCTTCGCCTTGCGCTTCTCAGCGGCCTTGATCAGCTTCTTCTGCTTCTCGGCCTCGTAGTCCCGGCCCTTGTGGGCGTCGAGCGCCAGGAGCAGCTTGCTCTTCTTGACCATTTTGGACCCGCTCCAAAAACGGCTCCAGAAACAAAGAAAAAGGACCCAAGGGGGTTAGAACCCTCAAAGTAAAAAGTTGTAGGTTATCGTCGTTTTAAAAACCGCTTCCACCGCCCGCGCGACACTGGGAATTTTTTGGACGGCGCTAGCGCCGATGCGGACTAGCGCCGCAGCGCACGGGGCACGCGGCAGCCGGCAGGTCAGGTGGGAGACGTGCTAATCCCGAACAGGCTAGGGCGGGCGGGCAGCCCCCCGGCGGTTCGGCAAAAAGGTTAATCCTAAACACGGGCAGCGCCGCAGCGGCCGCCGATGCGGAGATCGTTGATCGTCCAGGTCGGTTCTGTACGCAGTCATCTATCTACATGCAAACATATCTCCTGGCTATTACCTGAGGTCGAGGGAGCTAGTGCGTCCTTTGGTCCGGGAGACAGAGCGCTGGAGCACTCTTCTTGATACAACAGAGCGCCGCAGATAATCAATCAATCCCACCAACCTCATTATCAATTAACCTAGCCATGTCCGAAGACAACAAGGACTCGGGCACCCAGACACCCCAGTCGTCGCAGGTTCGTTCAGCTTTTTTTCACATATATACCTATACCTATCCCTATCCCTTATCTCTCCCTTAAAAAGCTACGCAATTATACCTCAAGTTATGCATACCAATTTATATCTCAACCGGAAACACAAACGCAACGCAAGGCAGCAGAGAGCTAACCACCCACTTCCCACAAACAGGGCCCATCCCCGTCCCCCGGCATCGACACCTCCTCCGCCGGCTCGCAGGAGCTCGCTGCGGCGGTCGACGACCTGCTGAACCAGCTGCAGAAGAAGTTCGACAGCGTGTCGAGCGAGATATTTGGAAAGTGTGAGTTTCCTCTCTCTCTTTCTTGAGAAAGAGGATCATGGAATCAGGCAACAGGCAATGGCTGACGTTTTCCCCGCGCACGCTTGCTTAACTTGCAGTGGACGACATGGCGCGCCGGCTCGACGAGCTCGAAGCCTCGCTGAGCGTTGCGTCGGAGGCGGCCGCATCGACGAAGTGATGTGATATCTCATGAATGGGAGACGAAGCGGAGACCGAGACCGAGACAAGGGAAGATAGGAAGATGGGAAGACAGGTCTATGTCTACGTCTATACGGGTATAATGATAAATGATAATAAATAAGGGAGGGAGGGAGGGAAGGAAGGAGGATGCGGATTCGTTTTTTCTTCCTTTTTCCCCCCAGTTCATTTTTTTTCTTTCTGGAGTTCCTACGGAGCATTGGTCGGGGTATGGGATTTAATTTGTGCATCTTTCTTTTCTGCTTTTTTGGACTGGAATATATACCACTGCTGTTTGAGCTGCACGCCCGAGCCTCTTATTTTCATAATTTGTCTTGTCTAAAAGGAAGCCGTTTGGACAGCAGCCTTTCAATATACTGTACCGTACAGATGATTAATTTTGAATTGAGGATATCCAAGTTGATCTCAAGCTATACGTGGACCTACAAAACTTGGCAAAAATCCTTCTTTTTCTGCGTTCTATCTGCAGGGTACTTACATACACAGAATCAGAGCCGGAAATGTCAGGACAGAACGCGCCCGGAGAAAAACGCTATATTCATATCATATGTGACATACATGCCGTTTTTCCAACGTCATATGATATCGCATAAAAAGTCAAAAGGTATAATATCTACAGCTCATCCTTGATCTCCTTGGTCCCCTCCTTCTTATCCTCCTTGGGCTCTTCCTTCTCCTCCTTCTCAGCCTCCTTCTCCTCTTTGGTCTCTTCCTTCTCCACGGTCTCCTCCTCCTCCTTCTCCTGTTTCTCCACCTTGTCCTCCTCCTTCTTTGCCTCTTCTTCCTTGGCCTCCTCTTCTTTGGCCTCTTCCTTGGCCTCTTCCTTGGCTTCTTCCTTCTCCTCCTTCTTAGGCTCCTCCTCCTTCTCCTCTTCCTTCTCGGCCTCCTTCTCCTGCTCGCTCAGGAACTGGCGGAGGATGTTGCTCCGCGAGGTCAGATCGTCCGCCTTCTCCGGCGCCAGGCCGCCCTTGTCCAGGATCTTCTTCAGCCGGGCGGACTCCTTGGCGACGTACTCCTCGCTCTGGCTCAGCTTGTCCGCGACCTTGGCGTAGTACTGCGCGTACCGCTCCTGCAGGTCCTTGGCCGCCTTCTTCAGCTCCTCCGCGAGCTTGTCGAAGGTACGCTGGGGCGCGTACTGCGCGACGATCGAGTCGAGGGCGGGGATGGTGCCGGCCTTGTCGTCGAGGCCGCCGCCGACGGTGCGGTGCGTGCCCGTCTTGGAGTTGAGGAACTCGACAAAGGCCTCCTCGGTGCGGGCGCCCTCGTAGGGGACGGGCTCCTTGCTGCCCTTGGGGAAGAACTTGATCGTCGGGTAGCCGGTGATGCCCTGTTCCTTGGCGGTGGCCTTGGAGTTCTCGGCCTCGGCGTCGACCTTGGCGATCACAACGTCGGGCTCGAGGGCGAAGTCGTTGGCAACCTTCTCCCAGGTCGGGGCGAGGTTCTTGCAGTCTGCAATAGTAATAGCCGTTAGCCACATTATCTTTCTCCCATCTAACGATGGCAGTAGAACGACGGAGAGAGAAACTTACGTCCACACCACGGCGCCGTGAAAGCGACGAGCACATGCTTGTCACCTCCGATGGTCTCCTTGAACGACGAATCCGTCAACATCTGGACCTTGCTGGGCGCCTTCTTGGGACCCCTGGGCCTGATGCCCGTCTTCTCCGTGATGAAGGCAGAGAGGCTCTCCAGGTCGCGGCCGCCGTTGTAGTCCTCGGGGTCCTTGCTCTTGCCATCGAACCACTTGAGGGTCGGGAAGCCCTGGACGCCATACTTCTTGCCCAGATCGCGGTGCTCGTCCGCGTCGAGCCGGGCGATGGTGAGCTTGTCCTCGGCGAAGGCGAAGGCCTGCGCGAGCTCCTCGTAGACGGGGGCGAGGTTGCGGCAGTGGCCGCACCAGGGGGCGTAGAATTCGACGAGCGTGGGCTTGCCGGACTTGAAGACGACCTTGTCGAAGTTCTTGGGGATCAGGTCGACGACCGCGGAGCCAGCGTTGACCACGCCGCTGAGCAGAGCCAAGCCGCTCACGAGCAGGAAGCTCAGGCGAGCCATCTTGGCCAGGTGGCGGTTAGGTGACTGGGACGGAGGTGGGAAGGAAGAACCAGGTCGTGCACAGCACTGTGGGCTATCCTAATAGAAATAGGGAAAAGAGATAAAGTAAAGAGGAGGAAAAAGAAAAGAAGCCCGCGGTCGCAGAAGCTGGAGGGCGGAGATGGTCGTGGCGGAACGGACCTGGAGCTCCAGCGGCGGAGCTGGCACCGGATTTGGCAGCGAGGGGAAAAAGGACACCTGTTGCCAACCCACCCCCCGCCGCGGTCCCTCACACCTTGCCCTTTTTCAACCCGGAACACCAACGTCACTTCTTTTGTTACAGTCGTAGAGATCGCCTCATCAGCGCGGCAATGGCCAAATGCTACGTGGTCTGATTCCAATGGTATTCCTACTAATACATGCAGAACACGCTGTGAGGGGCAGCGGGGCAGCGTCCGCCCGGAGGCTCCGCATGCCCTGACCAACTTGCTGAGGGCACGAATGCCTCAGCTACAGCTCGTGTTGCTCGTGTTCCGTCAGTATGATCGAGAATTATGATCGGACACTTGATGCTGCAGCAAAGTGCAGCCAAGTATCAGTAGCTTATCTATCCATCCATCCATCACCGCCTCCCCGCCAACCATTTGTTCGCGTCTTCCCACAGCTTCGCGTCCTTGAACTCCTTGCCTGCGTTCTGCGTGCCCTTGTAGACCTAGGAACAGAATAAGCGCGCGTTCAGAGTAATCGGTAGGACATATCTACTCACCGCATCCCACAGCCTGAAGGCCATGTCGAGGTTGCCGCTGAAGCTGTCGCTGTGCTGGAACCATTCCTTGCCCTTCGCCTTGACCTCCGCACGTGCCTCTTGCGAGGTCGGCTCGGGATGATGCGGAAGGTCGTCCAAATAGGTGCGGACTGCAATGGCAAGACCGCAGTCATTGTCGTCGATGAAAGGAAGCCTGGAGAGCGGCGTCAGCCATGACCATGTCTCTCTGAGGAGCTGCACGTACTTCACGCTCATTTCAGTCCAGTCCTTGCGATCTCTGTCCGCCTCGCCGCTGAGGAGAAGCCCGGCCAAGACGACCTCGATCAGATCCCTCAGGGCGGCTCGGACAGCACAAACCAGAGAACGATAAGCCAGAAGCTGTCTGCTCAGGGGTCCTGAATAACCAATGCTCTTGTGGCGAAGCTTGCCGATGCATGCAACGCGAGAGACCAACATGTTGAATTTCTTATCCTCATCTGGGGACGCTGTCAGCCTCATCCTATAATGACCGACATTCAGGATCCGAGTCTTCTACCTGAGCCTCGCATGGGGCCGCCAGAGACGTGTGCGAACCAATCCTTGGTGTTCAGTAGTCCCAAACGCAACAATTCAATGGCAATGAAAGTAGGTTCTTCAAGGCTTTCTGACGGGTCGAGAACCGAGAGTGCCTGCTCAAGGCACGTGCCCCAAGAAGTAAGTTGATGCTTTTCATCAACATAGCCTCGGAGCTGCAAGAATCGCCAGAAGACGTTCGAAAGGATGTCGTCTTGTGATGAAAGCGCCTGTAGATGTCAGCCATGACCCTTTAGCTCCTCTCGAGCATGTACGGCTATATGGACGTACAGGTGCATCTTTGCCAGCAAATGACTTGGAAGCAAAGTCTGAATCTTTCAAGCTCTCCACCGCGAATTTAAATGTTCCGCGACGGGTCTGATATACGTTAGCATCCCAACTAAAGGAAAAGAAAGCACGGAAAAGGCGACGGGGTGACGAACCTGCAGCTTCTTTACACCCTCAGGAAGCTGCTCGCTTCTGACCTTCCAGGCTTGAATCGTCTCCTTGACGGACGGGAGGGACTTCAGGTTAATCGACCGGTCAGACTTCTCGTCGTACCAAGTGCGCACGTTGATGACTTTGGTCTGGTAGAACCTGTGAAGTGAGTTCGAAAGTAGACAGATGGCCTGTGTGCGGTAGGGCGTGAGAAGATCGCCCACAAGTTGGCGGTAGATATCAGAGTCCTCAACGCCGAGAGGCAATGGCACATAGACTTCGCCAGACGTCAGGTAATTGGGGATGTTAGGTCCCAGGATACCCCTGGACAGATAGAAGTAGAGCTCCTCGGGCAATCGCTGGCCGATCAATTCGTGCACATCGGAAGGTGTATGGTCCGGGTTCATGGGTGCCACCTTTCCGTCCACGTCCATGAACACGTGGTGCTTAACCGACATGAACGCCCGCTTGTAGCGGTCCATATACTGAAGCTCCTGCACTCGACGATCCTCCTCGAACTGCGCGATTAGGTTGATGGCGCTCCTGCCAGCGACGTTGAACATCCCCAGAGCGTCACGGATGTTGATCGTCTTCCCCGGGAACGCAGGGTTCTCGAAGGGCGGGAATGTGCGCAGATATTGCGAACCGAGAAGCAAGCAGAAGTCGATGAACTGGTCGTTCGATAGCCTCCCCAGCTCCTCCTGGCAGGCCTGTTTGGTGACCCAATAGAACTGCGACTGTTCCATATCAATCTTCGTGATGATCTTGTCGATGTCGTAGAGGAGAATTTCAGAGGGACCGAACACGGCATCGACTACCTGACTGGGACAGTTGGCCAGATACGAGAGCTGTTGTTGCCCGCGGTGTCAGCAACACGACGTGAAACGCTGCAAGCCATCCCTAGCTCACCTGAGCTGCGGCGCTGTAGGGAGCGACCAGGAACTCAACGCCGTTCTCGTAGAGAATCCTCTGCAAAAACCTGTACAGGAATTCAGGCTCCGGAGTTCCTGAATATCCCCACCCGTCAGTGCCCCGTTCGATTCAGCAGGAGCGGATGACAACGTACCAGCACTGCTGAACGCGTCCACCACCTGGTCTGCCTGCTGCTGGTCATAGAGCTCCCAGGCCTGCTCAAACGCACGAATCGACTCGGCGCGGACGTGCGGCCGGGGCTCCCTCTTGCCAAAGTCGAGGCCATTGAAGACGAAAACGCAGCCGATGCCCAGGTTCTTGAAGGTCTGCAGCTCCCTCTCGATGTTGCTCTTGAGGGCGAAGGGGAAGCCGCCCAGCGCGATCAGAAGCGGCTCCCGGGTGGTATGGTGGTGCAGATGGTGGTTGATGTAGTGCGACGCATCGATGCCGATTACAGCGCCCTTGAGTGCGGAGAGGGGTAGGAATTGGGTTCGGCCGATGGCCCATTCGTCCAACGCGCGGACTGGTCCATGGGGAAACGATTTATGTCAGAACGTCTGGATGTTGGTGGCAGAAGCTATGACGCGGGGGGCACCTTACCAGGCATGTTGCTAGCGGGAGCTCTTGTCAAGTTCACGGGGAAGAGGTGCGATCGCTGGTTCCAGGCATGGAGAGGTCGAAGGTTCGTGAGACGGAGAGCCTGGACACCCTAACGCGCCGGGGCACGGCGTCGGGCAGAGTGAGCACAGGGGGGAACAGGTTATAAAATCAAGTCAAACGGGGAGACGAGGTTCAGGGCCACGAAGAGAGTGTCGTTTCACCCTGACCGTTGACAGCCTGACAGCCTGACGTCGCGCGGGCAGGAAGAGCGCGCCCACCCACCTGCGCGGCGGCACCGCTCCGCCTCCGCTGGTCACCGCCCACCACCAGCGGCCACCTTGTCGACATCCTCTCGGTCTGCAAACAGCTTCAAAGTTGCAGTACTTGGAGTCGAGAGACCCTCAGCCTGACATGTTTCCTAGCAAAAGTATGGCTTGCTGGAACAAGCCACCAAGAGATGTTGCAGCAGGCGTTGCGTGGACATCTCGGCGCAGACGATGAGTGATAGACCCAGCAGCATTCAGACACGCTCAGAGCCCACTCATCCTATGTATCTCTCTTTTCATACTGTGCGAGACCTTTGCAATGCCCTTGAGGGCGCCGTTTGGGGTCCGTTCTTCACAGTCTTGTCCAGACATGTCACTGTATGGCCATCCAAGATGATAAAATCTATATGCAACCCGTTTTGTTGTCTTTTTAGGGCTTTGGAGCTTATCTCCAGATAGATAATGGGGGAAAAGATCTATACTTTCAGACAATCACTGCAGTCTGGGATTTTTGGGTTCCCATACCACGTTCTCGATGCGAATGCATCGTCTCGTGTCAGGTTATGCCTGTATCTATATCTAAAACCACCAGACATGTACTAATCTATTAAATCATTGAGGGGGGTTAACACAGGAATTTAGAATCAAAGTACAATTGACAGGCATGTCCTTGGAGCATATTTCTCACAGCTGTGATCGCTTGCTTCACACGCAATGACCTGGACGGGAGAGACCTGATAGTCAATAGTGTCCTGGGGCAGACAGACCTCACTCGCAGCCATGCACCTAAGAAAACGTGGCAGACAGGCATCCTGCAGAGATAGTAGCCACCTACCTAACCTGAGGACCTAGCCTAACACCAAGATCTACAGCACACGCACAGTACATGTACATACTGTAATTTCGCCATGGCATGGATCTCAATTTCACCTCGCAACCACATACCCTATCGGGCAGAGAAAAGCAGGTGAGTTAGTAGGTTAGGTAGATAGTTTCCGCTGGGCCTCACCAGTCACGACCTATGGATACAAACCGGCTAACTACTAGGTAAGCTCGCCCGCTGCGCGGGAAGCTTGATGATAGATAAGCGCTCATCTCCGCCCCGCCGCGCCCTACACATCATAAGACATTTGAACCATCGGATATATCACCTCTCTCTTTTTCTATATACCCATCCCTGGAACTGATCAGCAAGAACATTCATCCTGAAATAAAATTACCACAGTCAACATCCCAAAAAAAATGGCAGCAATAGAGCCACCAGCAGCAGCCGTGGGTCCCCCCATCGACCTGCCCGTCATCGACATCTCCAATCCCCACGACCCTGCCGTGGGCAAGGCCATGATCGACGCGGCCGCCAAGTTCGGCTTCTTCTACGTCGACAGCCGCGGGAGCGATTTCTCCGCCGAGGACGTGGAGCGGATGTTTGCATTGGTGTGTACAGTACACGATTTCTGGGATTGATTTGAGCAGCTTTGGTTTGGGATCTTTCTCTTCTCCAGTTACATGCATTACATACATGCATTACATTTTGGTTCTATTTCCCAGAGTCCACATACCCTGTACTCCATGTCTATATACCCTTCATCCGTGTTTTTACATATAAAGTAAGGCATTGGGAGACACTAACCAACAAACCTGCAAAAAACACCACCCAGTCCAAGAAATTCTTCTCCTCCCCGCTCGAGGAGAAAGCCTCGGTCAAGATTTCGCCCAACGTATGTCCCCATCCCGCCCCCTTTTTTAACAGGGTGATAGGGAATGAATTATTCTCTCGACATTGACCGAATATCTATCGTTTAGAACCGCGGCTGGTCCGGGATGCACACAGAGACGCTGGATCCGGAGCATCAACGGGTATGTACGGACATACAGTACTGCGGCACCATTTCTCTCTCATGTCCATCATGTGCTGTATATATCAACTATAGACCAACACGGCTAACATCCAACGCGTGCAATGCAACAACAGAAGGGCGATTTCAAAGAGTAAGTACAGTACAAACCCCGCATTCCTTATTGCCACAACGATGGGGAACCATCGGCATCTTCTTCTTCGTGTCCCTCTGAAATGCAGCTTCTAACTCACCCCCCCCCCCCCCTTCCGGCTCCAAGGGCGATGAACTTCGGCGAATTCAAAGACGGCAAGGCCCAGCAGCCGCTCCCGCCGTCTTTCGCTGCGCACGAGGCGGAGCTGGGGCGTTTCATGGAGCTCTGCAACAGGACCTGTGCCAGGGTGTTGGAGCTCCTTGCGTTGGGACTTGGGGTGAGTATACATACATACATACATACATGCCTATTCGACGGCCTTCCCTTCTGATTTTTCTATTCTTCTATATTTTAATCCGAGTTTATCGTTGTCCTTTCTACGTCATTTGCATTAGAAATGGAGTATAACCCTTTGTTGTTCCCCCCCCCCCCCCC
>ENA-UOWK01000611-UOWK01000611.1-bioreactor-metagenome-genome-assembly--contig:-NODE-611-length-16336-cov-22.328542_pt1 | contig 16336 bp, 14 predicted proteins | sample MGYA00238157_ERZ761612 | MGnify/ENA primary metagenome ERZ761612 (study PRJEB28901, sample SAMN06268035) | bioreactor metagenome | isolation source: Joint BioEnergy Institute, California, USA... | reverse complement strand
CGGAAAGGGCGGGTGCTGCCGCAAGTGCAACTGCTAGTGCAACTGCGAGTGCAACTGCGAGTGCAACGGCAACTGCAACTGCAACTGCAACTGCAACTGCAACTGCAACGGCCAGGGCGGTGCGTCGGCGCCGGGGCGGGTCGGGGCCGCAGGCCGGGGGACGGCAACAACTACGTCCATGTGGGCCTCGGCGAGCGCCGTCCTGGCGCTCGACGCCCCCGCCCTGCGGCCCCGACCCACCTTTGCGGTGGCAGCCCGATGGCCGGGTGGGAACGGCAACTGCCACTGCCACTGCCACTGCAACTGCAACTGCAACTGCAACTGCAACTGCAACTGCAACGGCGAGGGAAGCGGCTACGGCAACGGCCACGGCAACGGCCACGGCAATGGCCGGGGCGGGTGCGGTGCGGTCCGGGCAAAAAAAAACGGCGCCGGGGCGCCGTTTTTCGGGGTTACTCGGTGGCGTCGGGGTGGCGGGCGTTGTAGCCCACGTTCACCGGCTTCACGCCCTGCATCACCAGTGCGTAGCTCACCTTGTCGAAGGTGCGGAACACCATCGCGTGGGCGGCGTATTCGTCGGGCATCGACAGGCGGCCGGCGCCGTCGGTGGGCGAATCGTCCATCTGCGAGGCGTTCGGGTACTGCATGCGGTTCTTCACGTGGCGGCCCTGGCGCCACAGCGAGAACACGGTGCCGTTGTCCACGCCCTGGTCGCGGCCGGCGGACAGGGCGATGACATCGCGCGGGCCGCCGGACAGGAACATGTCGGTGACCGCCAGTACGCGTACGTCGGCCTCCGCTGTGCCGGGGCCGGGGGCGTGCGGAACGAACTGCAGGTCGTACGGGGTGGCTTCCACCGGCACCAGGCGATCACCGGCGCGGACCTCACGGCCATCGCCCATGTCCTGCAGCGACAGGGTGGCCACATCGCTGCCGTTGCCGGCCAGGCGGGTCAGCGTACCCACGTTGACCTTGGCCAGTTCGTAACCCAGCGTCTCGTTGCGCCGGGTCGGCACGCTGTAGTTCTTCCACAGGTTGCCGCTGCCCGGCGTGGTGCGGCCGCGGTCATCCAGGTCTTCGGTGGGCTTGGGCAGCGCGTAGCGCACGGTGGGGCGCACCACGGCGTAGCGCTGGCCCACCTGGCCCTGCTCCAGGCCGCGCACGTAGGCGGTCTGGCCGGCGGTGGCGCGCAGGCGGTTGCCTTCCAGACCGGCCACCACGGGCAGGTGCTCGATGCTGTCCACCACGCTCAGTTCCTTCAGGAACGGCTCCACCTGGGACAGCGGGATGCCCGGGATGGGGGCGTCCTGGCGCGGGCCGGGACGGGCCACCACGCGGTCAAGATAGGCCAGGCTGAGCACATCCCCCGGGTAGATCAGGTGCGGGTTGCTCACCTGCGGGTTGGCCTGCCAGATTTCCGGCCACAGCCACGGCTTCTTCAGGAAGCGCGCGGAAATGTCCCAGAGGGTGTCTCCCTTCTGGACGACGTAGGTGGACGGGTGCCCCCCGTTCATTTCAACGGCGGTAGCATAGGCGGCAACGGTCAGCATCGCCGCAGCGATGACCGTGCGAGTACGTAGCAACATAGGAGTGGTCCAGCCCTGATTCCCCAACAGGTTGGCGCACTATAGTCCAGAAACCGGGGCGCAAGGCAAGCGTTGGCGATAGAATCTGCGACGTAGGCCGGGATCCTCCGGCGCCCCACCATACGGTTACAGTCATGGCCCAGCTTCCCATTCTCGAGTTTCCCGATCCGCGCCTGCGCACCAAGGCTGCGTTGATGGACGCTGCCGAGGTCACCACGCCGGCGTTCCAGACGCTGCTGGATGACATGTTCGAAACGATGTACGACGCGCCGGGTATCGGCCTGGCCGCCAGCCAGGTGGATGTGCACAAGCGTTTCATGGTGATCGACGTGAGCGAGGCCAAGAACGAGCCGCGCGTGTTCATCAACCCGGAAATCGTCGCCCACGAAGGCGGCCAGGTGTACCAGGAAGGCTGCCTGTCGGTGCCGGGCATCTTTGCCGATGTCACCCGGGCCGACCAGATCACCGTGCGCTACCTGGACCGCCAGGGCCAGCCGCAGGAGCTCACCGCCGATGGCCTGCTGGCCGTGTGCGTGCAGCATGAGATGGACCACCTGGACGGCAAGCTGTTCATCGATTACCTCTCGCCGCTCAAGCGCGAGATGGTGCGCAAGAAGCTGGCCAAGCAGCGCAGGCACGTTGCCTGAGTGCTGCCGCCGGCCGCCCGCTGTGCGGGCTGGCCGGCTCCCGCGCAGGGTGGGTCCTGCCAACGGCGCCGCAGCACGGCGCCGTTTTCGTCTGCCCGCCGCCGCGCGCCACGTTCAACTGCAACTGCAAGTGGGGAAGCCATGAGGATTGTTTTTGCCGGTACGCCGGAATTCGCGGTGTCATCGCTGCGCGCGGCCGCGCGCCACAACGAAGTGGTGGCGGTGTACACCCAGCCGGACCGCCCCGCTGGCCGTGGCCGTGGGCTGGCGGCCCCGCCGGTGAAGCAGGAGGCGCTGGCGCGTGGCATTCCGGTGTTCCAGCCCGAATCACTGAAGGACGAAGCGGCCCAGCAGCAGCTGCGCGCGCTGCAGCCGGACCTGATGGTGGTGGTGGCGTACGGGCTGATCCTGCCGCGCGCGGTGCTGGCCATTCCCACCCACGGCTGCTGGAACGTGCATGCCTCGCTGCTGCCGCGCTGGCGCGGCGCCGCGCCGATCCAGCGTGCCATCCAGGCCGGTGATGCGCAGACCGGCGTGTGCCTGATGCAGATGGAGGCCGGCCTGGATACCGGCCCGGTGCTGCTGCAGCAGACGCTGGCGATCGGCGACACCGTCACCGGTGGCCAACTGCATGACGCGCTGGCCGAACAGGGCGCGCAGGTGCTGGCCGATGGCCTGGGCCTGCTGCGCGCCGGCCTCAAGCCGATCGCCCGCCCGCAGCCGGCACAGGGCGTCACCTACGCCCACAAGCTGGACAAGGCCGAAGCCCGGCTTGACTGGAATGGCGAGGCCGCCGCGCTGGCGCGCACCGTGCGTGCCTTCAATCCGTGGCCGGTGGCCGAGGCACAGCTGGCCGGCGAGCGCGTACGCATCCATGGCGCGGTGGCACTCGAACAGGCCCATGGCAAGGCGCCGGGTACCGTGCTGGCCGCCGGCCGCGACGGCATCGACATCGCCTGTGGCCAGGGCGTGCTGCGCCTGCGCGTGCTGCAGCGCGAGGGCGGCAAGGCGATCACCGCCGCCGACTACCTCAATGCGCGCCGTGACCTGCAGGCAGGGGCGTAACCGGTGAGCACGCCGAAGGAGCTTTCGCTGGCCAAGGCCGCGCCGGGCGCGGCCACCCGCATGCTGGCCGCGCGGGTGCTGGCCCAGGTGTATACCCGTGGCCGTTCGCTCAAGGCCGAACTGGCCTGGGCACTGCCGAAGCTGGCCGATCCGCGCGACCGCGCGTTGCTGGAGGCCCTGTGCTTCACCGTGCTGCGCCGGCGCAGCACCTACGACGCGGCACTGGCGGCGTGGATGCAGAAGCCGCTGTCGGCGCGCGATGCCGACCTGCGTACGCTGCTGATGGTGGGGTTCGCCCAGCTGGACGTGCTGGACCTGCCGGCACACGCGGCGCTGTCGGCCACCGTGGATGCGGCGCGCGCGCTCGGCCGTGAACGCCAGGCGGGGCTGGTCAACGCGATCCTGCGCCGCGCCCAGCGCGAAGGCTTCCCCGAACAGCCCGCGCGCGAGGCATTCCCCGCCTGGCTGGCCGAGGCCATCGAGCGCGACTGGCCGCAGCACGCCGAGAGCATCTTTGCTGCCAGCCTGCAGCCGGCACCGCTGTGGCTGCGTGCCAACCGCCAGCACGGTGGCCGCGCCAAAGCCCTGGCCGCCCTGCACGAGGCCGGCATCGCCGCCGACGCCAGCCCGCTGTGCGAGGACGCGCTGCGGTTGATCACCCCGGTGCCGGTCACCCAGCTGCCGGGCTTCGCCGACGGTGCGCTGTCGGTGCAGGACCTGTCCGCGCAGTGCACCGCCGACGCCCTGGCCCCCGCGCCGGGAGCGCGCGTGCTCGATGCCTGCGCCGCACCGGGTGGCAAATCCGCCCATCTGCTGGAGCGCGACCCGGGCCTGCGTCTGCTGGCCCTGGATATCGACGCCCGGCGCCTGGCGCGGGCACGCGATACCTACGCCCGCACCGGCGTGGGGGCGCAGGTGGAGACCCTGGTGGCCGATGCCAGCGACCCCGGCGCATGGTGGGACGGGCAGCCCTTCGATGCGATCCTGCTGGACGCGCCGTGCTCGGCCACGGGGGTGATCCGCCGCCAACCCGACGTGATGTTCCACCGCCGCGCCGAGGACATCGACGCGCTGGTGGGCGTGCAGGCCCGCCTGCTGGAAGCCTGCTGGAGCATGCTGCGCCCGGGCGGGGTGCTGCTGTACGCCACCTGTTCGATCCTGCGCGCGGAAAACAGCGGGCAGATCGAGGCGTTCCTGAAGTGGCATCCGGACGCGCGCGCGCAGCCGCTGGGCGACGCATTCGGTCTGGACTGCGACGGCATCGCACGCCAGCGTCTGCCTGGCGATGCGGACGCGGACGGATTTTTCTACGCGCGTCTGCTAAAAAGCGTGTGATTCCCTTCGAGCGTCCGCGCTGCCCATGCTGAAAACCCGCGCCTCACGCGAAAGCTGGCTGTTCATCCTGATCGCCCTGCTGGTGCTGGGCACCGGCCTGGGCCTGCGCGATCCGTGGCCCTCCGACGAGCCGCGCTTCGCGCTGGTGGCCAAGCAGATGGTGGACAGCGGGCAGTGGCTGTTCCCGCACCGGGGGCTGGAGCTGTACTCGGACAAGCCGCCGATGCTGATGTGGCTGCAGGCCACCTTCTACAGCCTGCTGGGCAACTGGCGCGTGGCGTTCCTGCTGCCCTCGCTGCTGGCCGCGCTGGGCACGCTGGCCTGCGTGTACGACCTCGGCCGCCGGCTGTGGACCCGCCGCGTGGGCCTGTATGCGGCCTGGGCGCTGCTGTTCGCGCTGCACTTCACCTTCCAGGCGAAGAAGGCGCAGATCGACCCGCTGATCGTCTTCTTCATCACCCTGGCCAACTACGGCCTGCTGCGGCACCTGCTGCTGGGGCCGGCGTGGCGGTGGTGGTGGCTGGGCTGGTTCGCCGCCGGGCTGGGGGTGATCACCAAGGGCGTGGGCGTGGTGGCGCTGCTGATGCTGCTGCCGGCCGTGCTGGCCTCGGCGCTGGGGTGGCGCGGGGTGGCCCTGCACGCGCGCAGCTGGCGGTTCTGGATCGCCCCGCTGCTGTTCCTGCTGGCCATCGCGCTGTGGCTGGTGCCGATGGTGCTCACCGCACTGGGCACCGGGTCGGCCGAATACCGTGCCTACATGGACGACATCCTGTTCCGGCAGACCGCCAAGCGCTATGCGCAGTCCTGGGACCACCACCAGCCGTGGTGGTACTTCCTGGCCACCATGCCGTCGATGTGGGTGCCGGCGTTCCTGGCCGTGCCGTGGGCGATTCCGGCCTGGTGGCGGCGCCTGCGCCGGCGTGATCCGCGCTACCTGCTGCTGCTGGGCTGGTGGGGCCTGATCGTGCTGTTCTTCTCCATTCCCGACGGCAAGCGTGATGTGTACATCCTGCCGTCGCTGCCGATGTTCTGCCTGGCGCTGGCGCCGCTGCTGCCGGGGCTGCTGCGCAAGCGCGCGTTCCAGTGGCTGCTGGCCGCGTTCGTGGCGCTGCTGGCGGTGATCACGCTGGGCGCGGGCATCGCCATGCTGGGCGGGCAACCCGGGTTCGAACAGAAGCTGATGGCCTCGCGCGGGGTGGACACGCGGGTGACCAGCTCGCTGGCCTGGGCGGCCATCGCGATGGGCTGCTGGGCTGTGGCCAGCCTGGCCCTGTGGGGCCGCCGCCGGGTGCCGCTGGCCCTGGCCTCCACGCTGACGGTGATCTGGATCCTGTACGGGCTGGTGGCGTACCCGCTGCTCAATGATTCCAGTTCGGCGCGCGGGCTGATGCACGATGTCGGCCGCAGGATCGGCCCGCAGGCCGAGCTGGGTCTGGTGGCGTGGAAAGAGCAGAACCTGCTGATGGCCGACCGCCCGGCGATGACCTTCGGCTTCCAGAAGGACTGGGATGCGCAGCTGCGCGACGGCGTGGCGTGGCAGGCCCAGGCACCGGCACGCCGCTGGCTGCTGGTGCAGGAAGATGCGCTGCTGCCGTGCATCGACCGCAGCCGCGCGGAGATGGCCGGCATTGCCAACCGCCGCCGCTGGTGGCTGCTGCAGGCCGATGCGGTGGTGGGCCCGTGCGAGCCGAGCGCCGAGCAGCGCGCGGCCGAACGGGCCGCGCAGCAGCGCGACGGCAGCGAGTGATCCACTGCCGGCGCGGGCCTCAGCGGATACGCTGGCTCAGCCGGTCCAGGTGGAAGGTGGCACAGAACCCGGCCAGGCCCCAGCCGGTCCACTTGCTGGCATCGGTGGGGCGCAGCACCAGCGTGTAGAACGCCATGGCCGGCAGCCATGCCAGCAGCAGCCGCAGCCGGTGCGCCAGCGCGGCGCGGCGGCCCACGTAGCGGCGCAGGGCGATCTGCCGCGAGCGTGCATAGTGGAACTGCTTGATGAAGGTGGTGCGCGCGCTGGGCGTGGATGAGGCGCCGCCCGGGTGCAGCGAGCGCGCCGCCGGTTCCAGCAGGCAGGTGTACCCGGCCTGCTGCACGCGCAGGCACAGGTCGTCGTCTTCGTAGTACAGGAAAAACACCGGATCGAAGCCGCCCACGGCCACGAAGGCATCGCGGCGCACCAGCTGGCAGCTGCCATGCACCCAGCCGGCCTCGGTCACCTGCGCCGGAATGCGGTAGGCACCGGCGGGCTGTGGCTGGTTGAACGCCGGCCGCCAGGATTTCTGCGGCACCTGCGCGCTCTGCCAGCCCTGCGGGGCCACGATGGCCGCACGCGGGTGCTGCTGCATGCAGCGCAGCAGTGTGGCCACATCCTGTGGACTGATCTGGCAATCCGGATTCAGCAGCAGCGCGTACGGGGTGCGCACCTGCGCCATGCCCTCGTTGTTGGCCACCCCGAAGCCGGCATTGGCCGGGCGCTGCAGCACCTGCGCCTGTGGCAGCAACGCACGGGCGCGCTCGACCGTGTCATCGCTGCTGGCGTTGTCCACGATCACCACGTGCGGAAAGCCGGCCAGCGTCTGCGCCAGGCCCGGCAGCACGCCGCGGCTGTTGTAGGTCACGCAGACCACCGTGATCGCGCTCAGCTCAGGCGGTTGCACGGTCGCCTCCGGCAGTGCGCGGGGCGGCCAGCAACGCCACCGACGGAATGCACGACAGCAGCAGCACGAAGGTGTTGCGGTGGGTGAAATCGGCGATCAGCCCGTTGGCCAGCCCGGCGGTGAAATAGATGAGCACCACGCTGGTGACGAAGTGGCGCTCGGCCGGCGGCAGCCGCACGGCCAGGCGCAGCAGCGCCACCAGCAGGGCCAGCATCACCAGCAGGCCCACTGCGCCTTCCTCGGCCAGCACCAGCAGCATCTCCTGGTGCGGGTGGCCGGTGATGTAGGGTTCCGAGCCGGGGACCTGCTGCATGCGGGCCTCGTACAGCGGCTTCCACTGGCCCAGGCCGTGGCCGATCACCGGCGCCTCGGCGATCATCTCCAGCGTGTGCTGCCACAGCCACAGGCGGATGCCGGTGGAGGTGGCCTGGCCTTCGTGCACGTAGCCGGAAATCTCATCGCCCAGCGAGTTCAACCGCGTCTCCGCACTGGGCGACTGCAGCACCGTGGCGCCCAGCACCAGCCCCAGCACGCCGGTGACCAGCAGCATCTTCAGGTTCGACAGGCGGCCGCGGAAGCCCACCCACAGCCAGTACAGCGCCAGGGGCACCAGGGTGAGGTAGGTGGTGCGGCTGCCCAGCAGGAAGCTGACATTGATCAGCGCCAGCGCCGCGATGACGCCCGCAGCCACCTGCCAGCCGCGCCGGGGCAGCGTGGGCAGCACCGCCATCAGCAACGAGAACAGCATCAGCGTGGCCAGGCCCTGCTGGGTGTATTCCTTGAACACGGTATTGCGCATGGACGGCAGCAGCTCGGCCACCGGCCGCTGCGGGACCAGCCCGGCGGCCATCAGCCAGGACACCAGCATGACCAGCCCGATGCCGACGGCGAAGGCGGCCAGTGCCCGCCAGCGCGCGCGCGGCGTCTGCAGCAGCGAGGCGATCACCAGCGGCATCACGAAGGTCCAGATGTCCGAACTGCGCAGCGCCTTGCCGGCGTCACCGCCGGCCCAGGCATGCAGCGCGCTGAGCAGCATCAGCCCGGCCCAGGCCAGCATGCCCAGCGCCACCGGATCGCGCAGCGCCTGGCGCCAGCGCGGCCGCAGCCCGGCGCCCAGCAGCGAGGCGATCAGTGCCAGGCCGATGAACCCGCTGGTGGCGACCTTGTTGATCGGCACGCTGAACAGTGCCAGCGCCACGCACCATTGCCCTGCAGGCAGCAGTCCACGGCGCGCGCGGTGCAGCAACGGAACGGACGGACTCATGAAGAAGGGTCTACCTTTCGCAGCCAGGAAGCGGCTGCCAGCCATCCGCCAACAAACCGTGGAGCCCATCACACCAACGCAGTGTGGCGATGAGCGCGGTCATCCTACCCGCAGGCCGGGCACCGGACAATGAACGCCCGCGCGCCTGTGGCCCCTGTTCAGGTTTCGCCGCCGCCGCGCTCCGCCGGCGGATCGGCCACCGCCTGCCCCTGGCCCAGCATCCACAGCATGATGGTCTTCTGGCGAACGTAATTGGCGCGTACGTAGGCATACACCAGCCCGTGCCAGCCATCGCGGAAGCCCCCACGGAACAGCAGCCCGCGCCAGAACCGCCAGGCCGGTGCCAGTACCAGTTTTGCCAGCGTGGCGCGCTTGCCGCGGGCGAACTCGTGCTCGGCCATCATCCGCGCGTATTTCTCCGTCTTGGCCAGCTGCTGCTGCAGGGAACGGTACGGGTAATGGATCAGGTCGCCGCGCAGGGTGCCCACCGCCCCGTCCACGCTGGCGGCCTCATGGATCTCGCGGTTGCCGCGCCACCCCCCGTGGCGGCGGTCGAACAGGCGCAGCACCCGGTCCGGGTACGCATTGCCATGGCGCAGGAAGCGGCCGAAATATTCCGACAGGCGGGCGAAGCGGTAGCCGTGGTGGCCGGCAAACCCGCCGCCGCGCGCCTGTTCGATGGCGTCGCGCAGCTCCGGACTCACCCGCTCGTCCGCGTCCAGGCACAGCACCCAGTCGTGCCGGGCCTGCGCCACGCAGAACGCCTTCTGGCTGCGGAAGCCCTCGAACGGGCGCTGCAGCACCCGCGCGCCGGCCGCTTCGGCCAGCGCCACGGTGGCATCGGTGGAATACGAGTCCACCACCACGATCTCATCGCAGAAGGCCAGCGAGGCCAGGCAGTCGCCGATGCGGCCGGCCTCATTGAACGCGATAATGCAGGCGCTGATGCGAGGCCGTTCGATGGGAGCGGTCGTGGAGGACATGATGGCCGGTTACCTGTTGTTTGCGACGGAGCGCTACGCGTTGCCTATTCTCGCCCCGTTGGCCCAGGCCTTGCACGCCTCCGGGCACGAGGTGGCGGCGTGGTTCGAGGGCGGTGCGGCGGGCAGCGTGCTGCCCGGGGTGCCCAGCGTCGGGCTGAAGCAGGCCCTGGCCCTGCGCCCGCGCGCGGTGTTCAGCGCGGCCAACTGGGTGCCGACGTTCCTGTCCGGTGCCAAGGTGCAGCTGTTCCATGGCTTCAATGTGCAGAAGCGCGACAGCGCACGCGGCCACTTCCGCGTGCGCGGCATGTTCGATCTGTACTGCACGCAGGGCCCGGCCACCACCGCGCCGTTCCGCGCGCTGGCCGAACAGCAGGGCCACTTCGCGGTGGTGGAAACCGGCTGGCCCAAGCTGGACCCGCTGTTCCGCGACGACGGCGGCCAGAGCGCCGCGTTGCGCGCGGCCGCCCATGGCCGCCCGGTGGTGCTGTTCGGCTCCACCTTCACCGAGCGCCTGAGCGCGGCTCCGCACCTGCTCGCCCCGATCGCCGCCGATATCGCCGCGGGCGAGCGCTACTGGCTGCTCACCCTGCACCCGAAGTGCGCGCCGGCCCTGTTCGCGCAGTACCGGGCGCTGGCCGGTGCCAACGCGCAGTTCGTCGAGCCCGAACAGGTGATGGCCGCGCAGCGCGCCGCCGATGTGCTGGTGTCGGACACATCGTCGATCGTTTCGGAGTTCATCGTGCAGCACAAGCCGGTGGTGACCTTCCGCAACCGGGTACCGCAGCCGCACATGATCGATTTCGACGATGCCGGGCAGCTCGGTGCGATGCTGCAGCGTGCGCTGCACCCGGAACCGGCGCTGCAGGCGGAGATCGCGCGCTACGCCGACACCATCCACCCGTACCGCGATGGCCGCAGCAGCGAGCGCGTGCTGGCCGCCACCACGCAGCTGCTGGACGGCACGCTGGGGCCGTTGCGGCGCAAGCCGTGGGGCAGCTGGCTGCGTGACCTGCAGATCCGCAAGGACCTGGGTTACTGGGGCCGCGCGCAGCGGTAGCGCGGGTGCATCACCACGTCAGGCGGCGCCGGGCCAGCGCGCCGGTCAGCGTGTGCAGCAGCGCGGTCGCCTCGGCATGGGGCAGGTAGCGCAGGTGCAGCGCGTGTTCGCCGTGGGTGCCGGCGGTATCCAGCCACAGGCTGCTGGTGCCCAGCAGCCGGTCCAGCGGCGAGCGTGACAGGCGCAGCGCCTGCAGCTTGTCCAGTTCGGCCCAGCGCCACCAGCGCTGCCACCAGCCGCCGCGCACCGCGATGTACCGGTCATCCTGGTACCAGCCGATGCGGGCCATCTGCTGGCGCGCCGTCCACAGCGCCACCGGCAGCCAGGCCAGCACGGCCAGGCCGAGCGGCCCCCAGCGCCAGTACAGCACCGCGCTGAGCACCGGGACCAGCCACAGGCTGGTCACGCACAGCCGCCAGCTGCCGCGCACCGGCACCGCGCGCCACTGCGCGGGCGGGAACTGCAGGCCGGGCAGCAGGTGCTGCACCAGCTGCTCGCACTGGGCCGGCGTGGCCAGTGGGGCCAGCTCGCGCAACGCGCGGCGCTCACCGTCCTGGCCGCCTTGGCTGGCGGCGCTGTCGATGCGCAGCTGGCGCTTGCCGGCCCAGCGCTGCAGAGTGGATTCGCGCAGGGTCCAGGCCTGGATGCGCCGCCGCGAGACGCTGCTGCGCACGCGGCTGAGCAGTCCTGCGCTGACCGTGAGCCGGCGCTGCTGTTCGGTGAGTTCAAAGCCGTGGTAGCGCAGCAGCGCCAGCACCATCGACAACAGGCGCAGGCCCAGCCAGCCGGCCAGCAGCACCACGGCCACCAGCAGCGCCACACCCACGTTGCCCGGCTGCAGGCCGTGCGCGTAGCCCAGCGCCTCGCGGCCGCTGCTGGCCAGGCGCTCATCCAGCACGCTGCGCGGCAGGATCTGCGCCAGCGCGCCGATGCCGGCGGCCAGCAGCACCCAGCCGCGGTTGGACAGCAGGCCCAGCGTGAGCACATCGCGCAGGCGCATGCGCAGCAGCACCCGGGCATCGTCCGCGGCGGTCTCCGGCAGCGGCGGTGGGTGCCCCGGCGCCAGAGCCTGGGCGGCATCGGGCGCGCGGCTCGGCTGCCGGATCTGCTGCTCCAGCGCCAGCGCCTGTTCCAGGCGCAGGACGCGCATCTGCGCTTCGGCCTGGTTGCCGCCGGCCGATTCCAGCCGCACTTCCGCCACCCCGAACAGGCGGTGCAGCGGGTTCTGGTGGACCACCACGTTGTGGATGCGCGCGAACGGAATCTCGCGCCGGTTGCGCGCCAGCAGGCCGCTGCGGATGGACAGCGTGTCGCGGCCGATGCTGTAGCGGTAGCTCAGGTACTGCAGCACCGAGATCATCACCAGCACCACCAGGGCGATGATCGGGCCGGCCTGCACCCAGAACGGATCGCGATCGCCACGCTGGCCGAACACCAGCAGCGCCACCAGCGGCAGCAGGAACTGGCGCAACTGCTGCAGCAGCACGAACAGCCAGGACCACGGATGCAGGCGCTGGTCCGGCGCGGTGTCCGGCAGCGGCGGTGGCAGGGGGGCGGGGGTGCTCACAGGGCGTCGGCGTCCTGGTCCAGCTGGCGGGCGAGGGTGTCGCGCAGGTGCTCGGCATCGTGCTCGTCCAGCCCGGCCACCACCACCGCACTGAAGCGGCTGCCGGCGGTGTGCACCACCAGCGTGGCCAACCCGGCGCGCCGTTGCAGCGGACCGCGGCGTACATCCAGATGCTGCACGCGCGAGGCCGGTACGCGGGTTTCGCGCTGCCACCACAGATCGCGGCGCAGCCCCAACCCATCGCGGTCCAGCCGCCAGCGCGTGCGCTGCGTGCGCCGCCAGGCCATGCGGGCTCCCACCAGGCCACACAGCAGCGGCCACGCCAGCACCACCGGCAGGCCGCCGGGCAGATCCAGCGCCCACCAGGCGCCGGCCACCAGCAGGCCGGGGAACATCAGCGCGCCCAGCAACCCCTGCAGGGCATCCAGCCGCGCCGCACGCGCAGGCAGCGGTTGCCAGCCGGCATCGGCAGCGGTCTCGGGCACGGCATCGGACATGTGGGCTCTCTTTGCGGAACGTCGGCGCGCGTGGGCGCCAGGCGCACCGACGTTAGCAGGCGCAGGGGGCTGCCCGCCACGGCCACCCGTGCGGGCCGTGTGGCGCGGGTGCCGTTGGCCGGGTTACTGCGCGGCCTGGATCAGCGCGTCCACATCCAGCAGGTGCCCGGCCCGGGCCGCCTTGGTGCGCAGGTAATGCTCGTTCTCGCGGGTGATGGTGCCGGTGACCGCGATGCACTCCAGCACGTCCATACCGGCATTGCGCAGGCGCTGTGCCTTGGTCGGGTTGTTGCTCAGCAGCGCGATGCGCTGCACGCCCAGGCCACGCAGCATGGCCACCGCACTGCCGTAGCGGCGCTCGTCGGCGCCGAAGCCCAGCTGGGCATCGGCATCAATCGTATCCAGGCCGTCGTGCTGGTAGCCGTAGGCGCGCATCTTGGCGGCAATGCCGGTGCCACGGCCTTCCTGGTCCAGGTACAGCAGCACCCCGCCACCGAGTTCCTTCAGCTTCTGCAGGCCCAGCCGCAGCTGGTCGCCGCAGTCGCACTTGAGCGAACCGAACAGATCACCGGTGAGGCAGGACGAATGCACGCGCACCGGCACCACCGCCGACAGGTCCGGCTCGCCGACGATGATCGCCACCTGGTCACGCTGGGCCACGCCCCCGCGGAACACCACGAAGGTGGTCATGCCCACATCGCGCAGCGGCACCGGCGAGCGGGCCACCAGTTCGTAATCGTGCGCGGCGTGGGCGGCCCCTTCGGTCAGATCGCCCAGGCCCACCTCGGCCACGCCATCGAAGCGGCGGTCATGCGGTTCCAGCACCACCGCCACCATCGCCGGCAGCAGCAGGCCCAGCCGGGCCAGTTCCACCGCGCCGGCATCCAGCGCGGTGCCCGCACTCCAGCCGTCCGGCAGCGGACCCGCTTCGCGCAGGTAGCCCAACGACGGCAGCGCGGAGAATGCCACCCCGGCCAGCGGCAGGCGGGTGCCCTGCGGGGCCTCCACGCCCAGCACCCGCGCGCGGGTCGGCGTGAGGTACAGGTAATGCTGGCCGTGGGCCAGTTCGGCGAAGGTCTGGAAACTGCTCGCGGTGGCACTGTCCAGCGCGATCACCGCCAGCCGCTGGCCGCCCTCGGCGGAGATCACGACCGGGCGGCCGGCACGCAGTTCGGCGACCGCGCGCTCGCAGCGGATCGCCGCCGGGTCACCGAACAGGGAAGAAGCAGCAGGCATGGCAGGACCGGGGGAGGCGGACATCGTGGAATCCACTATGGGGACAGGGCCGACGTATTCAACTGCGCGGCGGGCTCAGTGCGGGTGCTTCTCGGTGGCGTACGGGTCGCGTTCGCCGCTGCCCGGCGGGCGCAGGGTGTAGCGCTTGTAGGTCCACTGGTACTGCGCCGGATCGCGCCGGGCGATGCGCTCGATCCCCGCATTGAGCGCGGCGGCGGCCACCTGCGGATCCGGGTCGGCCACGGCCGGGTCGGCCGCTTCCACGTGCAGGGCGAACTCCATGCCCGGGCCGATGCGCTCGCACCAGCCGTACAGCACGGTGGCACCGGTGCGTTCGGCCAGCCGGTTGACCAGGGTCATGGTGAGCGCCTGCTCGCCGAAGAACGGCACGAACACGCCGTCGCCGGCCTTGGGCTGCTGGTCGGGCAGGATGCCGGTGGCGCCGCCCTCCTTGAGTACCTTGAACAACTGGCGCACGGCGGCGCCTTCGGCACGCACCTGGCGCACGTTGTCGCCGCCGCGCACGAGCTGCAGGAACGCATCGCCGGCTTCGTCCTCCGGCGCCTTGTAGACGATGGCGATGGGCCCGCGCGAGGCCAGCCACTGGTTCAGCAGTTCCCAGTTGCCGAAGTGCGGCGCGGCCACGATGACCCCCTTGCCGGCGGCCAGCGCGGCATCGTACAGGGCCTCGCCATGGCGCTCGCGCAGGTGCAGGCGCAGGTTGTCGGCTGCCGGCCGGCTCCACAGGCGCAGGGTTTCCAGCGCCTGCAGCGCGGTGGAGCGCAGCACCTGGCGGTGCACGCGGGCCCGGGTGGCGGCATCCCACTGCGGGTAGGCCAGCTCCAGGTTGCGCCGGGTCACCCGGCTTTCGCGCGCATCCAGGCGCACCCACAGCCACGCCAGCGCCGTGGCCACGCCCCGCAGCACGGGCCAGGGCAGGCGGGTGAACAGGGCGGCGGCGCGGAAGGCGAGCTGGGCTTTGCGGTGCGGATTCATCCTTGCCAGTCTAGCGGCAGGGCCGGCGCACGGCAGCCCTGCTACGCTCACCGGCTGTTTCCGCATCCCCGAGGTCTGCATGCTTGTCCTGATCCAGCGCGTCAGCGAAGCCGCCGTTCACGTGGACGAGCACGCCGTGGGCCGGATCGGGCCGGGACTGCTGGCGCTGGTGGGGTTGGAGCCCGGCGACAGCGAGGCCCAGCTGCAGCGGATGGCCGACCGGCTGCTGGGCTACCGTGTGTTTTCCGATGAGAACGGGAAGATGAACCGCTCCCTGCGTGATACCGGCGGTGGGCTGCTGCTGGTGAGCCAGTTCACCCTGGCGGCCGACACGCGCTCGGGCATGCGGCCCAGCTTCACCAGCGCCGCAGCGCCCGAAGAGGCTGAACGCGGGTTCAATCGATTTGTGGAGATCTGCCGCGAAAAACACGTTGCAGGGGTGGAAACGGGTCGCTTCGGCGCCCATATGGTTGTCAGCCTGGTCAACGACGGTCCTGTGACCTTCCTGCTCAGGCCCTGACCCCGGGAACCACCGTCCCGGCAGAAGGGGCGCCGGGCTGGTATAATGCTACGTTCCCTTTTCCTCATTCAGCCGGTGGCGCGAGCACTACATGGCCAACGAACGTCCTGCCCAATCCGAAATCAAGCAACTGATCAGCAAGGGCCTGGAACAGGGCTACCTGACCTATGCCGAAGTCAACGATCACCTGCCCGACGACATGGTCGATCCGGAGCAGATCGAAGACATCATCGGCATGATCAACGGCATGGGCATTGATGTCCATGAAGTTGCGCCTGATGCAGAAACCCTGCTGCTCAACGACGGCAACACCGGCAACCGCGAGGTGGATGACACCGCCGCTGAAGAAGCCGCTGCCGCGCTGACCGCCCTGGATACCGAAGGTGGCCGCACCACCGACCCGGTGCGCATGTACATGCGCGAAATGGGTACGGTGGAGCTGCTGACCCGCGAAGGCGAAATCGCCATCGCCAAGCGCATCGAAGAAGGCCTGGGCCAGGTCCAGGCCGCACTGGGCCTGTTCCCGGTGTCGGTGGAATCGCTGCTCAACGATTACGAAGCGCACAAGGAAGGCAAGAAGCGCCTGGCCGAAGTGATCGTGGGCTTCAACGACCTGACCGACGACGTGCCGGCCCCGGCCACCGTGGTGGAAGACACCAGCGACGACGATACCGACGCCGACGACGATGACGACGCCGATGACGTCGATTCCGAGGAAGAAGCCGGCCCGACCGGTCCGGACCCGGAGGAAGTCGCTGCGCGCATGCAGGCCCTGGCCGATGCGTACAACGCCTTCAAGAAGGCCAACGCCAAGGGCGATGCGAAGAACCTGCTGAAGCTCCGCGAGGAGATGTCGGCGGTGTTCGTGACGCTCAAGCTGCCGCTGCCGCTGACCGACGTGCTGACCCGCCAGCTGCGCGACACCATGG